>Ga0056128_1008698_pt1 | contig 12785 bp, 9 predicted proteins | sample WorMetLIZISLAND2_FD_71113 | JGI IMG/M metagenome (GOLD analysis project Ga0056128, IMG submission 71113) | Marine gutless worms symbiont microbial communities from Max Planck institute for Marine Microbiology, Germany - Olavius geniculatus... ...
ATATATATATATATATATATACAGGAACTGCTTTCGGTTGTTTCACGGCAAATTAATCTCGACAAGAAGCATAATTAAGACGCCTACAATACGTCGAGTATGTGTGTACGAGAGAGGACGTGCGATCGTGCAAGTTTAATGCCGGATGTGTTCGCGGAATTTGTTCGTACGACGACGTACGAATGAATGAACGAAGAACGAAGAATAGTGCTTGTCGTTAATCATCTGACGGATGGCGGGCGCCGCGATCAAGTGCCCGTATTCTTACGCCGTGTCGCGCTGTCGCTCGCTCGTCTCCTTTCATCTGCATCCGCCGAGAACAAGAGTGCCCGACCTGACCCGACCGACTGACCGCAGCCGGACGTAGTAGCTAGAGATGTGCAGCCTTATTAATTGTCTACATTTTTGTCAAAATCTTTGTTGGCCATAAAATGTGACCGTGACTACGCCGGTATATCGCAGTGCCACTAATTGCAGTTAGCATGCAATACTATAGTTTCTTCAGAATCGCAATGACCAGTTTCTTTGCTGTAGAATTAAAAAATTGAGCAAGTCGTAATAATAATAATATGCATATTAATTGTGTCAGTATCTACACGCTGTCTCAAAAAAGGATCGCAGATTTTGAATAATAATTTTCGGTGGCCAGCGTGACGTATGACGTCACGCGAAAGCACGATTGTAAACATAAATGAAAGCATCGCGCGGTCTGTTTCCTACGACAATAGGACGCACTTTTAATTTTATATTACGTGTATAAAATGTATATACGTGATATATGTTACTGATTTAAACGTGAAATACTTATTTTAATGATACCGCCATGCTTGGTGATGTTTCGATATTGGCGCATCTCAAGACGTGCTTGCGGTCGCGCGAGAGAACGCGAGAGCTTGTTCGGTATTGTCCGTGTCAGCGACGAGATGTCGTTGTTTTTGATATCGACGTCAAAGAGATCACGCTCGGCCGGGGCCACTGTTCACCAACAACTTCGGTCATCTCACCACACCGTCGTACCCTCGGCGTACCCTCGAAGATCTTTATTTTGCTTCCATTTGATAGCGCACTACAGCAGCTAATCAGTAAATAAACCAAACAAAATTAAAACTAACGCAAGTTTGTGTGACATCATGCTTTAATCGTGCTGTAATGTATTTGCATTGAATCACCTCAAACGTCGATAGTTGCGTTTCATAGTTTGCGATTTATCAAATCATTTCTCTATCCATTTACGTATCATGGATCTACGTGAAATATGAAGCGGAATAGATAATGAAATAGCGCACTAAACAAATATTACGATGATCCTTTAGGCCTATGTGCATACTGTCGTTAAAATACAATGTGCTTCAAGTAATTTTGGTTAAGTTCTGTACGGTAAAATTTCTTTCGTTTTTCATGGTTGCTTTTTTACTTTTCTTCCTCTGCAACTGAGGTTGTTTCAGTTTGATGTTTCGCTAATACAATACTACTTGGCTGTCGTTGATTTGTCGTAACTATTAGCGTGGTAATGTCTGCGTCAACAGTCACTATAACGAGCGCATTATCTTCTGCTTTGTGTGGCGCTAATAATACTCAGTGGGCACTAGACGTCATCTTAATTGGGCGAATATAGTCACCTCGGTGGCAGTAGTAGAAACTGTGGAAAAACTGCTCAGCAAGGAAACGGCTTTGTTTTTCTTATAATCTTCTGGAAGTATTTGTGCCGAGATAACTTCTTGCCTGCGTAGACTTCGCATGACAACTGGCGAGTTGCGAAAATTTATAAAACTCTGTAATGAATAATAGAAAAAGCAAGCAATGGAACCAAGGAAATAGAGATCGCACGAACAAAGGCATTTGCTTTTTCTCTCTTTTTATGTTTCTTTGTTTCTTGTGTGACGAATTAACGTTTTAAAAATTAACGTAATTTTGCTGTGGATGCCTATATAATTTCTGTTTTTGCGTTTATAAGCGTACTATTATAATCCTAGCAATCGGGCTAACGTCTAAAAATAGAGAATAGAAAGCGTACATATGAATAGAATCGTCTCTGTGTATAGATGCGGATGTGGGTAATGGAAAAACACGGTGAATTCGAATCGTACCGGCATTTGTATAGCGTACGTACGAGTGTAGAATCGGGGCCCTGATGGTACGACCGACTAACACGCGCCCGGGTGCCAATTACATCTCGTCCGTGTCATCGTCTCCGCAGTGGCTGCTGCTGCGGCTGCGGCTGCGGCGGCCGCTGACACTTTATATTGACGTCGGAGATGCTCTTTTGACTTCCATGTCGACTTGGCCGGGCCGGGCCGGGCCGGGCCGGGGTCTCACAAACGAGCGTCTCGGGAACGATTCGACGACGGCGAAAACAGCAGCGCCGCCAGCGCCGACTAGCGAACGAATTTATTACGACGACGACGATGACGCGCCGCGGTATGATGGCCATCTGATTGAAATTACTCCTCTCTATACCTATTATTGTCCTCGTCCCGGTCGCCGTGGATCGGATTTCGACAAATCCGTCACGTATTATGCATTTATCCGGCGGCCGACGGGCGGCGTACGGCGCTCCGGGGAATAGGGATGAGAAATCGGTGTCTTTTTGCTCTGCGCCAATGTCTTCATTCGCCGCACAGGCACAGCTAACGCGATAGAAAAACAAGCGAAATTAATCGACTGACGCCAAATTTTAAGCGACAAATCTGGAAAAGAATGCGGCAGATGGTGACAATTTTGTATTGTTTTTTACGTAAGATAGTAAAACAATCGACACCTGATTTATATTCTTGTGATACTTGTATGCTACTTTTGCAAACCGAAAGTAGCTCTAGCAACAGCAGCTGCAGTAGTAGAAAAATTAGGTACGAGTAGATGAGGATAAATATTCTGAATTGTGAAAGGAAAGTCGAGTTTCGAGACCGTGGATCAGTATAACGTCGTGTTTAGAGGCATTCAGGTTGCATTGTAGAGTGTATATAATAGTGATCAGCCGCGGATAATGAGTGATTCTGCGGTGACGGTGAAGTGGCTGTTGACAACGAGGCTAAATGACACGGCGGCTTAAGCCGCATGTTCAGACGCCGTTAACAGCGGGTTGCCTCTGTCTGTCTCTCTCTGTCTCTCGCTAAAACAAAATGCGTTTTAACAGTCAGTCGCTCCATCTCGCGTTAACCCCTTATAGTCACCGAACCGTTGACACAGACAGCGTCTGCCTTCAACTGCGTCGGCTTTCGACTGACAGACGACATTATTGCGCGTAATGTAAAACTCGATGAAAACGACAAAAATACTTAAACAAGGCAGGACAGTGTTTCGAAGTCGTGCTGCTGTGAATTATGTGACGGCAAAGCTATATTAGGATTTGCGGATTTGTCATATTAGGAAAGTATTCACACAGCGAAACTTAGCACATTTGAAGTGGCCTCACGGGTTGCTACAGAATGTTTTGTGGATTTTCAGCATTTTTCCCGACTCTTCTACTTTGTGAATCAGTTTATGAGACAGATTTTGCTTGATTGTGTAGTTTTTGTTCGCTATATATTATAAAACCGCCGAAGGCGGTATGCTTTCAAAATGCAACGGCACATCACGTACTCACGACAAGTTTTATCTGACTGCTGTTTCACTTATATCTATTGCTAAGCATGCACAGAAAACTTATTTTTACACAGACTTCGAGACAAATTCTGGTGGTAGAGTTAAGACATTTTATCTCCAGACATCCAAACGTTTGCTGCACTTTTCCCAGTCATAATAAGGCAGTCTCTTGGAAAAAATTATTTAAAAATCAGAAGAGAAAACAGTACTTTTTAGTGGTAAATATTCAGTAATTGTGCATATTACTGTAAAACTGTCAATGGCCGTTAGTTTTTGTGGCATCGCTGCATGTCTGTAATGGGTTAACACTTTGTCGCCGCACTGAGCGAGGCTGCTATGCCGTGGCGATGTCTGTGAGACAGAAACGACAACGACGACGACGTCGTCGATGACGTCAAAATTGTTGACCACCAGAAGCCACTCTGTCGCAGAATGTAAACATCTGCGGGTGACCCGGGGCGTGCATCATGCGAGAAGTTGAAATGGGGACAACCGTCCGCGCAGAAAAACTGTGGTGTAATTCAAAGACATCTTCTGTCTTTTTACAGTGGCGGATCTAGAAGTTTGGAATAGGGGCGGAAGGGTAGGGGTGGATCTGGGGAGGCGCCAGAAAAAATTGAATTTTTTTGGCAAAAATATTGCATCTTTTGTGCAAAATGTTTACTATTTTTAACTTGAATCCGCCACTGTCTTCTTATGTAGCTTTTACGTGTCGGTATTCTTTCTGCATTGTCATGTGTTTTCTTGTTTGTTTGCGTTTATCTTTTGTGAACGATTTTGCTCGCAGTTTTTTCCTTACAGAGAAATAAGAACCGAAACGAAAAGCCATTATTACTTATCCGAATCGTTGAATCGTTGAAACTGAGTCGCAAAAAGTTGGGACAGTTTAATGCGTTAGGCTTTCGTTTATATTTTTCGTATTTATAATCAATGGAACTAATTCGTTTTCAGATTATTTTTGGGGGAGGGAGTACCAGTCATGCCGCCATTCCAGTGTCAGTAGCGACAATGGCCAGCTGACACAATGTGGCTTGTGCCCGTGTAGCTGTCGCGCTACGTCCGTCGTGTGCCATTAGTGCCGGAGGTAAGTAGGCATCACGTGGTTTCGCTAGGTGCCCGTCACGTGACCAGTGATAGTGTTAATTTGTGCACCGTCGACGAAGTGGTCTCCTGGGTGGCGGCGGAAACAATTATTCCAGGTAAGAGCGTCTAAAAATGCCAGTTCTTCCTGACGAGCGAAGTGGCGTGAGTACGTAATAACAATGCTGGCCGAAATTCACACGCTCTGTGGCGCATTGTAACGGCAATCTGCAGCATAACGATTAACGAACGACAGGAAAGTCAGCAGCAGTCTTTAGATTTGTTAATTTTTTGGCATTCTGTCACAAAAATTCTCAGACCGTGTCGGCGAAAATCTTCAGCGTTAGCGCTTTTTTATAGTCTCGAATTCCGTCTCGTGAGACTATATCATCAAGTTTTGTCGAGGTTTTTGGCCTTTCTAAGGGTATTCATAAAGTGAAGTTTCTTGACATTGTATAGAGAATGCCAACACTTGGCCTAACATTAGACACTAGGCCTATGTTAGAATCTGATTCGTTGGCGACATTGATTGCGTTCTGATTGGCAGGTTTGAACATGTTTATGCCGCAGAAAAGAATACTCGGGTTCAGTCACCTCCATTGAGGTCCAGTTGACGATTTGGATCAAGATCTGGATCGGAACCAGAAAATTTTTAACGGATGCAGCAGCTGCATTAAGTCTGTCGTATTCACCAGGTGGCGTCAATTTTTTGCTGAGGTTTAAGCGGTGGCTTGTGGTGTTTCGTTTTTGTTTGTGATTTATTGGGCGATGCATTAATCAGGCGGCGCTGGGACAAGTGTTGATGGTCGCATTAGTTGTCTGTCCGTTCGCTCGCTGGCACAGGCAATCGTCGTGACGTCATCAGTTTCTCGCGCGCGCGCGCGAAGAAACGAGATTTTGCGGGATTTCGTCGCGTGTCGTCGTCCCATTACGAGGGTCATCTGTTTGTCGGGTCTCCGCGGCCTGGCCTCGCGGTGGAAACTTTACAAGAGAATGACGGACGGACGGAGGGAAGGCTTGGACCGGTCTGAGCAATGATTCCAAAGGATCTGGCGATGTAGGTGCGACCTGGGCGGAAAAGATTGGCGCCGTTCGACGTCGGATTAGAACCACTTTGACGCAGCCAAGTGAGTGCGACCGACGAGCGTGGAGAAGTGCAGAATTAGTGCTGGGCGAAGACTCGCTGTTCGAATCGATGAGATAGGCGCCTCGAGTATCGGTTTCTGCACCGATCGTGGACTTCGTTTGCACGCAGAAACTCGCGTGAGTGTCACCCGCATAAGTAGAGCAGCTATATTACTTGATTAGATGATAACCCTTTCATTTCTGCTATCAGTCAATGAAGTCAATCCGCTTACTTTCGTAAATTCGTCGAGTATGTTTTGTTGCACTGTAGACGGAACCGATTTGTTCTGCGTCTTTATGTTAATTTTTTCGATGATCATGTGTGATCTGTTTAGTTACAGTTATCGCTAGTAAACACAGAATTCAAATAAATTCAGATCAGATTATTGCTTACTCTGCGGCATGGAGAAATGAGAATAGTATATACCATGTCTCAGAAAAACAGTCAAAATTGTTTTTGTCATAACTTTGTCAAATTTTTACTAACTTTAATAATTTTTGGCACTTTGTTGGCTACGACGACGAAATTATGTAAGGTACACTCAATTTTCACCTTACCTAATTTATGCCAATGCACTACAATGTAAAACATAGATGCTCCAAATTGTTGCATAATGCTAAGTTGTTGTCTCAAGTAAACGCTGCAACGAGTTAATTAGGCACAAAATACACTAAAATGTGAATTATTTAACAGAATTATAAGTTTGTATAACAACTCGCTTGCAAATTAGAATTTATACCAAAGTGTGCTCCGCATACAAAAGACGCGATGGCTTAGATACAACGCCGATGGCTGATAGCAGAATCAACGATCGACTGATCAAATGCATTCACTCATCAATTAGACGTGTTTTAAGCTCATCAGCCAGCTATTTTGTTTTCTGCTGTTTTCAGCATAAAATATTTAATACCTGAAAATTGTTAAACCACGTCGCACCCTCTGTCGAATTGATAATGCAAAGCTGAGCCATCTAATCCAAATAATCGCCGCGTAATGTAACGATTTGGAGCATCTGTGTTTCACACGGTAGTGCGTTGACATAAATTAAGTGAGGTGGTAAATGAGTGCACCGTACATAATTATATCGTTTTGCCCATATTTGTGCCAAAAATTATCAAAGTTGGTGGAAATTTGACAAAGTTATGCCAAAACAATTTTGAGTGTTTTTTTGAGACACGGTGTAGTTTGTTTTGCTGACTATGCCGTAAATGAAATGCATTTCCGGTGCGAATTTCGCCTTAACGGACTTTTACCGTGAATCGTTCGCATTTCTTCACGGAAATCTGCGAAATTGCAAGTAAGAGATTTTGGGTACAAGAAGTTCACGTTTTGCTTACGTAATTAATTACTTTCGGATACCTTGCGCGCACAGAAATGCCTATTGTCATCGTTGTCGTTTATTTATAACTTAACATATTATGCAATTTACGCAAGACCGTTAGGCGCAAAATTGGAGCAAAAAGAAATGAAAGTGCCGCACATATTAAAACATTATAAAAGCAAAGAGTACTTGTTTTAAAACAGCATAAACAAAGATAGTCGTAGCCAATAAGCATAGCAAAAATCGCTTTCATTTAATTAAGGTCTTTTATTCTTTCGTCACATGTTTTGTGTCCGGTATCAAAGATTAGAAGTGAATTCAGTTAAGCCTGGCGTCGAATCGCCCAACTTTCAGGGTGTTGTTTGGGGTGTTGGCGGGGGGAGGGTGAGTGTCGTCGCCTGTCGGTGGGCAGGTGAAGACGAGATGACGTCACTGGCCGGCGCCGCGCCTGCGCAATGCAGTTCCGGCCGATAAGACGGGTCGGTCGGTCGGTCGTCGAGTAACGCGATTTGTCGCGCGGTCGCGATTCTCTCGCGAGATTTGGCACTAGCTGATGTCGACGAATGACCGGCGGTTATTAATCGCTACTGAAGACGCTGCAGGTTGATATGTTGTCTCGACACCGGCATGCCGTGGCAGCGACCATCCGGCTTGCGGTGGGACGTTTTGGGATAGGGGGTCATTTTTGTCCACTTGTCGACCATCCTTTATCCCAGAGAGAAAAGAAAATTTGGAAGAAAAAATATAGGAAAGTATTACAGTGAAGCGATTGCTTTTAATTTTCTTCAGCTTTGCTATTTTTTCAGTGAACCAAGTTTGGCGTGTGTGTTTGATACCATACAGTGTGTAGTTTTGCCCCCCCCCAAAAAAAAGCCAAAGTGCATTCGGCGACAGGCTGCGGTCAGAGGTGGAATTTTGCGAAATCATTTGCAGGATTTTTCGAATTCTGACGTCTGTCTTGATATGGGTATAGTTGAAAGTTTTTTCGGAGATTATAAGAAGAACGATATTTTACGGTATACGTTTGCGGTTGGTGAAATTATTGTTATAGGCCTACGGCACATCGCGCCGTATGCACTAGTACAGCGGGTCGTTCTTGTGTAGCAGGCCGCAGTCTATGGAAGACGTGCAGGCGACAATTATTGCCAGCAGTGTACAAATATAGCAACGTGACACGAGCTAGGCGCACATAGAAATGCAGTAATGTTACCGAGTGAAAATAACAAAGGCGCACTTGCTAACTATGACATTTTCGCCCACGGAATCGCGTTTCCGGCATCTCACACACAGGAGATAATCTGTTTTGTTGTATAACGAACTAAAAATATTTCGGGCTGTAAGCCGAACTGAAGTCGTAAGTTTTGTCAAAAGGTCGAAAACATGTATAAAAGGTCGGAATTTTAATTTACTTTCCCTTAATAGAACGAACTTCTCCGGTCACTTAGAATCAACCTTTAATTAGTGGTCAGTAATTTTGGCGTAGTAGGTACGTACATCTATACATTCCACAGTCGACTGCCGACAGTTTTGTAAAGCAGAAGGGAAACATCATCGCGCGGCTTTCCTAGGGAGGATTTTTTAAAATTTTTTCTTTTTCAAAGTGGCGCACTCTGGTGTACTTTATATTTTTGAGCGACAGCGGGGCCTCCAAACGTCGCGAGGCCCGGGGTCACTTACTCCTACCCTTCTCTCAACGGTCCGGCTGCTTGGAATAACCGTATGGGAGGGAAAGGGATAAAGAAGTGACAGGGGGAAGGCAGTGGCGTAGCCAGAAGTTTCCTCCCTTCCCCTGTCCTCCCCTCTTTCCCTCACCTCCCCTCCCTTAGAAGTAAGACGCTTCTAAAATCCAGCTAGGGGGTCTGGGGGAGCGTTGGGAGCTCCCCCAGCGGAGTCTGGGACTGGACAAAGGTCGAGTGACCCAGAACGTCTCATGGCGCGGCTGACGACAAGGTGATAGATCACGCAGACATTCTGCTGCAGCTGCGCGACGTCGGCGCCATGTTTTGTCTTGTCCGTTCTTCGTCTGCGTCCGTCCGTCCATCGTTGACGCCTCCAAGACAAATTCGAGGATTTGTCGACAGCGACGACGAGCGACGACAAATTGCGATCGTCCGACGACGACGCACGACGGACTTACGATCTGAGACCGACTTAAGACGACAATCAACGCCACCGGCGGACGCCGTGATTGGACCAATTCGCTGCAGCTGCCGTCCTTTATATCTGAGAGGTCTTCTGTCCGTCGGCAAATTTGAATGCTAACAGGACGTGGCTTTGTCGACGCGCGAGACTGGAAATGGAACGATTTGTGAGAAGATCACCGCCGCGCGTACTGCCGACAATCAAATAGCAGCGCCGCCAGTTGCTCGACAGCCGTACCGACGCGCGCACACTAACTGCCAATTTGTCGCCCAAAATCCGCCCTCCGGATAATACGATCGTTTGTTTTGGGACGTCGACGGGCGAAATATGCGCGCGCGCGGAATTGCGGGATTACAATGGCGGACGGATGAGCGGTGGCGCCGCCTGTCGAATGCTGCGATGATATTCGCGATACGGCGGATCATACTGCGCGTTGGTTCGACAATGCAACCGACCGCGGCGAGTGACTGTGCGCGCGACCGACGAACCCGTTGTAATGGTATATGAATATTTTGCCGACGACGACGACGACGCATGTCATACTGGCGAACTAGTAGCCGAAACCGATGACGTTTGACCACGGCGCGGATTATTTTCCATCCGAAACGCATAATTTGCTGGCCGTTGATGTAAGCGCACGCGTGAGCACTGGATCTAATGCTGATTTATTTAGCCCGAGGTCAACGCAGTGCTGACACTATACCTAGTTCCTACTACAGGTGATTTGTAGTTTTATAGTTTTAGGAAGTTTCTTAAAAACATGAGTATAATTATAATAGCCCTTTTCTGAGGTAGCCTGTATGTGAATTACATATAGTGCAAGTCCAATATACTGATGAAGGACGACCAGAAATTTCGTAATACACAACAGACATCGCCGTATATGATGTACGGGAAAATATGCATCACTTTTACATATAAGGATCTGTATGTATAAGAAACCACTAAACTGAAGAAAATGATAAAATGTTAATAAGTTATCGTGGTGGGAATCCAGCAAAAACAAGCCATAAATGTGTCAGAAAGGCCATTCATTGATAACTAACTTACTGATTTGGGTTACTCACTGTTGGCGTGTATTTGTTGGCTGCAGGTGGCGAGGAAGACCGGAAGTGGCGCCATCTTGTGAACGGAGTGGCGTCGTCGCATTTGACTACTTCCGGTATGGAGGGTGCGGGAGTTAGTACCGCGGGTGCCGCGCCGGCTACCCACTGGTCTCCGGCCGTCAGTCGCTTGGCACCGCTTGGCAGCCCCGCGGCAGCCGGGGGCGACTCTCCACTCAACCTCAGCATCTCGAGGTCGACTCGTAGGCCCAGGAGTCCCGCGACGTCGACGCCTGAAGCACCCAGGACGGCGGGAGGAGGTGGCATGGTTCGTCGACGTACAGAGGACAGTTCGCCGCGTGTTGGTTCACCGCCGCCCGCCCACAACACGCACTGCAAAACCGAGAACAACCAGAGCCCGAGAAAACCGACCACGACGACCTCTTATAACAGCCAGGTACAATGAGAGCCATATAAATTCATTTCATATTACTACCTTTGTTCGAGTTTATTCAGAACAATGAGGTACTTTTGTTGAAACGATCAACAAGCACCTATGTGGCCGCCAAGTGCCAACATGTATGCGGCCGTCCGTCTAGTTGCCGCGGGTTTTGAGCTGTAACAGTAAACTAGGCTTAGTTTGCAGACGGCGCTGGAGTCGCCAGACGCACCTCAGCCGGCAGGCCAGCGCGTAATAATAATTTTAATTTTTTCGTGCATCAGACAAGGAACTGTCATTGCAGGCCGGAGTAACTGCATGACAGTTTTTCTGTTCTCCATTGCTGTTGAGTACATTTTCCACTTACGCGTTTTGCTCTCTAGCAATTTGTACATCAGCTGTAGTCAGTGGCGGTTCTAGTCCGCAACTTCTGGGGGCACGGCTCCATGGCGAGCGCGGTAGCGCGAGCCTATAACGGTGGCATGGGGGCAGATCCCCCAGCGGGGCCCGGGGGCAGAGCCCCTGTTTAGGGTGCCTCCTGAAGCTGAAGCACTTTTAACTTTTGGACTTCAATGGAAGCTGCAAATTTGTCCATTTTTTCTACAGTTTGGGAACACAAAGAAATTAGAGTGTTATCTTTGCAAAAAATCACGGGTGGCCACGAAACTGCGGGAGGGGGGCTGGATCAAAACTGGGGACTTGTGCCCCCCCGGCCAGGGCATAAAACTGCCACTGGCTGTAGTTATTCAGAGATCGTGATTCGTTGATATTGACAGCTCTGAACAGTTTTTTTCGGTTAGTTTAAAGTTATTCAGATTGTTAACCTTTGCTTGTGTGACCAGTGCATTAGAGGTTTTCTTTAAAAACTCACTGCTGCATAGCATCTCAAATAAAGAATACCTACTTTGACGCTACGTCAAAAAATAAGTCATGCAATAATGGGTTAAGGATTCCAAATTCACGTTTTACTTATTTACTCACTCACTTACTTTCTGTTTAGAAGAGTGGTGACGGTCGGCAGGAACTGATAATGCGAAGCTCGGCAGAGAAGTTCCAGGCAGCGTTCAAGATGGTGTCTCCACCTGGCGAGAAGCGCGAAAACATCACAACGACGACGAGTACAAAGTTTGAACGTCATTCACCAGAGGTCAGCAGCTGTGCGGGCAACATGACCGCAGCAGCAGCAGCTGCAGCTGCAGCAGCATTGTCTCATCAAAGGATGCTTATGTCACCGCTTCCATTCGACCGTGTTAGTGCCTAATGCATTAATTTCACAAAAAATAATTAATTATCAACATACAACACTACTAATTGATACTAATGACAGATTAAATGCATAAGCCAATTCAATACATTAGCTCGTGTTGATGCTTTTCGATTTTTTGTCGTTTTTATGTCGCTTATACGAGCCTTTGAGAAAATTAGATTTCATCGTCGTAAATAGGTCTAGTTTTTGTAAAATTATATAAAAATATTAATTATGAAACAGAAAGACGGTCACAGTGGCTGTTCGGTTTCAAGTTAACGAGCGTCGAGCATACTAACAGAAAAAGTAGCAAACAAGTTCATTAAAATTATGACGTCAGTAGGCATATCCAGTTAGCTGATGACAGTGCATATCATCGTTTTATGTATATACCGCCAGCAGCCAGCATAACGGTAGTTATTTTTAGAACTTATTTCGTATTCATGATTGTGTAAGAATCGTGTGAAAATGTGTTCGTTTATTCCATTTGTTTAGTTGTTATTGCAAGCACCATTGTTTGATGGTGAAATAACAACGTGTACAACTTTTGATAAGTATTTTCATGCAGTTTTTGTTGCATAAAAATAATATTCGTAGGAACAAATTCGTGTCAATTATTGTGAATGTTGTAACGGTTCAGCATGGTGTGTGGTTACAGGAGAAGTTTCTGGCGGCGTTGATGTCCGGTAACTTTCAGCTTCCACCACCGCACGTGCTACCATTCGCCGCCGCTCTCTCAGCGGCCGGTGCTCTTCCAGGCTACCCTCCAGCTGGTCTAGGGGGCGGCTCCCTCCCCTACCCCGTTT
>Ga0056128_1008699_pt1 | contig 12784 bp, 8 predicted proteins | sample WorMetLIZISLAND2_FD_71113 | JGI IMG/M metagenome (GOLD analysis project Ga0056128, IMG submission 71113) | Marine gutless worms symbiont microbial communities from Max Planck institute for Marine Microbiology, Germany - Olavius geniculatus... ...
ACGAATGTGATACTATACAATGATTTTACCATATAGCAAAGTCTTCAAAATGCTCGAGGAGACGTTTGCTGCTACAAATTTTACTACAAAATCCATTCATGAATGAACAAAATGGCTGTCTAAGCAACGATGCACATGACACCACTCAGTTTACCACTCAGTTAGCTGACAGCCAGTCAGGTTTTGTTCAGAAACGTGCACAAACTTAACTATCAAGCTACAATTAACAGACAGTTTACTAACTGATCAGTTAACTAAGTGATCCAGAAACCGACCCTAAAAGAAAGAAGTTCAAGAAGTTCTGAGAAGTTTGGTAGATCTGCAGTTGTATGACAGTGAGTTCCATGCAGACAGAAGGAATGCTAAAGCAAAAAAGCTTGTTTTGACAATGTCGTCTGTTTTTTTTCTTTTCATAGCTGACATACGAGTAAATGTTATGTCTGTGTATCTTGCAGAGAATCTTGTGATCAAACTGTTCAGAATGAAAGACATTCTTGACAAGAACACCTGGGATCGTCCATATGCTGTGCTTGGCTGGGGCTCATTGACCTTTGCTCTTCTGTCGTCCATCGTCTTCTTTGCAGGTTATGGTGGTACTGCATGGTGGGTTGTCTACTACGCTAGGCCAGATGGACAGATCTCCACAGAAATGGCAAGTAACTTTGCTTTTATGTCAATATCATTTATTGCCAGTGGCATCATAGTATTGGAGACAGGGAAAATTTTCCTTCTCTTAAAGTCTAGCCTGTCAGATAATTTTTTCTGAATGTTTTTTTTTACAGAAATACAACCCTTGGGGCAGAAAATCTCTAATTTTGCATGAATTTGTGGGCAAAATTGAAAATTTTAGCACCTGTAATATTTTCTGTTGGACTTTCGCATTGGTTTGTCAACAAATTTGAACTTTGCTCCTTCTGACTGTTTTAAACCACAACATCACTAATTATCTCTTTGCTTTTACTAGAACGTGACTGAAATGTATGATAATAACGCCCAACAGGGTCATAATGTATTGGTAACACCAATAGTGCAGCCTTGTAAAGTACAGGCTCAAACATCTCTGCTTTTGCATTTTCTGTTTGCATCAGTTTTATCATATTTTAAAACATACATTGTGGTATGCATAATGCATTTTCTCGTTAGTGATCAGTTGTAACCTTGATTCTGTCTTGCACTGTTTCTCAGATACAGCAACTTAATGGTTGAAAATTAACAGTTTTTAAAGCTCTTTTTCTCTTCTAGGTGAATTCGGTTGAATTTCTCGAAAACCTTTACAGATTCTGAAAGTAAAGTATCACATAGATGACAAAGAAGATGCTGTGATCTTAGCTTGCATCATTTTGACTTGGCACCAATGTGTGACAGACACACGGACACCATTGCCATATAGCTAAGACAGAGCATTTATCTATGTGCAGATGTCGTTTGGTCTGTTTCGGATGTGTATTCGTGGAGACTGTGTCATTGACATCACTAACAGAAGACTCGTTAAGAGCTTTGCTGCTGGAGGTAACATCGCTAGCGTATCATACATATCCTTTGCTGCTGTTTACACCATGCCATAATAGGGTACGAGTGTACCCAGAGGCCTGTGCTCATTTCCTTCAGCTTTTTGTTTGCTGTTTGCATTGGTCCCTTTGTGAAGTTTTAGAAAGCCAACATATTGAAAAACCTGGTTAAAAATATCTATTTTTTTAAATAGTCAATAAATTTTAGTGTTACCGTAGTGTTTTGCAGTTATGATGTTTTCCTTAGATTTCTTGTGGATAACGGGGCAAAGGAGGCACAAAGGTGGTGGTAGGAAGTTGAGGAATAATGAAAATGCACGAGTGAGAAAAAAAGGAGCTGGGCAGAGAAAGGGGAACATGGTCTCCTTCAATTTTCAGAATACATTTGCACCGGCAATATATGGTTGGTGCTATTTCTACACTATGTTTTCAGTTTATTTGTTCATTTCTGTGATTTGTGTATTCGGTGCTGTGCAGAGTTGGAAAGACCGATCCTGGAAATTCTGCCGGTGGCACAGTGGTTGATGAGTTTTGACGTAGCATTCATACTGATATTGTTCATCGTCTACTTGGCGTTTCTTGCACAAGCAAAGACCTACTTCACGGAAGTCTGGCTGCAGTTTGTCATCTGTACGTTTTGCATCTTTATCACTTGAGTTATTTCAGTTATTCAGTTACTTTCGATACTCGTTATTGTTTTTGTTTTTGTTTTCTGATATCAGGTTTTCTCTCCTGCAACCATCTGTTTCTGGATGTTTTACATAGCAATATACGTTTATTTAAAACAGTTTCAGTTCATTTAGTTTATGTGCTAGATTGAAGTTTACAGAGCAAATTATTTATTGTATCATACCATATACCTATCATGTTGTATCATTATGTCAGTTTGATAGACTAATGTCAACAGTGACATAACATTATTAATACAAACTGAAACACGAATTAGCCACGTTATATGTTTTGTAATATGGTGAACTTGCATGTGATAAGTATTTCCAATTTAGTTACTAAATTATGTTTTTAATTTTTATTTTACTGGTATTCAAAGCTGAGGCCCTTTTGTGATCGACAATTCTGCCATTTGGTTGAAGCATTTTCTCGTTTAGCACATTTCTCACTTATCGACATATAAACTCTTACAAATGCATTGCAACATCCTTATATGTTAAGTTTTCTGCAAAAAACAGATGATTCAGACAACATCAGATGCGTGCCATGATGTCATCTACTTTTTATTATAATGATTGTATTGAGGCGAATTTAATCAAAAATTTGAACAATTTTAATGTTTTTGATTTTTTGAATGTTTTGCAGATTAATTTTGTAATCATTTTTCTGATGTCTGCTTTCGTGGCATTGTATTTTATAGTTTGGCTATTATATACACATCATGAGACATGCTGTTGTTGTGGACATAGGTGCACTGATTGTGGTGTCGGTGTCGGTGTTCGGTGCAAACTTCAACGTGGGGCAACTGACAACTCTGCCATACGGCTGGTCGTACTGGCTCGCTGTGGTCTCCGGTATCATGTTCCTACTCAATGGTGTCTTCATGGCATTCGTGTCAAGCGCCGCACACATGAAGCACAAGTTGTCTGAAGTGGCACTCATTCGCAAACATCAGGGCGAGTCCGTTGCCTAAGCTCATCTCCCTTTCCTGAAAAATTCCTGCACTTCCAGTTACAGTCTGGTGAAAAATTAAGAACAGGGAAAATATTTTTTTCTGATTTTTTTTATATTACACAGCAGCACAGAAAATGGCATTGTGCTGAATTGTATCCATGAGAACTAAAGTACATATGCTGCAGCAAAACAGACTAGATGCCAACATTGTAGTTTGAGTGAAATTTTGTAGGCAAAAAAAAATTGCACTGATATTTTTGAGGGGTCCAATAAAGTTTTAAGGATGGAGGATTTTTATGGATGGATAGCAACTGGAAACACAGAAATTTTTTGCACCAATAGAGACAATATGCTGCAGCAGATTGCTGCTTAGGGGTACTGTTCATAGAACACATTTTCATAAATAACTTGTTTCATTTTGATGCAGAATGTGGACAAATAACTGCAAAATTTGTTTTTTATATGTACTAAAATATGCTGTGCACGTGGCTGATACGTGTAGGTAAATATGCAGCCAAATGCGAAAATGCACTAATTTATGAGAATCTACATATATTTCTGCAAATGCAAGGTTGGAAAAAAACAAGTGTGTGGATTTTTTGTAGCATATTCAATATTGCACTGGTTGCATGTAACTGGTATCCCTAATTGTTGCTGCTGATGATGATGATGGTGATGACGATGACAGTTGTTTATAGACCACAAACTGTACCGAGAGTAACTGATGTGTGCGCATTCAGTTATCTACATTTGCACTTTGCAGTGTTTTTTATTTACTTGCATAGTTTCCGCTGTTTGTAAACGTTAACCGAGTGTAGAATTTCATGCAATCATCTGGTCTGTCAAAGGCTTTTGCCCACGCTGTTCTGCTGATCAAATCCATTATGTATTTAGTCCCATCGAGGTGTAGACCCCTCTGCCTCTTGCTTAATGTTTTGAGAATTAGCTAAAAATATGGAATCTGCATTCGCAGCTTGAGGTGTTTGCTCTACAGCTTTTTGGAACTAAGCGATTCATATTGCATAAGTGTGTGTATACACCGTGTCCGGAAAAAAAACATCCTGAACATTATCGATTGTCACATGGAGAAGGCATATCCAATTCTAATAATTTTTGGTACGAATATTTTTGGCACAATATTTTACCTCACCCAATGTCTGCTTCTGCACTAGCTGGAGAAAACAGAACCAACGAAATATGAGTTCAAATGAACAAGAGTTACGTCAAAAAAGCATCCTCAACATTGTTGATTGTGACTTGAAGAAGGATTGGCAGATTTTAATAATTTTTGGTGCAAACATTTTTGATACTACTTGCCATCAAATGACCGTTCTAGTTCCCATCTAACCATATGTCTGCTTCTGCACTACCTGGGAAAACCCAAAAAGGCGAAATAGGATAAAAATGCAATATTTCATTGGTTTTTGTTTCCCCCAGGTAATGCAAAAGCAGACAGTGGGTGCAGTGAAAAATTGGACAATCATTTGATCGCCAGTTGTGTCAAAAATATTGGTGTCAAAAATTATTTAAATCTGATAATCCTTTTTCACGTTACAATCAAAAATATCCAGGGTGTTTTTTATTCCGGACACAATGTACATATTGGATAGATGAGCGATTTTTCTTATTTTTTTACAGCAGATGTTTTGATCTTATGGATCTGACTTGTTGTAAATTTTAATACTAAATTAGCTTGCTGTATTTAGTTTTTGCACCAATAAAGCAACATTCAAAGTTTCATTTTGAATAACACATTTATTACCTTTTGTTAGCCTTTACTTCAGACACATTTACAGAAATACATGTACGCTTTAGGCGACCATTTTAAAAAAAGAATCCTATTTCTACCGGCAAATCTGCAAAGTGTACAAGCTGATATAAGAGTAGCTTATTATTCTACCCTGAAACGATAGTTTTCGGAGTGGAATTGTGTTTTACTGCAAATGCTTTTTATCTTTTATTTCGCCAAGGTATCTTCGAGCTGTGTCAGCCAATAGAGGCGAAATTATGCACCGTGGTCGGAAGTGTCTTCCGTTTTATAACGCGGGTCCCAAATTTCAGGGACCTCTCTCCCAAAGAATTTCAAAAGCCAAAAAGCACGCAAAATATGGCTCGATTTCGGATGACTTAAACTTCGACGGCGAATATCTCCGGAACGGATAAAGTTATTTAAAATCGGACAAGTATTTGATCGACAACGATTTTTCTCTTGTTTGGCGAAAAAAAACAAAAATACGGTGAACTTCGATCCACTAATTAAGCTACGGAGATCAAATGTTAAATCAACTTTTTCGGAAGACCATATTTTGGCCCATAAGAGGTGCTGCGCCCTTAAATGTTTACACGCGCTGCTGAATGACTAAGTCGTGCTAGGGCACCCCTGGGGGCACCGGGAACGGAGGTTCCCCTTTCAACTTTTTTACAATCGTGGATCAAAAATGGCTTAAAATTTAGCGTATTAGCCGCTAGAACTTTCGAGCCAAGAGTAGTAGCCTTGTGAAACTGCCACGTGACGTGCTAGGGATGGTAACGCTGGTACAACTTTTGTAGGACACCACCCACTTAAAATTTGGGATGGCAAAAAACGTCCAAACTTCGGTGCGATTTACGACAACGTTCGAGTTTGATCGCTAATATCAGTCTCTGAAACGGATAGAGATATCGACAAGCGGAAAGCGGCGTTATAAACTACGACACCTTCCGCGTTGAATTAAAAGAAATTTGTTGAATTTTGGTCCACTAACACCCTAGATTACGTCGCTAATGTTTACTACCGGAACTCAGCAGTGCGCGTTCTGCATATGTTAATGCATTTGACTTCGGGCAACGTGACTGCTACCGGCAAAATTTTCACCCCAATCGGACTTGCGGCGCCGGGCGGACTCGGGTTGCCCTAAATTTCTAGTTGCTTGAATTTTTTCTATACCTCTCATTAAAGCTAACGTCTTCGATCATTCGACTTCGTTTGAATTTCTGGGAAATATAGGGCCTACAGATTCTCGAAGCAGCTTTCTCAGAGTCGACAATAAAGATATGCTGATTTTAGCTGGATAGTGGCGTAGACAAGGAGGGGGGTCCAGCCCCTAATCCTTCAGACTTATGCATACGTTTAAACTGCAGTAAATTTGCCAATTTGGTCAGTTTATTCTCAGGAAAAAAAATACTAAAAATTGTTGCCACCAAATCTCATATTTTAAAGCTATAATGCACCAAATTCGATTTTAGCCGACGAGAACACCATCATTCAAGCAAGTGCATCAAGATTGGGATGGCGTATAACATGGACACCGTCCTGTACCGCGCGCGGCAACTGATGATGATGACTTCTAAGGGAAATAAGGGGAAAGAAAAGGAAAGGGAGGGCCGGAGACTAAGAGGGAAGGGAGAGGAGACGAGGCTCCCCAGTTGACATTTCTGGCTACGCTACTGTAGGCCTGCTTAGAAGCTCACTGCAGACTGCTAGGCTGTTACTTATTTTCTGTATCTAAGTGCGACGAATTTTCCGATGGGACATGTTTCCCACGACTAGCGACGGAAAATTTGTCGCAGTCTCGCGAGAATCTCGAGGTGCGACAAATTTTCCACGACACCGGTTTTTTGGCCCACCCTGTATATACAGTAGGCTACCCAATTGGAGCTATTTTTGGCATGTTCTGTTGACGCTCTGGAAAGCCTGTAACCAGGAACTAAACGAATCTTACAGCAAACGTACAGGTTTGTGTGAAAACGAATCGTAGCTATTTATATTGTAGTTTTATTTTCTCATTAATTTGTTGTCTTATCTGTGAAAGGATCTCTATGCATTTTTCGTTGACTAGGCTGTGGAACAGTCTGCCAGCTCATCTGAGACAAACTGACATTAACTTTGAACAGTTTAAACGGCAGTTGAAGACATTTTTGTTCGGGCGTTGAGAGCGCGGCGCATTGTGGCTATTGTTAAACTGCGCCTTAAATAATCTTACTTACTTACTTACTACGAAAAGGCTTTTGATAGGGTGAAGTGGAAAAAAAGATGATGTGGATACTGAAAGATATTGGAGTGGATTGGAGAGACAGAAACCTGATTGCAAAGTTGTACTTGGGACAAAAAGCTGTTATAAGAATAAACAACGAATTATCAGGTTGTTGTGAGATTAGGCAAGGAGTACGACAAGGATGTCCACTATCTCCAGTATTGTTCAACATATACATCCAGCATGTCATGAACCAAGGGTTTGCAGATATACAAGAAGGGGTTAAAGTTGAAGGAGTGTTGGTAAAATCGATCCGTTTTGCAGACGACCAGGCTATGGTCTCTCATACCCAATGTGGACTTCAACGCATAATCGATGCTCTCCAACAGACGTTAGAGAAATACAACATGCCTAAATGTGAAAAAAAACCAAAGTTATGCGAATGCCAGAAAGGAAGGGTGGGAAGTTGAGAATAATGGTCAGTGGTAAAGAACTGGAGTCAATCACACAGTTCTGCTACCTTGGAAGTATGGTAGGCCCTTAATCGAGGACTGCAGAAGTGAATGTGAAGTAAGACGTCGCATTTGCATTGGCAAAGGAAGCTTTTAACAAGAAGAAAGATCTCGTGTGTGGATCCCTCAGCCTCCAGCTAAAAAAAACGCATAGTCGAACTGACATGGACATGGACCCTGCAAAAGAGTGACATAAGAAGGATTGAAGCATTTGAAATGTGAATTTGGCGTTGCATGTTAAAGATATCTTGGACGGAGCACAAAAAAATGGTGAACTGCGAAGAACAGTTGAAACAAGAAGGGAACTTATGGACACACTGAGGAATAGACAGAAGAGGAGGTTGGGACATATGCTACGTCATGGTTCTTTGGTGAGAACAGTGTTAGAAGGTCGACTGCCAGGGAAGAAGGGAAGAGGGAGGCCAGAAGAAATGCTACTGAGTTGGCTACTGGAGACAAACGTAGAGGACATGGATTATTCACAACTCAAGGAGCTAGCACAAGAGCGGACAAGATGGAGTCGATGACGAACGTGAACCTGCCCGTAGGCTTAAGGGCAGAATACAACAGCATCTGTGAAATGATACTCTTTTTCTATAGTTTTTGAACATTTTACTGCCGCAGTGTTCTCTTTTAATTGTTTAGACTGCCCACTGCATGCCCAGTGCTCGCAGGCGCGCAGCCACACTCCTCACAAAATCGTCACAAAAATGCGATGAGGTGCACGTGATGGGAATTTTAGATTCGACTTAAAATTTTGAGCCAGAGATCAGAGATTTTAAATTTGAACATAAAACATTGAAATTTAAGATGTACATGTAAGCCTTGAGGTCAAAGATATGCAATTTTACACAATGGATTTAATTTGGTTCGAGATTTTATCATCAGTGCTGTCAATTTGCAGAAATGTGCTTGACATAAAGATTTGTTAAACGCCCCAAATAAAAAACGCTGCTTCAATATGACTAAAATGTCTGATAGGAAAACAGTATCGAGATGTCGATGCTGATGCTGCTGACGTTCGTTCTAACTGTGATTCAACCGACGGTATCGCAGCCCACTGTCGACGTGAGTCAGCAAGAAAATGACGTCTGCGAGAATGACGTCTGCCGTACTGGACAAACCGACCAGCAAGTGCTGAGTGAGCTGTCGCAGTTACAGTCGGCCATGTCACAGCTGCAGAGAAACTTTGCTGAACTGAAGACAAAATCCGGTTAGAAGAAAATCAAAATTATTACTGCAACTAGGCTTTATCAAACTAATAAAATTCAAATAGGCCTAATTAAAAAGCTATTGTATGGGGGCCTAATGCAGGAGGGGCCGTCAAGCAGTTTTGAGCTCAATTATCTTTTGCTATTATTTTTGGACAGAAAATAAGTTGCTTCATACTAGTTCATAGTGTCTCCGACAATATAAGCTAATGTCGTCTGCTTGGTTATAAGGAGAGAGGCTATTTTATGTAGGCCTATTCCAGAATTTTCGGCATTAATACCGTGTATTTTAACAGTTGCACTGTAGTGCAGTAGCGTAGCTAGTTTCGGCAGCCTTTATGCACAACTTTATTGGTAAGCCCAAACTGAAACAACAACAAAAAATTAAACATATGCCAAAATTACCATAAGCCGCACAACAGAGTAGGGGCCTGCAGAAATACGTCACAACTATTCACAAACATTCACACAATAGTCTGTCATTATTATCATGTTAGATATTGCAAAATAAAAGGTAATAAGCAACATCAGTGGCATAGCTACAATGTGAATTGGGGAGGCTCCGCTCCTTTCCCCTTTTCTCGGTTTTTTTCTTCCTCCCCTTAAACGTAGGACCCTTAAAATCCAGCAAGGATGTCTGGGGCAGCGCTGTGAGCTCCCCCAGCGGCGTCTGTGGTGGAGCCCCAGCCGCCGACATCAAATTGGGTGCATTAAGCCTATAGCTTTAAAATGTGAGATCTGAAGTCAAAAATTTTAATTATTTTCCCGAAAATCAACTAACCAAATCGGCAAATTTAGTGCAGTTCAAATGTGTGTTTAACTAGTTTTGTCTGAAGATTGGGGGCTGGCCGGGCCCTTGGGCTCCCTTTGTCTACGCCACTGCACTTCACGATTTGATCGAACGACTTCAATATTTTCGTTTACAGGGTTTTCTGTTTGCAAAATTATTTATCACACTAGAAAATCCAAATTCCTGGCTCGTTTAATTTTAATTGACAGCATTAGTCAGATTGTTGTGTCTCTCGTTGGACATCTTACTGCACAGGTAACTTTAATATGGTTCACTTTAGAAAAAGATATTTCGCATGCTGCGACAGTAACGGGGTGCACTGTGCATCTACGAATAATGCGTATATTTCATTATTTTAAAATTTAAGCAGTTTTATAATTTGTATTTTTAGAGGCATAAAAATTTACGGCCCCGACGGTTTGGGTCCCTGAATGTCGGGTGAGGGCTTGTGTAATGCATAACCTACACAACCTTTTGCTACGCCACTGCTGCAGTGCAACGAATTATGATCAAGCGAGGTGTAAGCAGACATTTTTGTTTCCGTTGTTCAGAATGTCCACATAGCTTTACATACATTTCGTCAACGAAAGGCTGCTACAAAGTGGTGAATAGCAAACTGAACTGGATCAGTGCTGGACTGAAATGTCGATCACTGCACAGAGATGCTCATCTTCTTGTCATCAATGATGTGCAGGAACAGTCGGCAGTTTCCGGAATGCTTGCATCGTATTCCAACGGTAAAATTTACTTCCTATCGCGATAGATTACTTCCTACTCTCTCGCTTCTGTCGCGATAGACTATGTCAGTCACACGTCGGAGTTGAGAAACAATTCTTTAAATGTACAAGATCATACTAATTTTCAAGTTCAAGCACTGATGATGTACGCAATGACCAGGCTTGCCGTGGATATGAAATTTGCCATCCATATCCATATCCATATTCACAGATTTTCCGTGGATATCCATGGATATATCTATGGATATCCATGGATATATCCATATCTACAGACGCTTATCGTGCGTACATATAGCCACTAAATTTTCGCGAAATACAGCAGTGCCAGAGCGTCCATTCCTTAGGCATTTCTTTTGTGAAACTGTTAAGAATAAATAAAAGTAAAAAAATAAAACACATTTGCATTGAAATATGATTTTAGAAAAGTATTTCCCGTCTGTCATGAAAATCTACCGTAGCCTAATTATTTTATTGCCCTTGCTATAATAGACCGTTAGTTTGAGCCTTGGGTACAATATGTAGTCTCTCAGTCGTCTCTTTAACTGTAACAAATGTATTGTGGCTAAACGGTACGTCGTAAGTAGTTGGCGATACCGTTGGATAAGGCGATAACGACTACCTATAAGCTGTTGAAAGTAACCATGTCTCTATCTGCAGCTTTTTGGCCGCAATTTGGAATGCAGTGCTTCTGCCTGCAGCCGTCACGTACGTGCGCCAAATTACCGTATCTTATCTTAGCACTGATTTTATCGTCCAGTATAGCAACGTCACCAGATCGTGTATGGAACTGCGATCACTTTGGGAAATTGCTATCTTTCCGCAACCGGAAGTCGGACACTGGCCTTCAGATATACGCAGTACGGTCGGCCCATCGCAGCAACAGCTGGGATTTTTGTTCTCCAAGACGCATGTTGCATTCATGTACGCCTACAGGTATAGATAGAGTGAACGCTTTGAAGAACACTTGGTTCGTACTTCCTACTAGCATTAAATTTGTTAGAAATCCAAAACGTTTGTAATTTTGTTACCGTTTGATAAAAAACGAATAAAAATAATCTCACAAATTGATAGACCGAATGTTGCCCAAACAATAGTATTAAAGGATTAAGACCTGTTGCTGCTACAGTGCACATGAATTAATTTAAGTTAACTAAATAATGACGTGCTGATGTAACTGATTATTCATTTGACTCAATAACATAAATAAACGAGAAAATGAAGAGTAAAACGACAGACAGAAAAATATTATATAGAGATAAAACACTTAAATATTCAGTTTAATTAGCAAATGCGACAGCACAATATCCATGGATATATCCATGGATATCCATATCCACGGCAAGCCTGGATTCGTCTCCGCTCAGCGATCAGTACCAACTACTCGGTTCCATGTAACTTACAGAAACGAAATCTGACGAGCAATTCGTACGGTACAGTATGTTGCCATTGTTGCCTACAGTAGGCTTATTCCCTCAACAGTTAGTGGAGCAGACACTATCAGCTAGTTCAAGCGTAAATTCAAAACTCCCTTTTTCCCATGTGTTTTAATGTTTTTTTTTAAAATTTTGACATTTTGTAATGCACTCCCGGTTCAGACTTCAGTAGGAAAGGCAGTGTAACTGCTATTCACTACTACTACCAGTCCACCACCACAATATTATAGTAATTATACCCAGGCTTTTCGCAAAACCCTCAAGACTGCACTGTTTTAGTTTTCCAACTGACCTAGACATTGTAATGCACTATCGGCCTTACCGTTGTAGATAAGGCACTTTTACATTTATTATGATGATTATTATTAGGCCCATGGAGCAGAGCATTCACTGATAAATGTGGAATATTTTCACAGACGTAGTGCTACGTGGATGCTATTCCACCATCACTGAATATGGAATGCTTCTTTTTATGGCTGGAAAACGCTTAAACAGCACGACATTTGTCTGGCGAGTAGTATCGGCAGACACGAGCGATGATGACATAGTGTCAGCCATGAACTACACGAACTGGTGGCAGGGAGAACCGAATAATGCGAATAGTAACGTATGCGTGGAACTGATGAGTGCACAGTCTTACAAATGGGCTGATACTCCATGCAATTTCCAGCAATGCTCCATCTGTGAAGTAGATCTGTGAGCTTTCAAATTATTGTCACATAATTACATCTTCATGCAATGCTTTGAGCTGTCTCTTCTATTTCAGACATCGCTGCAAAACAGTGCGACTGCAGTAGGCGTCGTAAAACAATATACACTGTGTCTCAAAAAACGGACCCCTATTACGTTTTAAAATAACTCCAACAAACTGTGCCTAATAATAATAATGATTAGCTAAGAAAATCGTCAAAAGGTACTCAATATCGTAGTGTGTTTCTACGGGCTTACGATATTTCATAAAACGAGGTACCAGCTTAGCAGGATAATGCACCCGCACATCGGGCACGTGCGACGATT
>Ga0056128_1008701_pt1 | contig 12783 bp, 7 predicted proteins | sample WorMetLIZISLAND2_FD_71113 | JGI IMG/M metagenome (GOLD analysis project Ga0056128, IMG submission 71113) | Marine gutless worms symbiont microbial communities from Max Planck institute for Marine Microbiology, Germany - Olavius geniculatus... ...
ACAATTTAGTGATAATTTATAAACAAAATAAATTACTGTTTGTCAAAGCGTCACTGTGACGTCATCGGCAGTAACGTGGTAACCGGTTTTTGAAAATTAAATAGCATTTTTAGCTTAAACGTTTTTTAATGCTAAAAATCGGTAGGCGGTCATGTTCAGAAGTCTATAATTTCGTCGTTTTTCAACAGAATCATATTTCACTTAGCAGTTAGATGTAGAACGTTTCTGCAAATGACTAATGTTTCTGTAAAATTCCATGTTAAAGCGGTTGCTGAGAAAACGGCAAAAAACTTTAGGGGGCTACTTTTTTTGCCGCACCCTGTATGCTGTCTAGGGGGTTACTTTTTTCGGACACAGTGATAATATACATCACTCAGTTTTGAAAAAAGTTTGCACAATGTCTAAAGTTTCACAACAGTACGTTTATCTCGGATGTACACAATTTGTTAAAATTACATATGACAACAAATTAGCTGATTAGCTACAATAACAAAAATGTAATTAAAACATAAAAAATGCTCTGCTGTGCCAAATAATTGTTCAAAAATACAACTTTCCACGAACATCATAGGTTTGAATAGGTATACAAAACGTCAGCCAAGGAAAACTACAAGAATGCTAGACGAAGATTTTTGTAGCTACTGGCAGAATTTCTTGACCTGCAATCTACAGTGAGAAAACACTGCAACTGACTGAGCAAAATAAACTAGCAGGCAAAGAATGGAATACCACTCACCAGGACAGGACATGCAAAGACTAGACCTCTAAATCATAAGAACAATGATAAAATCCGCACAGAGACATGGTTTCGTGGTTCGAAAATGGACGACTGCCTCTTACAGTAAGAAAAGTAATCTGATAATATTACTATCAATAGTACAAGGAAATGATTCTGCTACTTTGGCATATTTGACTAACTGATTCAGACACTACACCGAGGATCTTCAGTCTTACAGGTAATAATTAAACTCCAACACATACAAATCATACACAACAGCTATAACTCAAAATAAACCAAGTCTACATCACTAAATCAACAAAAGACCACTGAGTTTTCAGCATACCTTCACCAAATAACGACCGATAATCAAACGTGTAAACGTAAACGTGTCCATGAAAGAACACCAAAAACTAGATTTCACATCTCAAAAATTAACAACAGAAACTTTAATTTTCCGACGCACGTTGCATGCAAAATGTAAAAATCTTTCCACGCTTTCTACAGATAGAACTGGCCTGCCAGTTAGGAAATAAATATACAGGCTAATCAGCACACGACGTAATAAGTTAACGACTAACAAGCAACAAAAACATGCCTGCAATAAAACTAATGAAATGTGTAATGATACAAAATGTTGCAGCATGATACTGCAATAACCGTTGAACGCAGCAGCCATGTGAACCGTCGACAACAGCAACAAGCCACAGCTCAACATTACACATAAGAATGCAAATAACAATCATCATATCATGGTGGGCGACTTCCTATGGGTGGTCCATTGCGACCATGCGTCTATCTTGCACCGTTACGGAGATATGGCGCCTCAAAGATAATGGGGTCACGATCTTGACCTTTTGGGGTCACGTGACGTCTTCGACTCGGCATATGTGGCTTCCTATTGGTAGTCCATTGTAACCATGCGTCTAACTTGCATCGTTAAGGAGATATAAAGCCTCAAACTTGCATTTGCCCATGCTTAAGGCCAAAAGTTCACTGCGCATGCAGCTTCACAGCTATCACAAATGTCACGAATTTGCGCACAACCCATCATTCTTTGAATAGTGCCACAAATCAAGAGAATAAAATGCAATATCAATGTATTTTGGCACAAAATAAGCTAGAAAATAAAAAAGTATTAAACTTTTACCACTGCTTTCTCACTCAGAGCAAGTGACTGAGTATTGGGGTGAATAGGTAGGCAGAATAAGTTAGGCAGGCGGACACATGGAGCAATTCATTTTGGAATTTAACATAATAATAATAATAAACTAGAGCTGTCAAAGCGTTAATTTTTAACGCATTAATTAACGAGTTATTAATACACCCAGGCCCGTCGAGAGGGAGAGTAAAGGAGCGAAGTTACCCCAGCCCCATGACGTTTGGGGGGACCTGCCTGTAGAATATAGAAAGTTAGAAGGAAAATAAAAACACATTTTAACAATAATTGACGTCATCGCTAGCACAGGAATTAACGTGTTAATTTGACACTCTATGATAAACGAATATAAATGTACAAAACATCAGTTTATACACTTGTTAACGGCAACATGCAATGAGTGACACATCGAAAACAGCAAAAATCAGAAAAAGATGATATCACTCACCATCACATCATCTAACTGTCAATGTGCTGTTGAATAACTTTTTTGAATAATTTTGAATAATTTTTTTTGCGGGGGGAGAGGCCCGCCCAAATTTTTTGACCTCTGTTACAAAACGAAAGACACTTCCGATCGTGGTGCAAAATTTCGCGGCGATCGGCAGACGAAACTCGAAGATATCAAAAAATACTGTAAAACATAAGTCTGCTCCGAAAACTATTGTTTCCAGGCTGATTAATATCAGTAACAATGCAAAGCAAGACAACATGCTATGTCAACAGTCTAAATCAGCTACCAGCAAAGCTAGTAGTAACAAAAGTACATTGAATGCACTTAATACTGTGTTATATAAAAATGAATAAATATTTTAACAGTGACAAATAATTATCAGCAAGTTATCATTATTTGTAGTTCATGCACTGACTAGTCATCAATTAAAAAATAACAAAAGCTGAATGTGAAAACAAAGTAAGCTTAAGTAATAATAACGATAATAATAATAGGATAATTAAAGAACACCACTGCAGCTAGCAAAACAACATCACTATAACACAGAAACAGACGTACAGTTTTCACGTTAGTCGCATATTTGAACACATGAAATAAGGTCTTCATTTCAGATATACATTTAGAAAAATGTTCAAACATTATGTGCTCAAAATTTCTGGCTCTGATCAAACTGCAAAGTATGTGCTGTATTCATTCAGCTATGTTTCACATAAAGAAAAGAGTATGGTACCATGTTCTGCAAAATATGTACATGATATTGACACAAGTGAAAAAGCTGACTGCAGTACAGGGTGACCCAAGAAACAAGACAATTTTTGAGCATTGGTTAACTTCATGATGGTAAGTAGCAGAAAACAGTTTCTCCATAAGATTTAGTTAGGGGTCTACTGAGTCGAGCTTTGATATTCTGTCTACTAAAATTGTAGAACATTTTTGGCCCACCCTATACATATGAAGGAACTCACAAGACATGACATCATGTAAACGAATGGCCTGATCTACTGCCTTCCTCTTATGATTGATTTTCCCCTTTCATTATTTTTTTACTTTCAAAGGGAAGGGGCAAATGCCAGGGCTTGCCATTTGAAAATGAAAGGTGATTGAAAAATTGACCTTGATACACAGGGTGCCTACACTATTGATAGTGATTATGACATTATCGATTACGACAGGGGCACATAGTATCACTGTAGAGTGTAGATGCTAAGATCAGCACCCGCCCCGAGTCGTACCATCCCCTCACCTTCCTTCCATCCCTCTTCCTTTTCCTTTCCTTTTCCTCCTCTTTCCTACCCATTTTTCTCCCCTTCTCCATAAGATTTAGTTAGGGGTCTACCGAGTCTGGGACAGAGCCTCGGCTGCAAAGGTATTTTTATGCATTTTTTGGACTCTCAAAATGCATCCCGTGACATTAAGTCGTTTATGAGCAGTGCAAAAATTCCCTCAGTTTAATCCCCAACTTTTTTCCCGGAAGGCATTCTGTCAATGGAGTGCATACCTCTGGCGAAGACTAATGCCCGCCAATGTCACTCTTCCCGCTCAATCAGCGTTTACACAGATCCACAAGCGAAAAATAAGAGACAAAACAGAACAGAACATCAATATCACAAATAAGGTTTTAAAACGTAATGACAAAAAAATGGTAGAAAACAAGTATCTTCTAGGGAGTTTTTGTATTGCCTACGCCCGCTAAAGTTTGGTTCTCAAAAACAAACAAGGGCAGAGTGAAAACTGACCAATTGCAATCTGCATCAAACCGGTGACGAAAAATCACTGAGCATGGCCACTGAGCAGGGAATCAAAAAATCGATCCAGTGGCCATGCTCAATCAATTAAAATGATCAACTGATCGATCGCCTCAAACAGCAAGCCCTGCTGAAACTCCCATCAATACGCCACTGTTTATTGTCATCTTCCAGCGCTGACATCAACTGAACTCAAATTTCGGGCAAAAACGATCTGTCATGAACGTCACATGAATTTGATATTATTACTACTTCACAAGTGTGGTCAGTATGTCTTGTCAGCAGGGCTGTGCAGAACACCCAACGTAGTTGCTAAGCTACTTGCCAAGTACTTGAGTAACGAATTACTCGGACCGCACTTGCAGCAGACTCACAATGATTGCTGTTAGGTGCAGAATCATACTCTGCGGAACGTCGCTCGTAGAAGACGTCAATGATATTGCTCGTTGATGTGGTGAGGCTTCATTCCACTACAAGTCTGTGTCGAGATGCAATCAGACCGTCATATCTGCGAGAGTAGAGGTGTCATCGGCAGCCCGGATGACGAGCTGTCTGCGTTGGCATCACTCGTGGTCCGAGACGCAACGCCCGTAGCTGAACTGATTAGCTCCACCCATCTAACAACACAGCCACAACATTCACCCACAACTACAACTAATCTCATTTTCATTCTGCTCGCACAATCTGCATAAATAATATGGAGATAATGAAACATAATATGTAACTTACAAATGGGTTGAGAGTAGGCTAAGAAACAACCACTCAGATTTTAATGGCAATCTAGTTCCAAGGTTCCTGAAATCTGATTCACATCCTAAATATCAAGCATTTGTATTGAGGCCATCGAGTTTGCCAGCCTTCTGCACCATTCTCGGTCGAGGTATGAAAGCTCCGCTGGCTTCCAGTTATTACACAATGTGTGAAATAACCAACACAGTAGAATGACTTCCAGTGTTGTTGTCCTTGGCCTTGGTCCTTGGCCTTGGCGTGTCCTCGAGGACAAATTTTAAATCCTTGGCCTTGGCCTTGAAAGTCAAGTCCTTGGCCTTGGCCTTGGCGTTGAAGGTCAAAGCCTTGGCCTTGGCCTTGGTCTTGAGCAAAAGTCCTTGGCCTTGACCAACCAGGTCCTTGGCCTTGCAAGGTTCATGTTTCGGGAGACTAATACTGCTACTGATTCAACAAGCTACGTGGATTGTTCAGTCGACTGCTGTGCATGCCTGCAACATCAGCTCCAGTCGACAGGGTGTTCTCTCAGAGTGGACTACTGATGAGACCGCGCAGGGCACGGATGTCCGACATTCTGCTTGAAACTTTAGTGTTTCTCAAGTGCAACAGTGCAGCACTGGGGCGCATTCCCCCCTTGACTTAATTCCAGTTAACTGTTAACTGTTACTTTCCAGACCTGAGAACCACACAAACTCTGACAAACCTTTTTCCATAATTTGAATTTGTGTGTACTGGTCGTTTAGCAGTCTGCAGTTTCTGAACTTTGACTGCATGGTTTCTGTACTGCAATATTTTCATTACGTTTTAGATTTTGCTTTAGCTTGCAGAATATATTAGCAAGCAGTAGTTGAATTAATCAGTTTTAGTGGTCATTGTAGTTGACTGCAAAATTGAACATTAAATATATTTAATTAAAATTACTATTAAATTCAGCATTCAAAAACACCCCTATCGAAAGCAGTCTTTAAACTGGTCCGTGAGATTAAGTCCTTGGCCTTGGCCTTGAGGGTCAAGTCCTTGTTAACAACACTGATGACTTCACTATCGAGTCACAGAATCTCACCGAGTGAAGCTAAACTCGCTGTCAGCATGAAAGAAGTATATGTGGTTTCTGAACTGTAGCTTAAAGACGTGACTCTTGTAAATGTTGTCTTGTTCTGTCGGCATGCTGACAGCATAGCCCAGCAGTGGGAGACTGGCCAGTGGACTGTCGTCCTGTCAATATACAGAAAAGGTAAATATACAGTAAAGGTCGTCAATTTGTATAGCACATCTGCAACTGCAAGTAAATGTGAAACCAAAAAAACATTTATCAGAAATGTACTGACTTTATGGTTGTCTCGTAATCACAACTAGAATATCATCACAGACAGCTCTCAAATAACTAAACATGCTTACTTTTGAAAATTTTTGATCCACTATGACTTTTAAAGATCTTCTAGTATTGTGTAAGCTAGTAGATTTTGATGCACTCATGGATTGTTATCTAATAATGTAAGAGGACACTAATAATATATGACATGACGATGACAATGAGAACAATATGTCAGATATATTATTATAACAAAACAACAACAATAATTGTCATATCTGTAAAATGCTACACAACAAGAGACATTTGCTACAGATAGTGTTCCTGACGAATGCTTGGCTAAATGTAAACTTTCCACTCTCTTGAAATATCCACTAACCAGTGGTTACATCACCCTTAGTTATCTTATAGAGATTCCTCTTAATCATTTTAAGCACTGAGAACTAACTACGGTATAGTTAATACGTGCATTTGTAAGACGAACAGTAACCTGAAAGTTTTTGTAAAAAAACAGACAAAAGTTGGCAAAGACGACCCACAACTTCTGCCAGCCGTTTGAGTTCTTGAACTTGCGCTGAAGATAGCCACTCAGCTGGTTCTGACAACACAGCAATCAGATGACGATGATGATGATGAAGGACGAATTAACTTTAGCGTGGTGTTAAGTCTTAAGACTACAAGGACACGTAACAATAAGCCTAAACAGTGAAGTCACATAATAGTAGTCAACGTGACTGGCAGCCACAACGCGGCGCCTTGATGCTCAACATCAGCATCATGGTTATTATCAGTCATCATTTTCATCATCATAGCCACTGCCACGCAGACACCGCATCACTGTCAATTATAACAGAACCATTTCAACCAGATCACCAAGGAAACATCATTAGGCACTACAGGCAAATGACCTAGAATTCATCAAACAAAAAGTGCAAAGAACGCAAGAATTAATAAACAATTGACACATTAGCAAAATACATGATATTTAGATTAATTCGCAATCAAGCTTCTTGATGCCCAAATATTAGTACTGATCCTAACACAATAACTCACTTAAGTTCTTAAGTCTGACACTGTGCTTGCCTGTTCAGCAGCTTCTTTTAAATGTCGGTTAAACGCTTATGATTTTAGTAAATATCTGCATATAGTTTAGGGATGGCTGTAAGTGTCATTATGACCATCCATTCCTTTAGTGATGGTTTCTGTTATGTTACAATATTTGGCATGTATTGTTACCATTGCTAATAAATGAATATACATACATACATAAGTTTATGACCACACTCTGTCACAGTTCAACCCCAAACTTTAACACACTCATCCTTGTCACAGAATGCATGCATTAATGCTGAAAATGTGGTGAAGCTGTGTCCAATGGTAAAAGATATCGTGCTGACAGTTGAACAATCTGAAAACGGCGTCCTGACAAAAGACTGACCGACAAACCGGGAACGATAAAACCTGGATGGTGATATAAGTTTAGGATTAGGTTTAGTATAGGTATAGGTTTAGGATTGACTTAGGTTTAGGAAATCAGAGTTAGGGTTAGAAATTAGGGTTCGGGATAGGGCTAGGGATTGGCATAGTTATGGATTAGGGTTAGGAATAAAATTAGAAATAGGGATAGGGTTGAGTAAAGGTTAATTTTAGGGTTAGGGTTAAGGTTATGGTTCATGTACTGGGCTAGTTATGACAGTCCAGGTTTTGACAGGGAACCTCCGAAAACCTCCATCATTGTTGTTATTGTGACAGTCATAGCACAAGTAAGCAGACAAAAGTTAACCCGTCAAGCGACCTTTAGCGTGGCCTGCAAGTCCAACATGCCGACAGTTGTAGTGCGATGCCAGCAGACTTGGGTTGTGGTGTCTGCTCGCAAACGCATCGACGACTGAGTCTCACTATCAGGCGAGTTTTCACCTAACGACTCCTCCACAGCCTCAGATGAACCTGCACCAACAGTCATTTACAATCAGCCAGCCATTTAATGTACTCAATAACTGTATAGTCCAACTAAATTATACAACGCTGAATTGCATTGAGAGGGTGACAAATGGCAAAGTACAACAAAGAGTCCAAGAGAACAAGAGCATCTTGGACGCACGTTTACAAGGTCGTCATTCTTTCGAAGTTACTGTTGGCTTTTCCAGCCTGGTGGGGATTCACGAGTGCTGCTGATAAACAGCGTCTAGAAGCATCATTACGGCGTGCGGTACGCTCCGGCTTATACTCGGTCGACGATCCTTCTTTTTCTCAACTGGTTAGAGACATGGACGACAACTTATTTGCAAAGATACAGCACAATCATCATCACGTTCTGTACAAATTTTTACTTGCGGTGGTAGTGTAGCACAGTGGTTAGAACATCGGTCCTGGCCGGCAAACTTTCCCTATCCTGCGCTAGACTGATGGATGGCTGTTTGACCACTTTGTGGGTAAAGCATCCTCTATCAGTAGTTTCTAACTATTTCAGTAATGTCACAAAAAACAGACGTGAAGACGAGACAGAACATCATCTTTCCTTCTGAAAGGTAAGAACCGAAGAAAAACTATTTTAACACAGCTTTAACGTGTAAATTTTATTCATTCAATTTTATAGCATTTTTGACTGACACTTGTAATATGCTGCTGGACATTTAGTTTAATTTCACTGTAAGTGGCATGCCACAAATAACTCAGTAATGTAATACCACCACCAACACAACAACAACAACTACTACTAATACTACTACTACCACTACCACTATGCGTATTATTAGCATGACATACTGTTAGACTTGAGACTAGGGTAAAGAATCACGGATGGCTCGGCCACAGTGTTGCAGTCTGAGCGATGTCTAGCCGCTCTGATTGCCGAGCGTAATTCTTGCATCCACAACAACTTCTCATCCCGACAGCTGGCTGACAACACCAGTGAACGGTTGCCAGCACTGACTGTGAAACAGTAGGCTGATGACGCCACGTCATCTGCCTCTGTAACCTGTATTATTTACAACACAACGGAATGTGTGTATTGCTGTATATAGTCATGCATAAGGCGATCCATGTATATGAGTCCAGGAGGGCCATCCCAAGTTTCCGACCTCTACATATTAGACAACAATATTTTCCACAATTTGTATTTTGGTGAAACGTACATTTTTACTGACTTATATGAGTCTGCTGCGGATATGACGTCATTGTAATTTATGATGTCACAGAGCATTAAATAGAAACGATTCACAGAGTCAGCGCAAACAGCCTAAGGTCATTCATCATTGTGGATAGCGGACAATGCCACGATGAAATTTCAGATTTCGAAACAGACAATAGTCACTTGGACTCAGGTCATTACTGCATGCAAGGTGGTCTTGGTGTGCAAAGTCACAGTCATGAACAGCCGGCTGGGTAATTGTAGACTTTCATACTGGACTGCAATGTGAAGTGGAATGTAGGCGAGGTTCGTGGGGCTTACCGTACTCCTGAGCCCCTGTGCACACCAAAGCCCCCATGTAAAAAGTTAAATCTTGGATAGTGTTTTGTCAACACAACAATTATTGTTAAATGTTTAATAAGGCTTTACTGACACAATCAAATATTGACCTGGCATCATAACTGTCTGAAATGCTCCTGTTTGTGATCAAACATAGCAACTGTCATGCTGACTACTATATGAGTGGCAATAAATTGGAAACAGTGGATGAAGAAAAGGATTTGGGAGTAACTGTGAGTAAAGATTCGAAGTGGGATAAACAGTGCAGTCAAGCAGTTAAAAAAGCTAACAGGATGCTTGGGGTAATAAAAAGAAATTTTACCGATAGGTCTAAGGAAACTATTATGCCTTTGTATAAAAGTCTTGTAAGACCGCATTTAGTGTATTGTGTTCCAATTTGGAGCCCACATTATCAAAAGGATATTAAGTTAGTCGAGGGAGTTCAACGTCGTGCAACTAAATTGACTGACGACGTAAGAAATTTACATTACGAAGAACGTATTAAAAAATTAAATTCAATGACATTAGAAAAAAGAAGGCATAAGAGTGATTTAATAGAAACATTTAAAATTATTAATGATTGTTATAATTTGAATTCAGATTTATTTTTTACATATGATGAAGGTCAAAGAACAGGTCATTCTAAGAAACTATATAAAAAACGCAGTAGATTGGATTTGAGAAAGTATGTATTCAGCAATAGAGTAATTGATCACTGGAATGCACTGTCTGATGCGTGTGTAACCAGTAATACAATAAATCAATTTAAAAACTGTTTGAAACAGGAATTGCAACCGGAAACACACAGTTAATCTTAGTTATTAGGATAGTAAGCGTTATATGGCTTTTGCCTGTGCTTACTTAGGCCACCAGTAGTTCTTGGTGGCTTCGGTGAATTCGGTGAATGCAGATTTTGACTAATTCATATTCACAGATTCAAATTTTAAAAATCATAAGCGCATCTTTCAGGGTTTTCACAAAATCAGATGCAATGTAGCTCCAATTTTACAAATCCAGCTACAGACAGAAAAAGTGTCATACAAAAGTTAGCCTGATTTTACACTGTTTGCATTAGCGCTCCAAATCATTGCAGTTTATAGCTCTATGGCGTCATGAATTACAATGACATCATATCCACAGAAGACTCATTTGTATCCATAAAAATGTACGTTTCACCAATATATAGACTGTGGAAAATATTGTCTTACATATCAAGGCTGGAAACTTGTGGGATGACCCTCATAAGTCAACCTCCGACATTCAGGGCAAGAATGAGTAAAATGAAACTTAAAAGACTTCAGGCCTTCAATCTGCAAACCAGTAAGCTCTACTCACACGTTCTAACAACGCCAGTATGCAGTGTATGCAGCCTCAGCCGTCTCAACGGCTTTACGCCCATGCTGTGCTTTGTTGTATTAACCATTTAGATTACTCAGAGTCAACAGCCTCTCATGATTCACTGTCATGTTTCGTTAGTTTCAGTAATTGTCAAGCTGTGTATAGCAACTGCGGCCGCTCCATACTGAGACCACTTGTACGGGAAGCCCCTGAGGGAAGCATGTGTTATTTTTACACTGCACGTCATATGTTAGACTTAGACTAGAATGTAAGGAGTTTCAGCGTCATTAATTATGACATCATTCAGTGTGTTTATCGTTTATTGGTTAATGTTTTCACGCCAGCCAATCCAGTAACTACGCGGGAAAGGCTGTTTTGTTCAGGCACTAGTTGCGCTTTGTTTAGCAATAAGCTATCGGTTGTGGCCTTGGTGTTAGTGAGAGCAGGACGGGGAAGGTGAAGTGATAAAGAGTTTAGACATATAGTGAGTGAGAGGTAGAATGGTATCCCAGAGGTGCTGGTTGTGATTTAAAGAGCTGTGTTATTTGTCATCGAATTAGACTTGTGCGGAGCAGAGTTGAATTGTTTTCGCCACCTTGTGTATGCTTTCTGTACGACTTCTGGCTGAACCCACGACTGAGTGCTTGATCTGTTTATTTGTAATTTTGATCAGTATTGAGTGGAAATTTTGTAATCTTCATTACAATTACAGATATTTGAATTGATTCTATTAGGCTATTGAGATTTGCGAATGTTATAGCGTATGCACATTAGTTATCATGCCTGCACTTAGACTGATGAAGTTTGTTTTTGCACTATCGATATAATAGCTTGATCAGTATGCTTGATTTATGCTTGACACTATTTTGATATAGACTGTAGATGGCCGAACAAAAATCTACTATTTAGTACAGCCCTACTGAAATTCCCCTTGCAGCAGTCATGTGCCCCGAACTCAAATGCATAAGCATTAGAGTGGAAAAATTAATGTGATAATTTACAGCATTAATGCATTAAAAAATTAAGGCACGTTAAAAAAATTAATGCAACTTAAAAATTTTAACGCACATACGTAAATTTACTAAATTCTGTGAAGCAGCAGTTTCAATATTCTCTTAAACCATGGTTATTTCACGATCGAATAATATTCAAGTAATCAGAAATGGTTTTGTTGCTGTTCCATCGCTGCTGTCATGGTTGCAAGCCACGCGTTTGTCGGTCGTCATTTCAGTCACTCTCTCGACATAGTCCACCTACAGTATCAGCAATACTAATAATGCATTATTAATTTGTTAATGCATGCGTTAAAAAATAACAAAATGTGTTAATGCATTAGTAAAATTAATGCTTTGACAGGTGGCGACTGAAAACCCGAGACCTGACATCGCGAGACCATCAAAATTGTGGAGACTGACATCGCGAGACTGGACAACGTGAGACCATGTAGCAAGGGTGGACATCGCGAGACTTGTTTCAATGTTCGAGTATGTGCTCACTAAGTTTTTTTGTTACTATGAATGTTATACGAACTGTAGGTATCAGTTTGTCTTAACTATCTTAGTCATCTGTGTATTACTGTATACCGTCTAAGCGTGTTACGTTTAACGAAGCATGTTTAACGAAGCAGTAAATAACTCGTCAAATACAATTTTATGTTACAATAATGCAGTACGTCTAAAACGACAAAGTTTATAAAGCAACAGTAAATAAAGTATGAGATACACTTTAATGTCACAATAATGTAATACAAAGAATAAGATAATTGTCTTTTAATGAAATAGTAAACAGCAAACAAAATACACTTTATTATCATGATAATGTAATACGTCCAATACGTCAAAACACCACAGAAGAAACAATAT
>Ga0056128_1008702_pt1 | contig 12782 bp, 8 predicted proteins | sample WorMetLIZISLAND2_FD_71113 | JGI IMG/M metagenome (GOLD analysis project Ga0056128, IMG submission 71113) | Marine gutless worms symbiont microbial communities from Max Planck institute for Marine Microbiology, Germany - Olavius geniculatus... ...
GCTGAAACACTTTTTGCTTCTGAATGTTCAATGGAAACCGCAAATTCGCCCATTTTTCTGAAATTTGGAAACGCAAAAGACCATCAAACATTGTTGAATTTTGCAATTCTTGCTGGAAAAATGGCAAAAAACGCACCTTTTCATAAAAAGTCGCCTGTAAAAAATTTTCATGGTCCGGCCAAAGGGGGGGGGCATCGCACCGTGGCCCTCCCCCTAAATACGCCACTGGTCCTAACGGTCGTCAAAAACACTGGTACTGTTCGAACGGCCGTCCGGACTGCCAGTGTGAACCCTCCTTTACTACGGATCGACGCCAATGTTACTGTGCCAAGGATTAGCGCAGCGCTCAGAAAAGAAACATGTTCACATATCAGACATAGGGGGGGCGTCCGCTGACAAGTGGAGGCAAATGCCTCCTGGAAAAAGTTGGAGGGAAGTAAAAAATAGAAAACGGGGGGTTGGCAAATTGCCTAGAATATAGGCATAGGCTATGCATGGCACAGAATGCGATAATTCTGCTATATGCCTAATGCATGGTGTTCTGGCGACGTTGCTGTTACCCATTGTCCACCATAAACCGGTCGGACGTGCAGTACGCAACTGTCACAGAAGTCGTACATTATAAAAGCGAGACCAATCAAGACATACTTCCGTATGCCGCAGCGAAGGCTAATCTAAGCTTACAACAAATTCAACAATATAACAGGCTATCACTTTTCTTTCACAAAGTCGCATAAGATTACAAGGCAATACTTGCACGCAGTCTGCCCGTACGTTAGAGTAGACTTACAACAACACTGACCCAATGATTATCTACGCAAAAAACAGGGACGTCGAGAGCCACAGCGAGGTCCGGGGAAACATTTTCGCGGAACCCCTGTGGGAAAATTTTTTTTTTCAAAATTTTTTAAATGACGCATTCTGGTGTACTTTATATTTTTCAGCGACGGTGGGGCCCCCAAACGTCCTGGGCTCGAGGTAATGTACTTCCTCCCCTCCCCTTCCTCCCATGCAGCCTCCCCTCTCGACGGACCTGCATAGGCCTACAGTACGCGGCGCAACGATGGCCAGGTTTTAATGGCAAATTCCGGTGCCGCGTCACGTTCGTCTGTTGTATAAGAGGGTGACCACATGCAACAAAATTCTGGACGGGACAGTGCAGCTGTCAGTCAACTCGGGTTAGGCACAGCATCATCGCACGTCTCGTGCGACGGAGCGATGGCGCTGCCAAACCCGAGTTGCTTCAAGCTGCACTGAGCGTACGTTGATTATGGTTGATAACTATAGGCGCCGATTTTTCTGTTTTCTCAGCTTGCAAACTACGGCATAATTTAGGTCCTAAACGATTTCAACTTTCTTTCTAAATTGCATCATAATAGCCCAGAATGCCGCAAAATCGACGGTGGCTATAGTGGGGCCACATTGGAGAGCTTATAATTCTCTCACCTATCTAGATTTAGAAAAGATTCTTTGAAAAAGGGAGAAGGGACAGGTGACAAAAATGGGAAACTTGCACTCAGGACGAAATTGGGAGACAGACGCCTCATTTGTAGCGCCCATGTTGACGACAGATGTATGACACGGTCACCATAACGCTGCTGCAGCAATGACGAAGTCCAGTGTCCAATAGTAGGCTATCCGTACGATATACACAGTACTTCGACGACTACGACTTGCTTGTTCTGACGGCGCAGCAGAGAATCAGAGAAAATGCCATCCCCATCAGCTGACAACAGAGTGCAACACTGCAATGTGAGACCTACATGTACATCAGTTACTCATACTTCTGATTTTCAAGCATGTTTTTGGTGGTAATAGGTTACGTTTATGCCTTTTGCACGCTTGCTCTGAATAGCCCTAAGCCTATGCTTTCTTTTTCTAGCATTTTCTCCGTGTAGTCTGTACGGTGCTCTGAATATTTTCAAAGTATAATTTCTGCCTGTTCTACCTGAGTGACAAACGAACAAGCTGTAGTACCAATAGCACGTACCTGCAATAGGCCTATGTTAACTTTTTCATCTAGGTCTAGAACAGAACTTTTTTTTATTTCACGACATTCTGTGTAATTACAGCTAAAAAGTAACACACCGAATAGCACATAAAAGAACTAAAGTAAAATAAATATTGCAGCAGATGCAAGCAGTGTTTTTTTGGTTTTAGCGAAAACTTTGAAAGCAAAAAACTGCGCTCAAAAAGTTGCACAAATCTGAAATCTTGCAAAAGAAATCTAAACAGAATCGTCCGCCTGCAGAAAAAATAAACCGTGCATGCTACATGCAGCATTTGTACACACACTGTGTCCGGCTAAAAAGTAAACCCCCAGACATTGTACAATAGAAATATCAAATCTGAACAAATCTTAATATAATTTCGCACACTCAATCAGCAATCAATATGGCGTTACATAAGTAAATCCCTGTACATTTGCGCAACTTTAATAAACAAATCCGATTTTTGAAAAATTCTGCGTCAACAATACATCATCTATTGCCAATCAAAGTGCCAATTTTTAGTTGAATTTACCAACACAAACAATAGTTACAGCAACTTTTGTAAGTCACCCCAAAATGTAAAGTGTCCAGTATTAAGCAACGATTTGATTAATCCTGACAGTGTCCACAAACTCCTGGGAAATTCTGCGATAAACTTTTTAGCACCACAAACTTTCTGTTGTTTCAACCGTTTAATTAAAACACGATCGTCTGCAGAAAATACCACTTTGTTATTGTTTACTTTGATTGCATCAACAAACGTCACTTTCGATCGAGTGAGGCTATGTACGCCATATTGGTAACAGAGATATTTTGTTGTTGATATTCAATTATTAATAACTCCACTAAAAATAAAATTTTCTCACGAAATTTGGTGATCGATTCAGCAATTTATTGGGATAAGCCTGTAGAATTTTATGCAAATTTGTTCAGATTTCACATTTTTATTCTACAATGTTTAGGGGTTTACTTTTTAGCAGACACCGTGTATAGTTTGCATAACCTAATTTCACAACAAAATGCACGAGAAAAAATATTTTGCAAGGAGTCTGCAAAGTTACTGAACGCAGCAATATACTTTGACAAAAGCTGCAGGCTACGTTTTTTAAAGCAGTATATTCAAACGATTTTAGTTTATTCGTTAGAATGACAACACGATAAGTATGTACTCGTTAATATTTGGCCTATTTTTGACAGAAAAAAACAACTTTGTCCAAAACATAGCCTAATCTTATAGCACAGAAGACACTGATGGGCAGAGTACTCACGAGTACAATAGCGATGCCGATGCTGACGCCAGCGATAATAACGAGATTCTGTGACAACTCCAAATATACGCTGTCCGGACACGGCTACACACATGTACATTGCACACAAAACAAAGGCCGACCAAACACATGAACAAAAGTTCATTAACGAAAATAGCATCAGTTACTTTCACAATGAAACTACTAAACACCAATACATCAATCTGCTGCTATACTACTAATCGTACAAATGCGGCTGCTGACGCTGCTTGTTTCAATTCAACACATTTTGATCATTAAAATAACAATAGAGGCCTATATTAAAGCTCATTTCAGACGCCTTCATCCATCACCTATGTAAAACAAAAAGACAAAATTAACTTTAGAATGTCTTAGTACAGTACTGAGCAATGCCTATACTAATTTATCATTTTGGTTCGGAAACACTTATCCTGGTGGGGGTTGGAACCCCTGCTATGCATAAACACCCCTGCCCATTAAAGTTGAAGTCGCAGGACAAAAATGATGTTCGCAGTGCCACTTCCTATGATGGACGTAAACTGCTGAGAGAAATAATATCGGATCTCAGACCGTGGCGTAGTTTGTGCAAGACGAGGGAGCAATTTCGCCGTAGTCTTTAGCTCCGAGTTTCGTTGCGCCGCAACATTTGAACTAAGCAACAAACAAAGGCATACGTCATCCAACGAAATTTCAAAGTTGCATTACTGTATTCTAATAATAAAAAAATGGGAAGGGGCGATAAAAGAAAAAAGCGCGGGGCCGAGGTTTAAAACTTTGGCTGATACAAACGCCAACCCAGAGCTCAAAAAATGTCCATCAAAAACGCCTCATAGGTTCAGGACCGGGGCTTCGTTTCTGACCCGTCTGACCTGGGGCTTTGCCTCTGGACCCTACTCAGGCTGTCTAGAAAAAACATTGCAAAGTCTTTGGTTGTCTTCCAGTGATAGTTGAGCCCTCTTAGTCCGAGTACAAGTCGTGAAAAATAAGGAGATGAGTATATCACTGCTGTTTTCTGCAAAAAGAATCGCTAAGATCCCAGACATTAAGGCTACACAGAACAAATTCAAGTCTGGCCTGTGGCATCTACAGAAAAGACTAAATGCATATAGGCCTAACTGTGTGACTGGCACAAAGGAACGATATGAAATATTATTACAAAGACCTAGGCCTTACTGTATAATTATATCATACGTAGCCTACGTTGGCCTGAATGAAGTCCATCAAAGCACGTGAATTTCTGTCATCGTCGTAACTGTGCACAGCTTTCACCAGTCGATTACGTATGTACTCTCTCATCTATACACAATCATACGCATGTGCCGTGTCTATTATCACACTTTAATGATGTGTTTGGGAACTGGACTGGTTGTAGACCCGGCCATTACTGTGGTACCTGTACTACTACAGCTAGAAAAGATAGGTGACTGAGTTCTATTTCTAAGATAATAATGATGATCTTCTGTCATGCTACAAATCAAGACGAAGCTGTGCCATGCTATGGGCCTGTCCTAAGACTACGTCCTATGGGCCGGGACGCCGGGTAGTGTTTCTACAGCTCAACTAGGCAGGCCCGCCGGGGGTAACCCGGGGCAAGATCCGCTAAGGATAGGAAGCTAAGTTGGAGGAAGGGGGTCCAAACTTTGGTTGTTACGAAAATGGGACCAATATTTTGCGGACCAATTCCTGCGAATCCACGGCGACCAACTCGCGGTCTCAATTTTCGACGAACACCGAAATCCCGAAAACACTGAAGTAGCTACATTGCTTGCTGGACAAATTTCTGAGGACATCCTCACTGACCGAAAGAAGAAAAATTTAAAGAAGAAATTTAGAGGAAAAATTAGGGAGGAATTAAAAGGAAAATTTAACTTAAAATAGTAATTTCATAAGTAAGTAAATTTGGAATTAAACAATTTCCGAAAAAGATAAAATAAAAAATTGATAGAATAAATCCAAAGCCACTATTTGTCAAATGCTTACTCTTATAAACACGTCGCTAATAAGCCTTCCACCGCAGCAGTGGAAGGCTTATTATTTACTTATTATTTACACTGTCTCAACTGCATTGCAATGACTATTAAATAGGGCAATATATCAGTATGGGATAAATGTGGTTCTGGTATCCCATACGGTATATTTAACACTTATTATATTTGTTTTTATCAATTAAATTACTATTTGTTAAATAATTAAAATTAATTCAAATTATTTAAAACGACATCGACAGAGTTCGGTTAGCCGGACTACGAGTACACTGCTGGCAAAAAGTTGATTGCGCCAACAAAGGTCAGTAGGTCACTGACGATCGAGTGACTGGATTAATTATGTAACGCCATATTGGTAACGGATATATTTCGTATCGATGTTCAACAATTCATAATTCCACAAAAGAATAAAATTTTTCAACGAAATTTAGTAATTGCTTCAGCAATTTATTGGAGATTACGTGTTCAGAACTTCATTCAGATTTGTTCGGATTTGACATTTTTATTGTACATTGTCTAGGGGTTTACTTTTTTTCGAACACAGTCTATACATGTATAAGAACCAATTTTTTGTGGATCGGGGGGGGGGGCGGTGGCAGCTAGAGCTACGGCGATTTAAGGTACGTAGCGTTGGCAGTATTTTCCTCGGCCTCCGTCCAGCTCAACGTATGCAACGCACCAAACGGACGCAACGACCGCTTCTATTCTTGCGTGGCGTCAGCTGCGTTCTTTAAGTCTGTTGCGTAGGCAACTTTTCTTCAGTTAGTTGCATACGTTGGTGCTTGCGTTGTATAGAAAGAAACTACGCTTAAGACGACATGCACGGAATCGCTGGAAATAAAGTAGGTCTGTTAATAGAAACAGTAATAATGACACTTACGCTGTCGTTTGTGAGAATAGCAACAGTGCCAGCAGCCAGCAGCACAATGAATATGATGGACAGCAATATGCAGAACTACAACGAGAAACATATACACAAACATAAAGATGACTTCGTAAAGTGTATCCTAAGAGAAGAACGTACTCAAGGTCGCGGTATCGTTGATTCGATCGACTCCCAGTCAAGTCGCTATCAAGTGGTTAGTCTGTTCTTGGATGAATGACTGTCTACGGACAGGTAAACCATCTAAATATATAACTAACAGCAAATTCAACTCAGCCTCTTATCCTCCCGGGGTAATTAAATCGAGTGCTAGCCTGCCTGGCCGAAGTTATGGCGGAGCGCGTTTACCTGTGTCGAGTGACAGGTGATCGATCCCACATTGCATGTGATGCTCCGTAGCTCTAAGACGAATTCCCATGAATAAGTCGGCAATCCCAGCTAAGTCTAAAAAAATTGTAACTCAAACTTATACAACAAGAAATTTGAGCTAATGCTCACGAGACGCGCGAAAGTCTATAGCAGTTCCTGTTCGCAAACTGTCAGTTTATATCCAGCCATTTTGTCCCAGTTCATTCTTCGAGTGTGCGCTGCAGCCGAATATCTCAAAAATCACTAGGAACCCCTTATTTTGGAAGTTCAGGGTTTTTCAAAGTCACCGATGTTGATATGACTGAAAAGCTCTTCACTAGTGCTTGTTGTGATAGGCAGCATGCTCATGCCTATCTGCAACCGTTTTGACGAGAGATTGGCCATTGTTGTCCAATAACGGTAAAATAACGACTTTTACGGGGGTACCGCTCTTTGATGCCCTCGTGCGCAGGTTTTTTTGAACCTAGAAAAGCTAGACTTAGACCGTCGAAATCTACGTTCAATGCTGAAAATTTCATGCGCAGCTTCTCCATGTCTATTTCAATCGATTTCGACGCAATTCGCTATTGAAATGTGTCTCGCAGCCCGAAATCGCTAAAAAATCCATAAAACCCCTATTTGGGAGTTCAAGGTCATCCAAGGTCATTGAATTCAGTGGCAATCGAGAGCCAGTGTACGAATTCCTATTAGTGATTAATAGTAACCTATGGCCCTATCTCGCACCGTTATTGAGATACAGCGAGCTAAAAATCGCAAATTTTTCCTACCCCCTCTCATTTAGCGCCCTCGTTCGGGGTGACCCCTTTTGAACTTATGTAAAAGCTTTACGGTTCCAGAAACAAAAGTCTTCCCGGCAGCCGAAGGCAAAGATTTGGTGATCATAGCTTGCACCGTTTTTGACTGATCCATCCGTGTATCAGACAGACGGACATACAGAATTGCGATGACTAAGACGTGCTAAAGCAGTAGCTGCTTTCGAACGTAATTTGAATCTTAGAGAAAAATCGCACTTAATTACTTAACGCAAATCTTAAGAATAAAATATGCGATTCACAAAAATGTCGTATAAGAAAAGAAAAACTTCAGATAACTACGTACGTAAGACCGTCTAAGATGATGGCCGGATTAATAGCCGACCCGGGTAAAACCGGATATCTATCCGATCGCCGTATTATGTCGTGGTTATTACACACACCGATTCTTCGTCTGAAGTGTCGTCCGAGCTTCTCGGACGAGGAAATCGGACAGGATGAAAAGCTGCATGGCTACATATACCGATTCGCCGATTTCCTCGTCCGATATGTTGTCCGACGTCGCCGAGCCTTCCGAGGTAGTTCCGTGGTGCCATCTTTTGAATGATATAGACTTGTGTCCCAGCCCGAAATCGCCAAAAAATCCATAAAACCCCCTATTTTGGCGTTTAATAGTGGTGATTAATAGTAATCTAGGCCATATCTCGCACCGTTACTGAGATACAGCGACTAATTGGCCAAAAATCGCAAATTTTGTCCACGCCCTCTCATTTAGCGCCCTCATTCAGGGTGACCCCCTTCGAATTTATGGAAAAGCTTTACGGTTCCTGAAACTAGAGTCTTCCGGGCAGCCGATGGTGAAGATTTGGTGATTCTAGCTTGCACCGTTTTTGACTGATCCACCCGTGTGACAGACAGACGGACAGACAGACAGAATTGCGATGGCTAAAACGCGCTGAAAGCAGTAGCTGCTTTCGCGCGTTAAAACCTCGGACGAGAAAATCAGTGCGTGTAGCCACGACATCAGAAGCCAACAGGCTACTGATACGGCTGCCAGATAAATATCCTGTGCCAATATGAAAAGAGGTTTAATTGGGTGTACATTTTAGATGTACATTACATGTTCAAACATTTTGCGTTTATGGCCGATATACACACATCAAAGCACAGAAAAAGTAAAGTGCACTAAAACAAGCCTCTAGAAAAAATGCTATATTTTTGAAACTCAGCCTAATTTTTTCACCAAATTTCCAGTGTGCGTAAAGAAACATTCAAATCACGTATCAGGCACATTATTTATATTAGGCCTATACTACTTGGCTTTAGCCTAATTTTAAAAAAAACCTATAACTATTTGAACTTGAAAATGCATTTTTCAAGTAGACAAAATAGTTACTTTCACACAAAAGTAACAGCGCTGATCGTCACATTTTGCAGACATATGAAGTTAGGCTTACTTTTTACATGTTTATTTTTTTGAATTATTCAGATATTATATCTAAGTTACCGGTATTGCAAAATATTGTAATAAAATGTGTCAGATGGGTGTGGTCTGCATTTTCCCTCATATACACCGTGTAAATTTGGCGAGATAGTTTATAGTTTGCTATAGGCCTACTCTTAGTTCCAGAATTACAGCCGAATGTTTCCAGGTTATGCTTTTTGGCGGACACCGTATACGGCTAGTAACCAATGGCAACGGGCGCACCGTGCATAGCATCCATTGACTGTGACGCAATGCACCGCAGCAGCCGAGAAATCCCATCACCATGACAACGACGCCGACCACGATAAGTATGTAAGCGGCGATCGTCTGGTAGCCGAAGTGCGACGAATCGTCCAGGAACTGGCGGTAGGCAATGTTCGAGTACTGCTGGCTCAGGATACTGTGCGGGTCTATCAGAATCCAGATTGCCACCACGATGATCGTGCAGCCCAGTAGCTGCATCCAGACAACAACGACACAATCATGTGAAAATCAATATTTCAATTCATTAATCAAACGTGTACCGGTATTTGAATCAGACTACTTCGGTCCACATACGGTAGAAACACAAACACTATGCACAGTAAGACTGGGTCAATAAAATCATCACTAGGCCTAAAATAATAAAATAATAAGAAAAAAACAACAGCATCAAAGTAGGCCTACTTATTTATGACGATAAAACTAAGAGAACTTTTAAGACTTATTTGTTGAAATAGCAGTCTCTCTCTGGCACATCTAGCCAGTGCCGTTTGTCGCGCAGGAGTGTCGACAAACCACGATCGAACTTCCGCGAGTCGCTGAGTGGTCCGAGATCGTGATCTATAGTACACTCCCTGCTGCCGATCACTTCCCGATCGTTTGACTTCCCCAATTCTACTCGACTATACACCGTGGTCCATAAAAGACGCGCCACTTGTATTTTTCAAATAGTTCTGTGAAACATTGGCCAATTTTAATAATTTTTTTTGCATGCGACATTAAGAAGAAACTTGACGCAAATGACTATAGATTTGGCCACCTCACCTTTAATTAATACTGTTGTTACACTACTCTGTGAAATTGGTTGTGCTTTGGCCGTTTACAACAACGAATTTATACTGGGTAGCGCATGCGTCGGAACAAAAAATTACTGAGACCACAAAATCATTGAAAATCTGTTACTTTATTTTCATTTTAATATACGTGGACAAATTGAAGTAACACATCAACAGCGGGTGGGTCGCTCTGAATCATGAATCGTTTGCGTCCAGTTTCTTCTTGATGTCGCTTGCCAAAAATTATCAAAATCGGCCAATGTTTCATGGAGCTATTCAAAAAATAAAAGTGGCACGTTTTTTATAGACCACGGTGTAGATAGCCGATTAATAGGTTTAGGTTTACCTCGTTTTTTGTGTTTTGTGTTTCTCTAAAAATTAAACTTACCGTTTCATTACTATGTGTTTGTGTGAATTCTGTTTAAAAAGGCCGTCCCCGAAATGACCTATACTGTGTCAAGCGGGACGTTAAACCCTACTCATTCACTCACTCATTCATCCCGACCACTTCTGTCGACCACCCCCCCCCCGACCACGCGATCGGGCTCGGTCGAGTTGATCTGATCGGCAGCGTGAACGCAGTATTAGGCCTACGTGGATGGGATATGCTCAAAGCCGTGGTTGAACTGTTTACATTTTATACGATCAGTTGTTTATCGTATGTGCAACATCGACCTATAGAACAGTAATGATGCTGCAAAAATGTTTTATTGTCAACGCTAAAACAGCCGCACGTGATTGTTTGCTGAAGTAAGTTCCCGATGCTCCTGCGCTAAAAAGCCCAAACTTCGCGGTTCGAGCCCTTCAGTTTAAGCGTTGGCTATATGCCTAGATGTAAAACAATTCCATGGAAATCACAGCAGCTGGCGCAACTTGGGCTTTAAGGAAAATACACGTGCGTTGTGTCTGACGCGCGCAAAGAACAAGGTCAGACTCATGGCGCCATGAAGACGACACGCGCCGTTGCGATGCTGACTCATTTCCACCTGATCTAGATCAAACAGCGGCCACGCCACGCCTGTCTGTGATGTAAGCCCACGAACTCACGGATGTGTGTCACTCAAAGACGGATGCTCGGTCACAACGGTATTGGTAACTAATCATTACCTTCGCCGAAGAGAGACGATAAAGGAAATTGTGTTATTGGTCAGCTGGATTAAGCTTACTCGAAGCGAACATTATAAACAGATCTTAATGGAATTGCCTACGATTTCGAAGCCACAGACGTACTACGTAGCCTACCAGTACCGAATTGTTCCATCCTAGAATACACTTTAAGCACCAGTCAGTACTCTGCATGGTCGCACATGGCTTCAGTTAAGTTTGCTTGCTTGCGCCTTATAATAATATGTAGCCTATACGCAACGCCGACGCTGTTAGTCATTTTCTTTCACCAGGGCAGGTTCATGTCAGCAGCGTAACTAAAAGGCAGCATCAGTAGCAACGTAGATATAGGTAGGCCTAAAACATAGTAGGCCTAGCAATGGAGCTGCTTATTGTAGCTCGATCTGCTTAGAGAAATGAGTAAGACTCGCGAGTCGCGAACAGAAGCGTTAGAGTTAGAGTCTGCAAAAGTGTGAAGTGTCAGTGAATGAATCGCAGGGTACCGCAGCGCATTACGCGGCCATCCATTGCCGGCGACAGGCGCTGAACCCGCGGTCCAGCAAGCAGACACTGAGACATACCGTCGCCCAGAATCAGGCACGACATTAGGCCTACAGTACTGAACTCGGTGAGTTGACCAAAGCCGAACACTCAGCCTACATGTCCCGCCTACGCAATATATTAATGGTCCAGCCCTCCCCCCAGAAAACGGAGTGCAGGCTTACCGAAGCGTATGCGCAGATAGTGTAGAAATATAATGGGGAAAAGTGGAAAGTTGCGCATCCTAGTTGCATTTAAAACCCAAAATAATTGCAAAGTCGGTTAGGTGTAGTAAGTCTATATTAATTTTATTATTTCGACATCTAATATACCAAAAAGTGCAAATTTAACTGACCCAGAATAAGAAGTTGAACGCAAACAGCAGAAACTTGATGCATTCATGCCACCCGGTTAACTTCGCAGCCATTGCGACACTCCGACTCAACGATAACCAGTACCGCAGGTGCTCTATACGCTACACTGAGCTTTTGAGAACCGCGTGTTTACGGCGTGTATAAATACAGCAAGAGTAGCGTCAAGTTCTAGTGCTGCCGCCGCCGCTGCTGCTGCTGCTGTTCCTGTTTATCCGATTCCGAGTCGTGGCGATTGCTCGAGGCCGCATGCAGTCAGAAATGCACGGCATACCGCTAAAGTAATAATTTGAGTTATTGAGCGAATACGGTCAATTAAGTTGTCAAAAACTGATATATACAAAATGTGCAATTTTCTGAGATTTTCTGCAGATTTTTACATTTATATTCATAGCGTTTATTACACACCGACAATCGCACAAACTTCGCTTATCCGATGCACGTCTTTTTGCATTCTCGACTTAGGGTTTTTGTGCTTAAAATCTATTATTTCTTGCTTTATTTATCTAATTTCGTTTATTAGTTTTTTAAGCATTAATCATATGTTGACAATGTGCAAGCCTTTCCTTTTTCGTGTAAGTTATTCGTTGGTGATAGAAATTTTGTTTATTTTTTGTTTTATTATATTCTATGTTAGATTTTCTTAACTATTACTTTATGATTTAGCTGCAAGTAATTTATGACAAAAATGCTGAGGCACCTTAAAGGTACATTGTACCGGGGTATCGCTATAAATAATTTACTTGACAGCGCATCTCTACTCGGAGACGCGTCTCGCGCATGTGCTAACTCCGCCGCTGCACCCTCTGGCATCATTACGCAACACCTAGGCCTAGAGGATGCCTGTAAGCGGCCGCGCGTTGGATAGCGGGAAACGCCTATAGCAGTTCCTGTTCGCAGGTAATCGTAGTCTATCTCCATCCATTTCGTCGCAATTCACTCTTTTGCAGCCAAAAATCGCCAAAAAATCGCTTAAAATCAATATTTTTAGAGTTC
>Ga0056128_1008703_pt1 | contig 12781 bp, 5 predicted proteins | sample WorMetLIZISLAND2_FD_71113 | JGI IMG/M metagenome (GOLD analysis project Ga0056128, IMG submission 71113) | Marine gutless worms symbiont microbial communities from Max Planck institute for Marine Microbiology, Germany - Olavius geniculatus... ...
TGATTTACACAAATCTGCCCCACCCCTAAAATCATGCTAAATTGGCAGTAACACATGAATTTAACATGATTTTCATTCAGCATACAGTGAAATATCAACAATCATTAACACATACGTTGAGTTTGGATGAAATTCGACATAAGCAGTTGCCCAGCTTTTGTATTCATAACCGTCATCAGTCCTTTTAGGCAGCTGATCGATCGCTGTTGTCAATGTGTTCAGAATCAGCTGACCCCAGCATTCGATTAGCACACGTTCTAGCTGGTCAGTTACTGAAATTTTGTAACCATGCTATCTGTTGCAATGCCCCAACACTAAATAATTCACAGAATTTAAATCTGGACTTTTTGGCAGTAAGTTTTTGAATTCAATGAACTCGGGCACATGCGAGTGCATGCTAATGCCTAATTTCAGGGATAATGAAGATTTATGCAAATTAGGTAAAGAATATTTAAATGATTTGCTATGCAAGTTTGGCCTTTTTTGTCTACAACATTCTAAAACTTTTGACATATGACTCGCCTTTCTACGGATAACCATCGCTGAGTTATCAACGCTCAAACAGGTCCGGTTTTTTATGGCCCACCCTGTACATCGGCAATTCGCTCGTGCGCCGTCTTTTACATATGATTCAACAATATTCTCAGAAGGATTCTGCTAGCATGGCTGATCAGTGCTATTGTGCGATGCTTATCGCATTTCAGTGTTCAAGTGACTTTTAGAATGGTAACAAAGATTGACCTTTTCCAGTCTTCAGGCCAAACGCTGGTGTAAAAAATCTTGTTACACAAGCTGCAAAACAGTTGTTCATGACATCACTGTCTAGCTTTATCAGTTCTGCTGGTAGCTTGTCGTACCCTGCTGCTTTACCCTGAGGAAGCCATAGAATGGCATCACGGACTTCGTCAAGCAGAATTGGCATGTCGGTTTCTACACGGTGTTTCATAAAAAAGACTCCTTTGTGTTTTTTTCATAATTCACTCAAATGATGATCAATTTACACAAAATTTGTACCAGTTGTAGCTGAAGTAATACTAATTCAAAATATTGCAACAAAATATGGCAGTTGATTAAATGTTTTTTGCTAGTCCTGACGTAATGCTGACGTCATAATGTGTCACGGGTACAAACTGGATAATCTCAACTGGTGAAGTATTTAAACTTCTATACTTTCTATCTTTTGCGACTTTTTCCTATCTCATCAAAAGCTTTATATAAGTTTTTTTTTATTTCATCTTTTTTTTCTAATCTTTGGCGTTCTTCCGTGGGTCTGTGCCCTGTGGAGCGTTGTAAGTTCATTCAGGGTCAAAACCTTATCAGTAGGCCTATGGAAAACGAACTGACACACATGGCATAAAAGCAATCGTTATTTATTGAAAAAAACTACGTAGTTATTTAACTACCTAGAGATAACTCATAAGTTGTGGACTACAACAGTGTTGTATAAAACTCCGTTATGTTTTTGACCAAGGCAAAAGTTACCCCGAGGAAAAACTGCATCGACTATCTTTGCGGATACGTCGCAGCCGACTGGCGTACTTTTCAGATACTTTACTACCTCTAAACAAACTAAATAAACTGTTAAATGACCAGCTCTGATGCTGTCGAGGGTCATCAGTTAGACCTTGTAATCGATTTTAAAAGTTATTTGACCTACGGCGTTCCATGTTTTTCTTGTCCCCTTTTCCGTTTCTGCATTTTCCACCCCCTGCAGGTTTGTGCTACATTTCATGTCTTGCACTTCATGTCGTGCATTTTCAGCGTCCCCATTGGCACTAAAGTTTATACGGTGTAGACCCCTATATGGGACAACGTCAATCATACAGTTGGCCATAAAACTGCACCCATAGCTACTACTATATTGGTTCCTATATCTGTTTCTTCCTGTCCGCCCATATCCGTTGTTGTCAGGCGTCTCTGGCGTCATGCGGGAGAAGGTCCGTAACACGTCCGGCCTATCGATCACAAGTTATTACGACTGACGAATGAATGTTGCTGCTTTTCTCGCCTGTCACATTTGTGTCTGCTGCCGTACCACTGACAACAGTGGTAAAATAATGACAGCGTATTCCACACGGCGGCGCCACCACTCAACTTTTTGATGCTTTTGATAGGGGAAGTCAGCTGAACATGCGAGAAAGCAAAAATGCAAGACTGCAGAAAAATGTGACACTTGTAGACTGCAGAATAGAAAATACGAGACTACAAAATGCATGCGCGGCTATGTTTGTCTGTATATTTTGACTTTTTACCCTCAACGGGTTTTGACGTTTCAACCTCAACCTCTTGCTCTTGTTTTGCGTCGTATTTTTACGAGAAAACCTTTCTATTTAAATGCGCTTCTAATGTCTGCATGTCTGTAACACCGAGTAGACTTTGCCGTCCCAGTCGACACGTAATTTAGTACGTCTGGAAGACAACGAGTCTCTGTGCGTGGACAATCAATTGCACTGCTACTGACAGCTAAGAGACTGTGGCTCTGACAAGAAGAGAGATTTGGCTCCCTATTGTAGCATCAAGTAGTGTTTATTGTCCCGTAGCAGCCAACTACAGACGGTGCCCAGCAGCAGACGACCAAAAGTAGTAGGTAAGTGTTGTTGTTCTTTATAGAGCAGTAAAAAGGCGAAACAAAGGTCGCAAGTAAAATAACACCGTCTGCCTGCTGCCTTAGCAGACGCGACGTAGTAATTTTACATCGTTTGTTCGTGTATTCTGTATCGTCGAAATACTGTACATGCAGCAAATACTAATGCGCGTAAAATCATCATTGGCCTATATCAGACGCGACTCTGCTGGGCTCTCAGTAATTTCTACTATAATACGTTAATATTTAGCCTAAAATAATGCACTAAAACAGATATCGAAATATAAACAGGTTGTTATTATGCGACGGCGGTGTCTCCATAATGGCAGCAATCGTGCACGTGTCGGTATTGGGGGAAGCGCGGCAAATCACTGCAATACGTCCAGTGGATTATCCGACCAGCCGATCATATCACAACGTGATGATATCAACCCCTACCGCATGCACCGGACGTGATTCGTCCGTCGATCGGAGCGAAATGTCGAACGCGCCCACCCAAATGATTTATTACCGTACGACAGCAGACAGTCGACCAGTAATTCGTCCTTTGATTTATTTCTCTCCGTAGTTGTCAGTCGCTATAGAGGGCGACAGATGGTACCCTAATATTTATTGTTTGTTTCTGATTTTTACCCACATTTGTTGTGTTAAAGTTAAATTTCTGCAGTTTTGTTTGCGGTTAATTTGTTAGACCCGGAAATAATTCGTATTGTTATACCTCAACGCAAAATACCTGCACGCGATTGATCCAAATCACGTCACGTGGCATTTACAAATACGCCACAGTCACCTCTTCAGCAACAACGCAGTGACATAAAGCCCTCCATGGAGGCACTGTTGACAGAGGGCACTATTTGATTGACGTCATCATCACGCCGACGCCGGTCACGCTTCATTAGCATTCAATACATCTATGACCACGCCGACGTCGAATTCATTGTGGCTGGCTAAACGGTACATCAAACGTTACCTGCAGGCAACCATGTTTACTTTCAGACTACACGAACAAACAATGTAAAATACCACAAATTTTGCGTAGAGGCGTTGAGGTATAACAAAACAAATAGAAACAGGCGTCTCGATCATTATTGAAAATTTTTCTTTCAGTTCGTAACATGTTGCCTTTGATCTTCAATCTTGGGCAACATATAAACAAACTTTGGGTCAAAAATTTTCAATAATGACCTCGATGCCAGTCACTATTTGTATATTATATGGTTACTTTATAAATCCCGGATGGCTTGATTGATTGATTGATTGATATATCACGATGTTGCGAATATGTTGCAGACTTCGAATATTTTGCGGACTAGTTTTTGTTCCACTTGTTTGCACGTAGATCGGTTACACAACTTGTATACAACGAATCCGCCACAAATAAAAGTAAGTTGAATTTAGGTTTTAATTTTATTATTATACGCTTCTGCTTCAGTGCCCATCTGGCATCTGGCGTCGACTCCCCTAATAAGCTAAAAAATGCCATCTCAGTAAGTTTTTGTAAATGTGCTTCCAGATAAAATTTTGTTTTTCCATTTGGAGGTCGTCCATAAATGACGTCACGCGCCGAAGGGGAGGAGGGTTCACGATATTGTGACGATGTGTGACGTACGGGAGGGGGGTTATAGACTGCGTGACGTCACGCACGTCACATCTGCGAAAAGTCCGTTTTGACGTGATTTTGCACGCAAGTTGGTAAAACAATGTTCACAACAGAGACCATTTCTACATTCTACATATTAGAACTTTGATATACTATGCTTATGTTTCAAATGTGTTAAAACGTACAAAAAATTGTGTTGTGTTTGAAACTCATATAGATCTGTGGCTACATTACAGACTGCAAGGGGGGTCAGAAGTTTATGACGTCATATTGGGGAAGTCCAGTGCAGCGTGACGAAACGTGACGAAGGGGGAGAGGGGTAATTTTTCCTCTAAAATTGCGTGACGTCATTTATGGACGACTTCTTTCCTTCTGTTCAAAAATTGATTGACGCCGCTGATTTGTTGTGTTTTAAGGCAAAAAGCCTCTTTCCGGACGTTCAAATTCAGTTCGGTTTCCGTTAAATCCGGAAGGTCAGCAAAGTGATCGAGCACTATCGGGCATTGTGATAAACACTTGAAAGAGGAAGCAATACGGGATTGGCAATAGTACTGCTCGATAAGGCGTTGCTGATGTGTTATGGACTGTTTATAATAGGTTTAACCATTATTCCCATCAGGAATAAGGAACTGGATCCACTGTCTAATGCACTGTTACTTGGAAGGCTACACGGCTGTCCCTATCAAGTTGCGTCTCATTTCGACCAACGGCTTTAGAAGGTGCATGAACAAATTTAACAGACGGACGGACAGACAGATGTTGCAATCTGTTGCAATCGTCGCATCACCGATGCCGCGTAAAACAACGAGCCTTGCTATTCGTCCTCAAAATATCTGTCGCCGAGTCACCCATGACATTCTGCATGCAATTTAACCTATCGCCTTCCCGCTTACAGAATGATATGGGCATTTTGCAATAGTTGACGCAAAAGTTTAGGCTTATATAAAGACTATAGCCTATACTGCATTAACCTATACACAGACTACAGAGCCATGATAAAAATTGCCTTGGGTTCGTGAAATGGCTGTATGTTGCAAACCACATGAACATATTTCAGTCTAAATTTGATTCAGTACATGTATTGTACATTTAATCACGATTCTGACAGCTATCATGTTAAGTAGATTTGATTTTTGATGTGTTTTGTATTATTGTGCATTTTCTGTGTAAGCTTTTGAGTTTTGATGCTAATATGCAACAGGCGACCTAAGCTTAGAGCCTATCAAACTGCGACACGTAATACTGCAGCGCCTTGTGAAGTTGCGATATTTTAACTTTGTTCGCACTATAGGAAATTAGGAGTAATCTTACTTACTTAATCGCCTACTTAACTCACTTACTGATAGGATATTAAGATCGAAATGTCATGTGTGAGCCATTCAATACATAGGACGAAAATGTCAAATGGTACAGAGTGGTGACAACTCGTTCAGCGTCGAGATAGAAAGGCAAGAGGAGAAACTGCTCCCGCCGTCAACACATTTAGCCATAAGAGTGATCGGAGAGCTCCAACCGCTGCCGAGAATGGTGCTTATAGCTGGCGAATACAAATAACGATGTAGTATCTGCTATCTTCTTACTACTGCAAAATCCTGCAAAATAATGATCCAGAATCCAGGAAAAAAATCTGCAAATTGCCAGCAAAATCTAGTAACTCTCACAATGGGCCATGTGCAACTCACGGACAACTATAAAAGGACAATGGGCGAGTGCAAACCTCTCTTAATGCTATGTCGAATTTTAGTCTGTTCGCCAAGTTGCAGCGCTATATTCCGCAGACGTTTATTATAGGTGGTAATGGCAAAGAATCGTTTAATCCTATCCCAGATCCAGATGCTGATCCGGATCACAAGCAACATCTAATCACCTTTAAGTTGAGCGAAGTCTAACCTTTCCTGCACAAAATTGCAGTTAAATCCACCTGTTTTGGGGGTAATCTTGCTAACAGTCAACAAGCAAATAATTTTTGGGCGGAAGCGAAAGTGTCAAAAACCATTCAGAATTTTTTTAGCTTTTTAGACGAACATACAGAAAGTCAGACAGAAATAGGAACAAACAAGCGGACATCATCCAGGAAGTTTTACCACCAGGAGGTAGCAGGCTTATTAAATCATTTGTAGCATTACAGTTTCTGTAGAAGTACGGTTTGAAATTACTGATCGTTGCTAGTTGGAAATAAAATACATGCAGTACAGACTAACGATTATTGGAGGCGCATTTCAGCAGCAATAAAAAAGCGATGCAGGAAACAGCTATTTCGCTTATTTCGCTGGATGTTCATGCCGTAGCGTAGTTAGGCCTAAGTGAAATAAACGCTCGAGCACTCCCCTATAGAGCAGTTAATTGAATTTCACTTAGGCCCATACGAACCGGATGAAGCAAAGAGAGAGGCCTACAGAACAGAATGGACGAGGTCATAAAGAGAATTAAACACCGGCGAACCACAATGTTATAGGCATATTATCTGCACGCTATGACGCAACCGCACCCACTCACCACGGGTCAGTTGCACGAGACCTTGAGCATGTGGCTAATCCACTGTGTCCTCAGACAAACTCAGCCTCCTACCGTCAACGGAATGAGAAAGGAGTAGCAGGCTACGAAAGTGGTATATGTCTGCTGGCAGCACCGCGGGCCGACAGTGGATGGCCGCACACTGCGCTGCACTATCAGTATGCTCATGCCAATCAGCTGCCACTTCTGAGATTGTAAAGCGCTTCTAATCACGAGTGTGACCAATGAAAGCAGCGCTATAATAATCATTTATTATTTTTTGTCCTTAACCTTTCAAAACTGTATAGGTGAAATAATGGTGTGTTGTGTGCATTCTATGTGCTTTCACAGATCTGTTTATACGGGCAACATTTTAAAGGACAGATAGCATGCAGCAAGGTGTATAGGAAGTAATTAAGTAACCATTTTAGCACTTTATTCGTAATATTTGGCTATGGAAGTTTGTGGTATTATCATTCTCGATATACACTTATATAATACATGTGCAGGCATATTTATTCGCCAAAAGTGTAACTTGCAATAAATGAAAATTGTGCATTTTGCCATTTTTGTTACTTACGTGACAAGGTGCCGTGCGGCTGCATAATAATGGCGACCTGCGAAACTCGCTCTGGCTCGGACAGCCGAATATAGTTCCAGGGCTTGTCGTGCGTTGAACATCACGGCTAAAATTGTATTTTTACGCTATCTCAAAGTTAGCGTAAACAAAACATCAATTGAAACTAAAGCTGTCGAATGTTCACGTTAATTTAACGCGTTAAAGGATCAACGCGTGTTAAAAAAGTAACGCGCGTTAAAAATTAACGCACATACGTAAATTTACTCAATTTTGTAAAGCAGGAGTTCCAATATCCCATTGAACTACGTTTATTTGACGCTCGAGTAATATGCAAGTAATTAAAAATGGTCTTGTTGCCGTTCTGTCACTACCGTTATGCCGTTTCATCACTAACTGTCACGGTCGTGCGACACAGGCACAACTTCTTGGGCTTCATTTCGCTCACCCTTTCGATGTAGTTTACCTACAGTATCAGCAATATTATTGATGCGATATTAACGCTTTAACGCATCCTACGCATGCATTAAAAAATTAACTCCTTGACAGCTGCTCTAATTAAAACTGTGGACGTCCAGACGTCCGCATCGCTAAAACGTTCTACTACTGCCGAATTAGTAAGCTTATATTATCGTGTATCGGTGCCATTAGTCCGATGCGGGTACAGTACGCAGACAATTAGTTGCTGATTGCTTTCTACCGACTGCGAGGTCCAGCAGCAAATTCCACGCACGTCAGCACGTACCCAGTAAGAGAGAGAGCACTAGGGCTGTGCTAGCCGACGAATTTAGTTATTACTCGACGAGTAACTTTACGAGTAGGCCTCTTTGCTAAGTTAATGACGAAGTTAATTTGTTATTAATCTTTATCGATTGCGTATATGTGTAGTAGTTAGTAATGTGTAGGATTATGTAATTGTGATAACACTGAACGTAATAATTGGGCGTAAGTATGCAAAAACAGAATTTACTAAATTAGCACGCAGCAGTGCAAATTATTGAATAAGCCCATGATTAGATCATAATTGTACTGCGCGTTTTATTTCACATAACATAAATTATACTTAAATTTAGGCCTATAGTGCGTTTTTAAAAATTAAATATGGCAGGGGACGTAATGCTAAAAAATAAGAAATGTTCAAGTATTCTGCGCGAGCACTCGAATCCAAACACATTACTGAAATCTCATTTCGAATGGGAGTAACTCGATTACTCGGCACAGCTTTAGAAAGAACTAGTATAGCTCTGATTTTGACATGAACAGCAAATTGAACGGACCTAATTACTTGCTACTCACGCCATCTTGTTGGGCATCGCCAACCAATCGCAGGCCCAATGGCGCGCAACTGTTAGCCAATCAACGCGTCGTTCATTCGCACAAAGAACATTTAAGCCGTTTGCTTATCATTTGTGACAGGGTTATGTTGGCGAAATATGGGTCTAGTTGGGTACACCTACCGTCTAAGTCACTACGCGTGCCTGGTCTTGTTTTCGTCATTCTTTATGCTCACGTGTGAAATAAACCTAAAAGTAAAAACAAAACTAATAAAATATAAGCTAGAACAATGCCTATAATTAAGAGACTGAGGTGTCTGCAATAGCAGCAAAGCTAAAATGACCAAACCGAAACAGTTATAAGAGGGTTTGACACGGAATGCAGGTGATGAAACAGTGTGATAATTCAGACGGCGCATAATGTGCCATAAAACTAAAACACAGTTCTAAGTTTTTGGCTAATCGCATGCAATTTAGTTTTACTTTAATTTTTGTTTGTTTTTGTTGCACCTGTAGGAAGTGAATTTGCTGCTTTGCAACATGTTGCTAGCAGCTTTTTAAATATCACTGTAAAATGTTGCATAATCAAATGGTTTTATGGCCCAAAAAGTTAGTGTCAAAATCTTTCACACGCGTTTTTGAAGTTGAACGCCAGAAAAGCGAAGCACCAGGCCTAACTCAAGCAAGCTGAATTTACAGAGGTTCTTGTATCTTAAAGGTCACGTGTCGTCTTCTTTTCTTAGTAGTTATTTATAAGTTGATTCAGCTTATTTTCCATCTTATGCCACTGTCTGCGGTCTTTAGTATAGGTTCCGTGAAGTTTATTGGCAATTGCACAAACTCAACAGCTTGCGGAACTGCGATATAGTGCATGTGGATACATCGTTAGTTCAGTGGTCCATTATACATGCAGAGCCAATAAAACCGACCGCAACGGTCGCAGTGCTCCTGTATGTCGCATACAGGGCGGCACTTAACCGGGTTATCGGCGGCGCAATTATACGACAGAGAGTTGCAGTGGTCTATATGAAAAGCCGTTTCTTCTACGGACGAAGCTATTTACTGCTGCCGATGACGCTGTTGCTTCCCTATAACGACCATCATTAACTGCAGAAGATACCGGGAGCATATGAGCGATATTTCCTTCCGTATTGACTAAGCCGCTTCGGGATACAACTTTTCATAATTATTGTTGTGCTTCGTTATTGTACATTCAAGACTCATTTCTCTGGATTTCTTCTGGATAATTCATCAGTTGACGCTGACAGAAGAATTGATTTTCAACACGTTTCTGAAAATTTCCTTTTACATCAACAACTCATAAACAAGTAATTTGAGCAAAGCTCATGAAACGCGCGACAGCTTAGCAGTTGCAGTTCGCACATTGTCTTAAGTCTATATTCAGCCATTTCGTCGCAATTCTTTTTTAAAGTGCGCACTGCAGCCGGAAATCTAAAAAAAACACTAAAACACCTTACCTAGGGGGTTCAAAGTCATTCAAAATCATCGATGTTAATACCGCTAAAAAGCTCGCCACCAGTGTTTGTTATGATAAGCAGCATGTTTATGCCTATATGCAACTGTTTTCACGCTAGACGAGCCAATATCGGTAACATAACCACTTTTTAGAGGGGCACCGCTCTTTGACGCTCGCTTGCGCAGGCCACCTTGAATCTAAAGGGTCGGAACACTTAGACAGCTAAAATCTACATTTGACGCTGAAAATTCCATACGCAGGTCGTTTTAGTCTATCTCCAACCGTTTTCACACTAGGCAAGCCAATAGCGGCAAAATGACGTTTTTTAAAGTCATAAATGCATATTGAGTTAACTGGTCAGTTAGTGATCAGGATAACTGATTGATTAAGAATGAAAAACCGACCCTTGGCCAAGATTTTGATGGTTGTGTTAAGTAGTATTTATTTGTGATGTAACAGATGTATCAGTTGCATTAATGGTGAATAATTTTCAATACTGGTATTTATTTTTCCATCAGGCATCGCAATTATTATTAGTAGCATTTTAGTTTTCTGTGTATAGCCTTAGCCTATACTATAGCCTGCTGAGATGCCCAGTTATTCAAAATCACCGTCATTCTCACAACGTACTCGGTTAAAAGTAAAAAAAATCTGGAAAAATATGTTGAAAAATTCAAAACACATTTTAATAAAAATCGTGTACACAAAAGAGGTTTATAAATATTTATTTTGATCAAGCCTATATGCTACGGCGGACCTCAGTCAGCGAAACTCAGTGTCTGAGCCGCAGAGACAAGCAAGCGGACAGACAGACACGATGCAGACAGACGCAAGGTAGCAAGAACGTGACAATCAATGCATATGGGGGACAGTCAGAGGCACGAATGCAGATAAGCCCAGACTGGCAAATTGTGCTGTCAGTCAAAAAGTGAGGACATGCAGCATACAAATAGCCTATACCTATATATTGCATCAATAAACATAATAGCACAAAGATCGACTTTAGAAGAAGAAGAAAAATATCCACAACAGTACAAAACGGACAAAGACAACAAAGAAGCACAAAAGAATATATACGTAGCTAATATACCGCATCGCATTACATGGCTACATTTTTGCTATGCAGACAAATACATCTTTATCATTTCTGTCGGTTGCCATGGTTGCAAGTTAATCCAGTCTCAGCAGCCGATAATCGGCGCACTGTCAGCTAATCTGCAGTCGCTAATCGCACAGACGCCGAGCTATGCGCTGTAGCGGCATGCTAGAGTGTTGACTAAACAGAAGGACATATATATGGTTAATAGTTGACAGCCTATAAGATTACCGGTAGAAACTGATAACGCTCTATCCAACTACACCATTGCTGACTCCTTACTGTTTTGCCAAAATGGTGGCGCTGCCCTCCAATTATTCCAAAATTTGCTTGACGCATTACGGCCAAACTTACGCTTTTATTGCATGCCAAAAATTATCAAAATCAATCCACGTTTTACGGAGCTATTGACAAAATAAAAGTAGCTTGGTTTTCTGAGACACGGTGTATATCTCCAGTTGGCCACAAGGTGCATTCACATACATACCCTTCTCGCAGCACCTATAAAGTGAGGGAGAAATTAGCCGATAAGCGTGAAACTACGCGGCAAGCAAATAAGCTATATGGCCCGAGTTCGTAAAATTTAATGAAATTTATATTCGCGGATTTCTTGACAAATCCTTAAACGTTGTTGACTTCTTCAGAATGATTTCTGTTCGCAGAACTGATGTCGCTGCGTCGGCTGCGACGAACTGTTTGCCACAGATGTGATGAATTTCAAAGAGTCCAATATAATTCGCAGTAAAGGCAGTAGGCACACTGTGGCAGTGCGAAGCTAAGTAACTAATAAATAAGTAATAAAGTTACTATTCATTTGCAGCCGGTTGAAAGCGTGGGCCGATCAAGGAGCGTGTTATTAGCCTGCATAAGTCAAGGTTACTGTGGGTCATGATATTCCATTAACTCTCGCCAGGTGGCGCACGCAGCAGTCGACTGACCATCACCAGTCACCACTAGAACGAATATTCGATTTGCGAATCCAGATTTCTGTACACCCAAGTTCGCAAACGGACCCGTCTGCAATGCGCACATATCGGTTGTGTAATGGGGTGTTTACACGATTCAGCAAACGTCCAGCAAACTTCCAGCAAATGTATTACAAATACACGTGCTATTGCTGGACGTTTGCTGGACGTTTGCTGGATCGTGTAAACACCCTATAAGCTGTCTATGTCGCTAGTCTGCGCGTGTTAGCGTAGCTATTTATAGTATTTCGCACGAATTTATTGTTGACAACAAACTCGTTTTTTCTGGAAGTAAAACCTCGCTCTCCTCTATTATGTAACTAAAAAAAATGTTTTCTTAGCACTACAGGGTGCGCCAAAAAATTTTACCCCCTAAGGTTTTCTGATAATTTTTCCGAAACGGCTAAGAATTTTTAAACAAAATTTTACACGTTTATTATCCATTCAGACTTACGCTAACCTTATTCAATTATCTCCAACTTTGACAAAGTTATGCCGTATTAAGCGCGACTACCCACCGAATTTTTACATTTCACAGCATGTCCATCACGAGTTTTACTAACTGACGATAAACAACAGGTTTAAAACAGAAATGATTGACATTTTATGAACCAGTGAAATGCCTGAAGCATTGCGCCCCACACATGGTAGTCAAGTAGGTTGAGGTCGGGTGAATTTGGTGGCCATTGGTCCTTTGCGATGAAGTCGGTACAGT
>Ga0056128_1008704_pt1 | contig 12780 bp, 8 predicted proteins | sample WorMetLIZISLAND2_FD_71113 | JGI IMG/M metagenome (GOLD analysis project Ga0056128, IMG submission 71113) | Marine gutless worms symbiont microbial communities from Max Planck institute for Marine Microbiology, Germany - Olavius geniculatus... ...
GTGGCAGTTAAACCGGTTGTATGGAGTGCATTTGCAATGTCATTGGAGTCTGTGTTGATGTGACATTATTTTGAGTGTGCCTTTGAGCATACTCGTAGTTTACTCGTAGTTTGAGTTTTTTAAAAGTTTTTTGTGTGTATTTTATTGTGTGCTGCTGCCTTTTGGCGTAATAAACGATGATGATAGCTGTTGGATAGGCTTCGTCTAGACTCTAGATAAGACTTGGAGCAACCTCAGACTTTTAGTAGGATACAGAGTTACTTCGTGGCTGGCCTATTCCTACAGGTCGCATTACGTGTCGTGCCCGTCTGTCCGTCTGTCTGTCTGTTTCGTACTGGCTTCTAACTGGAAAACAATCGACTTCGCATTTCTGCATCACATTTCTTACGGTAAAACTGGGCCTTATGCAGCTCTTTCAACGAGTATTATTGGCAGTCCAAAGTTATAATTTGGTACAGAATAAAATAGCACCGTACAAGCGATAACTATGTTCAAGTCTTGTTTTAAACCTCGGCATTTTAAATTACTATTCGAGTTATGAAAATAGTAATCAAAATAAGTTGCTGTCGAGAGTCGAATTTGCCACCTCTAGATTGCCCTGATCAGTGCACCGCCAGACTTCATTAGCCGGTTGTTATACGCAGCTGTAACTATTGTAGCAGCAGTGTAACCTACGATGGCTTGTACTCGCCTAGCAATCCCAATTTGTCATGTCGTAAGGAGTTTTGATATCTTTGACTTTTTAGTTTAATGAAAAATTTTAAAAAGTACATCTTGCCATAAAATCCGTCAAGTCATTTTTAGCATACTACAACAGGGAAGGAAAAAGGGAAAAGAGGGAAAACTACACAAAATCGCTATCACAAATGGCGAAAATCACAGGTAAGTTATATTTTAACTGGGAAACAAACCCCGTAAATAACTTTTCACAAAAATCGGCAACGTTGTAGCTGCCGATGACTTGATCATTTAGTCCAATATTGGTTTCAATACTTTTCGGGGTTTTAGATCTACAGGGGGAGTTAAAATTTGTGTTTTCCCATTGACTTTGCTCGTTATCTTTACAGCAGTGTGGTCGCTATCGCGTAGCTTGTGATCAACCCGTGTGCGCTCATTTCCTATGCGCATCGAGTGGAGCGATGCAACATGAGCATTTATCATATAGCTGACTATCATCGCTCACCTAGTAGTTTCCTAGCAAGGTGCGCACTGCACAGCACTAGAAGTCGGTGTAGAGCGCGGCAAAAAATGTAATTTACTAAACGTTCAAACGACTCGTGTTCATGTAGGTCATCATCATCATCATTTATTTTCCAGCAAAAACATAACATAGTGCACAAGGTTAACACAAACATACAGTTGGCAAGACATACCAGGCTCATAGAGCACTTACAGTAGCCTTCCTAAGCTAAAAACACAAACACGTGAGTAGCACGGCAACTGAGACAAGTTAAAATAAAATCAATAAAACACACAAAAATAGCAGCTGGCCTATACAGAACATCTCATATAAAGTGTAATATCAGTATTCTTCAGTGATCTCTTGAATAAGGAAAGGGAAGAAAAGCTGACTGTGGGTGGTAAACAATTCCAGACATCAATGACTTTCAACAAAAAAGTTTTGACGAACTGAATTTGTACATCTAGGTTTATATAGTTTGTACGAATGCCCTCTCGTCTGAGAAAAGGGGCTAAACGTAAAAAAATCATCGAAGTTGACACAGACCAGACCAAACACAATCTTATAGCACAAAATAAGATCCAGATACAATTGGCGCAGCTCTAAGCTAGGAAGATTCAGACGCACCAAACGCTCCTTGTATGTTAAATCTTTAAGCCCAAACAGTCGCTTTGTGAACTGTCTTTGCACCTTCTCAATTAAGTCAATATCTTTCTTTAAACTAGGCAACCATACAACACTGTTGTACTCTAAGATCGGGCGCACATACACAATGAATGCCCTTAGGTCCAGTCGGTAAAACATCAAATTTGCATTAAAAAATTGATTCGATTTTTGGCGGTTCGCTGTCAGATAGCGAGTTCAAGCAACTTGTCCAAACGACCTTTTCTCCGGCTGTACTTTAAGCATGTCATTCACAGTAATTTTTTTTCAAGTTTTGTATCTATCGACCGGCTTTTTAATAGCTCTTTTCTGTGTAGCTCAGTTTACTGTTGTGTTTAATCGGCAATAACATTGTCGTTTTTTACAGTGCGCGTTAAAAAGTTCAATGGCTGCTTATTTTAGCACTGCGCACCATTAATCAAATTTGCAAATTAAAGGTTAGAGCCACACAAAACCAATGATTGTTTGTCAGTTATCTATTTAATTTTACATTTTTATGCGTCCAACACAGCTTTTTGGGTACAATATTTCAATTAATGCTGTATTTTTATTATTATTTTTATTGACAAACTTGTCTAAGCGCAAAGTTTTGTATAGGAAGTAACATGAAAAGACCGAATGAGTGGCGCAGAACCATAAAGATGTTCCGTCTAGATACAGTGCGCCGTTACAAAAAATGGCTAGCTTCTACATTAGTATTTTTAGTAAATTTTTACACGAAAACTGCATAAAATATGCTTAAAGACAAAAACTTTGGTCCCAAACGGTAACAGGCGAATACACCGAATAAAGAACGCAAAAGCTTCGCTGCCAGTTGTTAACGTTTGAGAACTGCGCATCTCTACAACTGACGTCATGGGGGCTGCTGCTGCTGCCGTTGAGTTGGTGACAACTCGCTGCTATGGCAACGTCTCAGCAGCATCATCAGCGTACTGAGCGCTCGTCGGCCGCCCGGCCGAGCATCTTTAGATCTGATATCGATTGGAAAGTCGGTCTGCGGCGACGCCAGACGAGAGTATAGTGGAAAGCGCTCCAGATCAGTGATGCTTTAGCTGTATCAGATATTTAAATTCAGCTTCAGTGTTTGCAATCATTTACGTTAGATTATTATGCCATACTCACAAGAAAATACACAACATTATTACAGCAAGATGTTCGTGACGTCAAAACAATTTACACTCCGCTGGTCAACTCAGCCTTTCATCCCTCGGGGGTTGACAAGTCGTGTACCGGCCTAGGCCAATTTGGCTGTGATTAAGCGGGGCGCATTCACCTGTGTCGGGTGGAAGGTAACACTGTGTGACCACGCATCGTAAGCAACGCTCCGTATTTCTGGAATGAAACCATTCTTATTTGTTAAACTATGTTAATAGACCTAAATTGCGGTAGAATTTCTTTTGGGAATAACGTTAGCTTTTATTCGTATTTCATATTTCGTTTTCTGCTCAGCAGCTAACAAACAACTAACAAAAAATAATCGATTTTTGTTTTATTTATTTCGGTCAACGAGAACATCACTGCTGGTAATCAGCAGACGGCCGATGTGCCGGATGTGGATGTCTGCCGAGCGGCGGCTGCCCTCAACGAAAAGAACCCAATCTGAGTCCTATCAGTCGCCGTACCGACCACACCGGTACGTTTGGATCAATGCTGAAAGTCTCCTAATGCTGTAGGCACAATAAGCAGGTAGACACGCGTATTATCGGTCATTAGGTTTGGATCAATGTGTTCGGCGAACGCATTACGTCGGCGCCGAAATATCTCTCGTTAATAGTTTTCGTCGGCCGGGCACCGTGACACAGCTCAGTGACGACGACGGCCGAGTTTTATGCCGCACAGACAACGTAAGCGACGACGCCACCGGCTCAATAAATTATCAGCTGTTGATACCATAGGCCTATCGCAATTTTACTACGTTGTAGGGGCTTACCGTAGGACGTCTGGTTGTGTTTTTATCTATTTAAGCTTAAAGAAACATTATTATAGGCGGCATTGCTGAAAACATGAGCGATGTAGGCTATTCGCAACAGATTTTGGCATAAAATGCTCTGTCTCACTGTTTGTCTGCTTACCGTGCGTCTTAATGATTGTCACATTTAATTTTATGCATTCTCCTAAAGCGAAAAATCTTGTTTCCGGAAAACCTATAAAGCTTTAAGTAACAATGTAGCTTACTGGACACCGGAAAAAATTAGCGATAGAAACCACCAGTCACAATTTGCATTGCAAATCACAGCCAGCTGTTACAGGTAGCGGAATAGTTACTATTAAGTACTGACAGTCATTTTTAGAGAACTCAGCAACTTTTCTTTATTTAACGGTACCAACTTTGGATGCATACGAGTACCACTTTCAAAAAAATAACTTGTTCCTAGCGGCGTTATAGACAGACAGATAGACAGACAGACAGAGGCACATCGTTCGTAATAGTCAATCAGTTACTGACATGCAGAGAATTCTCAAAATAAAGCATCATAGCAGATTTCGTGCAAACTTTAGTACTGTTTTTTCGGCTTGTACTTATGCTAAAGGTATTGCAAAAATATTGTCACAATTGAAATACTTCACGATGCAGTCCAAGTACGTATTTTTGCCAAGCATGTTGTAATAAAAATTTTACTGATATAACTCGTACAAATATTCAAAAGGCACGCTACCACAGAAATACTGAAGTTCCTTCACTGATTCACTTCTCTTGTAACTAAAAATCTTCTGATAAGCGTCGTTGCAGCATACACACAGTTGATGTAGAGTATTTTAGATAAGTTCCAAGCACCAATGCAGTATGTAATTAAAGGTACACAGAACGACTTGACTAACTGTAATTTAACAAACTCAATACAATATTTGCACGCTGAAATAAGATATTACACGCAGAATAAAACCTTCTACAAACACTACAGTTTACTATTAACGCATCTTCAACTCTAAAATAGATACCTAGGTACTTGAAAACATCGACTCTGGGCAAAGGTGAATGAGACAAACACGGCAAATTAACATAATCAGGTTTCTTTTTACTAGCAATTGCATAAAGACTTTTCTTAGCACTGAAAACAATATTATGCTCAACACCATATTGTATGCATTTATCCAACATACACTGCAGACCTTACGTAAGTGGCGACAATAAAATTATATTATCAGCATACATAAAACAGCTCAAAAAGTGCCGAGCTATAAAACAACCAAAACCACTCTTCTTTAAATTGTGGATAAGATCGTCCACATATATATATTAAATACAGAGGAGATAGAAGTCACCTTGACAAACTCCAATAAAAACTCTTAATGCAGAACTATACACTCCATTCCAACGTTCCACTGACTTGAGTTTACCGTACCAGTTGCTAACGAGTAAAACAAAGCACTCTGGAACACCACGTTGACGCATTTTACTTAACAGACAATCATGAAAGACTCTATGAGAAGCCTTGCTGACATCAAAACAAGCAATATGCACACAGCTTCCGCGTTACACACTATAGGACTTGTGGAATAAGTGCGTTTTTAATAGCTGCCTGAAGTACCAGTGCCGGACCCAAAAATAGTCGCTCTTAGACCCCGACTACTTGTGACGGTCGTTGGAACTGTGTGTAAACGGTTGTTTTATTTTTGTCAACGCAAGCAAAGCCAATGACGAGCACCTCGGCTCAGTAGAAGAACTGAAATGATGGGCATGTAAAGCGGCAGCGATCAGCAGAGCGTAGAATGTCATTAGGAGCCGTGCGGATTGCTAACGATCTCCTCCACGCCTGTAAACGGGTTTGTATTGGGTACCGTACCGACGTTATTACTTTCCTGGAAGATAGGCCGTCAGTCTTTTTTATAGCACGGTGCACTATAAGATGACATAGGCCTATGATAATTGTCATCACCAGCAGCAGCAGCTGCTGCAACTGTAAAATAAACGAAGTTTTGTGCATAAAGTTTACTGTTTGTGTCAAGTAGTTTTCGTAGTAAATTCTGAAAAAAATGTGGCTTACGTTTTTTGTGTGAAACCCGACATATGAAAATACTTGCCAAAGAATCCTGATATTAAAATAAGTCGACAGATTCATTAATCGATAATACCGTAATTGATCGTATTCATAGCGACTAGTATAACAAGTGTGCGGTCGTGTGTAACTAAGCCTAACAATAATAATGCGTCTTGAGAGTCATCGATGACGGATTGGACACGGCGCACATGTAGATTCCAAACGCGGTGTCTTCGTTCAGTTAGCATCTCTCAGTATATCCGCATCAGTCAGCGCTGCAACAGCATCAGCCTCAGCAGCCCTGCTATATAACTCGGCACTCGATCATCATCAATTCGTGAACCATGCAACCACAGCGTTAATCTTCCTTCTATCATCCGACCCACTACTTAGTCCATCTAACCGGCCTTTTACTTTTTCTTTCTCTCTGTCTGTTATTACGGAGTCTATTCGTTTGCGAAAAGAATGGTTGAGTGGCAGAGTTCTTGACTTAAATGCGACAGGTACTGGGTTCGATTACCGAGGGTGTACGACGTATTTCCATATCATATACTGCTACGCGACATTGGCAACTAAACCTAGTTTATACGCCAAAATTGCAATTAGTAAACATTGGTACTAACTCTAACACTGGCCCTGGCTCTAATCCTGACACTAAGTTTCACCATAAACCTGCCTAAATCGAAATTAATTTGTTAAATTTTGTACATCGCAATAAAGGTGTCAGTTGGGAGTAAATATTGCAAAAACATAAAATGAGCGAAGCCTATCCAATTTGTCAGCGACGACTGGCTTGCTTTACCTTCATGCAATATTTAATGCTAACTGACACGTTTATTACGATTTACAGAATAAAATAAATTTACAAGTTTCGACGGGATTTAACCCCGCGACACCAATACAACGGCGCACCTACGTAACTGTTGACGGTGACTGCCTACGCAGGCGTCTGGGACAAATTTATTTTATTTTTAGTTATTTGTCATTGATTTTCCAGTCTGCTTACGTGCAGAACATGAAGCCCGGGCGGTGTGTGGTCGGTGTTTTTAAGGCAGCGCGCGTTACTTAATATCGCTATCATATCGCATATTGACGGTCACACAGACGGCAATAGTAGAATATTTGCTTGCATTCGTCCTTCCTACAGCTGTGCCGACTTCTCGAGTAGCTGCTTAGGCTACCTAAAATTTTTAACATTAAACATAGATTTTAGCAGTTTGAATTTCGTTTTCCCCTATGTTTAAGAAGTCTTTTGTATTGTAAGGAAGCGCCAGATTTGCGTATCCCTTTGAAATGCACGATTTCTGTATTTATCGTGAAAACGGTTGCAGGAAGACATAACCTTGCTGCTTACCGTAATAAGCACTAGTGACGAGCTTTTAGAGGCTATCAAGATAGACGACCTAAACGACCTTGAAATCTAAAAAGCAGGTGTTTAGTAATTGTTTTTGCGATTTTAGATTGCGACGCAAATTTTAACAGTAAATTACACTGACAAAACTAAAGACTAACTAGAACGACTTACGTAAATTTTTTGGCATGAAACGTAGATTATAACTGTCTGAGTTTCAATTTTTAGGTCCAAGGCGTCTTCCGAACGATTCCTCAGGTGGTGGCACCAATGTAGTTGCGCGTCACTTAAGCATTGCTCGCTCAAATTACTTGTTATTTGAACACAACAATAAATTCCAATTGTGCAATTACTGGCAGAATTATAAAATCAAATGTCTATGCACGTAAAAATGCAAATGCAGCATGATTGCACATTATGTAGACCTAAAGTAATCTTGAAATATTAAGACAATACTTCCTACTTCGTTACTTTTGTACTTACGTATTAAACTAGTATCTGTTAAATTATTCGCCGAGTACTCGATACTCAATAAATTACTAAAATAGCCTGCCTCTAGTTAGTGACAAACGACACTAGTTGCTCGCACAAAACCTGCTTGGACCAGATTTGTAATGCTAGCCAAAAGGGTTTATAGCGATCATGCGACTGCAGCAAATACCACATATTTTGCGAGAAATCTGGATATCACATATTTTCCCACACATGATGAAATTTTTAAACGCTCACATAAGCCTATGCACGTTCTGGTTCGCATATCTGTGCATATTTGTTGCATATATAATAATGGTGCATTTGTGTATTTTGACGATCTTCACTGGTTGCGATGCTATGTGGCTGAGAACTAGTTAGACAGACTGCCTACAGCCTACCTTTGCATATGACAACTTTCTTAGAATCATCATAGTTTTCAGTCAATCACTCAATCACTCACTTCATAATGTGTATTTTATTTTTGTACATTGTAAGCCTATGTTTGTGTCAAAGTATTGTGTAATTATATGCTACCTTGTTTGTATGATAAACGATTATAATATTTTGGTTGCAAAGAAGTCGGTGTATCACAAAACTTCCAAGTGCCAAGATATTGAAAAAAATGAGAACTATATTGTTTTATTTTGTTCACAAAAAACGATACATAGACGACGACGAAAACTATGATTATTATAATACTGCATAGAGCTGATAATAAGTCATAAGACTACTTGTCGAACTAACATTAACATTGGCCTTATTACTTGCTTACTTATTTAATGTGCGGCCGTCTTAATAGGCCGCAATACAGGTTTTGCTCGTCTATCTGTTTATCTGTCTGTCTGTCTGTCCGTTCGCTTGTCGCGCACGGGCTTCAAAGTCAAAAACAGTAAAGCGTAAAAAAACATATTCAATGTGAATGCTCCGGAGTAGGTCACCGGTGTGCCAATTTTCTGCTCAAAAGGTAGAAGGTGAAGTTAAAGTCGGACATATTTTCCTGTTTTTGAAACGTTTTTAGACTATTTCTCATTTACTGTGAATATTAGCGGGCACTGGCGGTCACGTGACGGCTTGCTAGCGACATCTGGCGGCAACAGATCGATGCCGAGAGCTGCTATTTATAACTGCGCCAATCGAAGCTGAAATTACGCCAGCTTCCACCGTCATTAGTTTACTGCACTGCACCGTCTCGATTAGTGATGCTCAGAGCATTCGAATAACGACTCGAAAATAACAGACGAGTAATGTATACCACCAAGTAGGTCGATATTTAATTTTTATATCAAGTTTTTGAAATGGATAGATTTATGAAGATTATCATTCATTCAGTGATATAAATTTCAAATTTTCAACACGTTAACGTCTTTCTAACCAAAAATTCTTAAAATGTGTTATATTAACGCCTAAAAAGTCGTGTTAATGTTTGATTTTGTACCGTCTTCTTTAGTAATTATTCGATTTGCATGTGTTTTATGCCATAGTGTCAAAAGAACCGACGTTAGTTCAGCGGTCAAGTCCCGGTTCGCACTTCTAACCGGAGAAGTGGTAAAATGTAGAACACGCAGATGCAAAATTCTGCCCGCGTCACTGAGCAGTGGCCAGTAGATGGATGGAATTAATTACCAGCAACTAAAGAAGATGACAGAGATCAGAAACTGCCGGAGATGGTCATCAGCTCAGTGTCTGTCGCTGATTCTCTGACATCTAAGAACGAACGAATGAAACTGCGTGGTGGTAATATAGGTGTCAGCTTTCAGGAGCTAAGACTGCTGAGTACAGCCTTTGAGTAGTAATAAATGGCGTATGATAAATGTAGTTTTGTAGCTACTAGTTTAGGTGGATCTGTGGCTTAAGCTGATCGGCTTGGTCGAAAGAAAGACGGCAATGCACCAAGCGCTGTGTATGAAAAGGATGAACTCTGGCAGTCTGTGCCACGATGACAGCACCATTACTGACTGTTAGTATTCCTCTACACTGCAGTTTTTTCCGGTTCTGTCGTTGTTACAATTATTATTGTTCATTGCTCAATACGCATACTACGATGTCCGTATTACGTTATAGTCATTGATTGTCCGAGCAGATTTTGCATTACGACGCGTAGTGAAAGAAATATTTTTAACAGAAACTCTGACGCAAGAAATACGAAACGCTACGATAAGATGTACGTAGCTAAGTTCTAGTTCAGTGGCTGCTTGGAGCAGTGGTATGTCCACATGCTGCACCGCTGTTGGCTGGTGCGAGCAATGGTTAAGTACACGTGCGCTGCGGTATCATTAGCTCATGCCAATCAGCTGCCACTTACGACATCGAGAAAAGCTTCTGGTCACGAGCCTGACTCGTGTAAGCAGCGATGTAGCAATTGGCCGAATCTTAATTTTTTCTTAGCGTACGATGCTACAATTTTATTGTGAACCTTAAGGCAAAAACTAACAAATATCCAGAAAATTGGAGAACAACAGAACTCAACTGAGCAAAGTAATATAAAAATTCGTTAAATACTCGAATGTATAAGTGACGGCAACTGAAAAGGTTTGTGAGAAATGTGTTTTACAGTCCAATTATTGTCAACACATGTCGAAACTTATAGACAGCGTTGCCGTACTTAGAACATAGCCTATTTGTCTGTCCAATGCAATGCATAGCATTGGACAGAGTATAAAAATCACCTGAGTGTCCCTGCGTCCGTGCATCCTACATTTCTTAAGCTATCTTCCTTCCACCTTCCCTTTCCCTTCCACTTTAGCTTTCTTTTCTCCTTTCCCTTTTCCTTATCCTTTTCCTTCTCTTTTCCCTTCCCTTTCCCCTTTTGCCTTTTCCATTTTCCTTCCCCTTTTGCCTTCCCCATTTTCTTCCCCTTTTCCTTTCTTTTCTTCATCCCCTTTTCTTTCCCTTTCCCCTTTCCCTTACCCTTTTCTTTTTTTTCTTTTTCTTTTCCTTTCCCTTTCCTCTTTTTTCCCCTATCCTTTCCCTTTTTCCTTCCTTTTCTCCTTTCCCTTACCCTCCCCCTTTCGATTTTTCTTACTCTTTCCCTTCCCCATTCCCCTTCCCTTTTTTCTTTTTTTCTTTTCCTTTTTATTTTCCTTCCCCTTTTTACTTTCTATTCCTTTTATCCTTTCGTTTTCTCTTTTTTCCCCTTTCCCTATTTTTCTTTTCCTTCCCTTTTTCAATTCCCTTCCCCTTCTGTTTACCTTTCATTCCTTTTCTCCTCCCCCTTTCCCTTTCTTTTCCCCTTCCATTTTCCTTTTCCCTTTCTTTCTCCTCCCCCTTTCTCTTTCTCTTTCCATTTTCCCGTCTTTTTTTCCGTGTTCAGGTCCGTGCGTCCAATATTTGAGGCGCTATATCTCCGTAACGGTGCCAGATAAACGCATAGTCACTATGGATCACCCATAGAAAGTCGACCCTCGGGAGTCAAATGGTCACGTGACCGATGACGTCACGTGACCCCCAAAAGTCAACGTCGTGACCCCATTATATTTGAGGTGCCATATCTTCGTAACGGTGCCAGATAGACGCATGGTCGCCATGGACCACCCACAGGTAGTCGACCCCCGGGAGTCGAATGGTCACGTGACCGATGATGTCACGTGACCCAAAAGTCAAACTCTTGACCCCATTATCCTTGAGGCGCTCTATCTCCATAACGGTGCAAGATAGACGCATGATGACGATGGACCTTTTGTAGTAAAGCGCTGGTGACGAATCGAATGGTCTCGTAACTGACAATGTTTATTGTTTAGTTGAAATAATACAGAAGGATGAAAGGATCATTGCTGCTGTACAATTTAAAAATAAACTGTTTGTTTTTTACCGGTCTAAACAGCTCACTGATTATATTTATATGGCGATATACTGTAAACTGTCGAAATGCATTGGACAGACTCTGTGTGCATATAAACATTATCTTGTTATTCAAAGCTATCTTGCGTGAGTTATCACAAGATGTATAAATTAGTTACGATACTTGTTTTTTCTTTCCCTTTTCAGCTGTTCTGTGTTGCTTTTGCTTTTGTTTTCATTATGATTTTGATGCACAAGCAGTACACACGTTGTGGTTGAGGGCCCGGGACGCTATGTAAGTCCGGGCCATGCATTTTTACTTGGGGCACAAAGCAAATAAGTCTCTTTTAAAAAGTTCATACAGCAGTACTCTTTCAATAACATTTTATGAATTTACGAAATGTTCTAAGCAATAGCACTTTGTTATAATCCTGATTAAAAGTAATATGCATAATCTTCCAGCTGAGTTTTGCCTATTAATGTAAAGACTCACATGTAGGACAGGTTTAATTAAATTACACCATGTACGTTCGTTATTACAGCAGAGACACCTGGGTTAGGTTTGCGTGTGTATCTCCAGCCCCAGTCGTTGACATGGACATCAGTCCATTATAAGAAACGGAAAGCGGGTTTTCTCAAAGTTCTGGACAATCACTTTGCTCCAAAATTGAAGGAATAATGTTTTGGAGTAATGGAATTACTGAGAGCTGGTTTATTTTAGCGTGAGAAAAGTCGTTTTTAAAGCGAGGAACAAAAATGCACTAACATCGTTTGCGGCTAGAGCTCTGTCCCAGACTTAGCTGACAAAGCTTTACGACGCTCTCCAGGGGCCCCCAGTTTGCTGGCAATAAGTTTACCCCCGTCCCCAATCTTGGTCCTGTCGCCGCTGTGCGTACAGTACTTCCAATGCTGGGTAATTAGATCGACATGGCCGTTGACATTTTCTGCACACGTATGATCATATTTTCTAGCATAACGCAGTCAGGAAAATAAGAACATCGATTTTTTTACTTTTCAAATGATAATAGTCACACACCAATTGGCATGTATACGTATACTTATTATCACCCAAAATATAATTTAAGCGAAAAAACATAATTTAAGAAAAAACATAATCGAAGCTAATGTGTGTAAGGGGACGCTGAAAATGCGAGAAATGAAAATAAGAGACATGAAAATGCGGCACCAAAAATAAGGGGTAGAAATGGAAAAAGTGAGACATGAAAATGCGGAAAAGGAAAATGGGAGACATGAAAATGGGAGACATGAAAATACGAGACATGAATATACGGGAAAATGAATATGCGGGTCAGACGTATGCTAAAAGTAATGTTTACATTATGAAATTAATTAAA
>Ga0056128_1008706_pt1 | contig 12779 bp, 6 predicted proteins | sample WorMetLIZISLAND2_FD_71113 | JGI IMG/M metagenome (GOLD analysis project Ga0056128, IMG submission 71113) | Marine gutless worms symbiont microbial communities from Max Planck institute for Marine Microbiology, Germany - Olavius geniculatus... ...
ACACACAGTCAGTGTGATGCGGGCAATATCACCTTTTGTAATTTTTGCTGTTTTCGATGTGCAAGTCCTTAAATGTTGCCGTTAACAAGTGTATAAACTAATGTTTTGTACATTTATCATCAATAATAACAATATCAGTCATTGCAATCAATGCATTACGTTGCCTAACAAATGGCCAGGGCGACTGGACTTTCCAAATCGCTGTAATAGGCCATAGAGTTGTGTTCTTTGAGACTGAATCATTTTCACTCTGCTGCTGTAGTTTTTTTCCATAGCACAACTTTTTGGAGTAGATAGTGACACATTACTCGTCAACAAGCCTCAAAATTGCAACAGTATGAAAGTAATCACCGATACTTATGTTTCGTTATCACAGGCGCGCGGTAGCGCAGCCCTGTGCTAATGACGACCGGCTAAGTGAATGGAGCAAAAATCATAAAAAAAGTGATATTATTCAACAGTTAGACGATGTGATGGTGAGTGATATCACTTTTTTTGATTTTTTTGCTGTTTTCGATGTGTATAGCATTGCATGTCGTCGTTAACAAGTGTATAAACTGATGTTTTGTACATTTATACTTTAATGTATGTATCAGCTAGCTATACAATGTGTCCAGAAATTCCGTTGTATGATTCAGCGATATGTGTATACCTAGATTGCCTGAGCTAACGACACTGATACATCGTCGTCGTGTTCTTAGTGGTGTCCACACGTAACCCTGCCTAACATAATCCCCTAATACACGACCCCCTAGAACAAAACTGTTCCTCCTATTTAATACAAAAATAAACGCGTATACATCGTCGTCGCGTTATTTGTCATAGGCTAATAAAACGCGCGGTTAGCGCAGCGGCAGCAGACCGTTTCTGCCTAGTATCGTATTCTCTGTTTATGGCGATGACCACCTTTGTCCTGCCTGTAGCCTATGTGTGTACAACGCAGGCAGGCGTGTTTGCACGGACCAAGAAGCCCTCCTTGCACGGCAGACACAGAAGAAGATGGCGCGGCAGACGTCGGTCACGGTGATGAAGGAAACTGCTCATCGGTCCCTCGGCGATCATCGACCAGACGTCGGAAGTGCGTCGTCGTCAAATGACGTCCGCGCGCCTTTGTGCAATCGCTTACACAAACCGATGTTCTCCGGTCTTCGCACTAACCGACTCAGACTGACACTGCCTGCCATGCTCCGACCAGCTCTCGTACCTTTGAACTGAAACGACCGACGGATGCGCCGTACATTATTTTTTGTACGGCCTCTATCTCACCACTGATAGGGTGTTTACACGATGATGAAGAAAACATAAAGCAAATGTATTGAAAACACACGTGCACGACATGTGCTGTAAGTTTGCTTCATGTTTGCTTCGTCGTGCAAACGCTTCATAACACACGCGAGAAACGAAACATTCAGAGTGACATTCACAGTTTCTGAGACTCGTCCGACTAGAACTAATGCTTGTGGCCTCATTGTGTGACGTTGCGTGCGTATTATACCTCATTTGAAGTGCCTCCGTCGACGTGTACATAAAAACAATTGCGAAGAAAAGACATTGACACTACAAAGCTTGTAGCAAAAACTACCAATTCTAATATTTCCAATGGATAGCGTTAAGTACAAACAAAAATGACGTGAATTAAAAATCGAGTCAAAGCACTGTCACTGACGAAGCAATTTAAACAGTTACAGTAAGTGTTCAAACTGCCTTCCGTTGTTGGCTTATATAGGCCGAGAGCCGTTTGAGCCACTGGTCAGTTGACTGACTGCTGCATCTCAGACCAAGTCAAGCGTTGCTTAAACTATCGTTTGTTGCCGCTGCCGTAAAAAGTTAGAAACACTTAGGCTGCCAACGATAACATTAAGTAAGGAAGCATTTTTACACTGTTAAGTTTTTTGGCAACATTTCTGCCAAATATTATCAAAATCGGTTCAGAATAGAATAAGTAATGAGAAAGTATTTTAAAAGGCAGGGGTACATCGTACACTAATGAAAAGAATACGTCAACGGCAACTAGCTTTCCTGGGGCATGAGTTGAGAAAGCAGGGTCTGGAGAACTTGGTTGTGTTAGGAAAGATAGATGGGAGGAAAGCAAAGGGGCGTCAGAGACTGAAGTATGTGGACAGCTTGTGCGAATCACGGAAGGACAAAATCAGCCCAACAGAGCTCATCAGGGCTTCAGATAACCGATTGCTTTGGCAGCGCGTGGTCGCCAACGTCGTCGACGACGGCACGGCAACATGACATGACATGACATATAGCGCAAACGAAAAGGTGGTGAAATTTTCTGAAATACAGTGCAGTGTTGGCCTATAGTATACGGCGATGCGTCGTAGCAGGTCGATGCATGGTGCGCGATGACGACGTTCGGTCGATGTCTGGATGGCTAAGTGACGTTTTGATTGAACCTGGCGCATCCAGTCCAAGCACTAGTCTACTACGTGCGTCTCTTTCACACACACACACACACACCGGCCGAGATTGCACACAAACCGATCGATTGACCACAGTCTGCCATTCATGCAGCGGGCAGTGATGGGCAAAAGTGGACAATAAAGTTACTAAGCAAAAGTTTAACTATATTTTTCAGTTAAACTACTAGTTCTAACTGAAAACGTAAAGCTAAAACAAGAGCTTAACTGAAAAAAAATCGTTGCTGACTAAAAAGTTTAACTAGATTATTTTAGTTGATTCGAAATATTCACTGCCAGTTTGCGAGACTGTGACTGTCTATTTACTAAACTGCGGAACGGTGTTGGACAATATGAGAAATATACTTTCACTTGCATTTTTACTGTTTTACTATTTTTTTAGTATTGACTCTCAGTAGATGCACTAAACAAGCAATAAAATCCGTAAAGTCAGTCTTGTCAAAAACGTTTTTAAAAAGTTTTAAAATCAGAAAAGTTTAGTCAAATTTTTTCTAAGGTAGTTAGAAAAAATGGTTGAAGTTTAACTGAAAATAAAATAGGTTGTGCCCATCACTGGCAGCGGGTGAAAGAGATGGCGCGATCATCGTCAGAGATTGCGTAAGCTCGTCGTTCGATGTCGGGCACTGCAGCAGGAGCTTTCACGCTGTCAATTTCCGCTCATCCAATCGCGTTCTACATACAAAACGAACGTATCGCCGTAATCACGAGTTCGCCCATGTTATGCGGATGATGAAAAGAAACGTTTACGACAGCGCGTCGTCGGATCATATCTCGCGCGCTCCATAACTTGCATGGCTGAAAATTATAATAGGCCTACAAAGATAGTAACTAGCCTAGGCCAAATAAAAAATGCTCGTAATTATATAGGTCAAGTGCGTAGTTAAAGATATTCCTGATAATTCTGTGGGATGCTTTGTCAACAATAAGCCTATACTGTGAAGACACAGACGGAAAATTTAGTGTCGGCCAGCCTAATGCAATATACGAGAAAACGTGCTCGAGTTGTTAATTTGGCCTCGACAAAAGCTTACAGTAGACTGAAAGACAACGTCTCAAAGTCCGAATGGTTCTTCAGAATCATACCTGGACATCATCGTCTAAACCTTCACGTTATCTTGAAGTAGTTGTCTACTATAGGCGACTCCGATCAATTGCCTGATTGATTGATTTATTAATTACGTTTATAATCCCCACAGTATACGCCGCCACCTATTTCTCCATGGGCTGCAATTGCATAAGCAACATTGCCTTTCTCGGTCGCTGCTGTCACAGTCATCAGCAAGATGTATTGCCAGTAATATCATTTATCACAAGCGCACGATGAGCACAGCGAAAGACCATCCGTCATCGTGCTTTGCTTTTTCATTTGCAAGCTCGTCGCCTACTCGGTCACCGCAATGCCCGCGGCCGTGGACCGAGGTGTCCGTATTGTTCCCGCCGGACGGGAAATACGAATTCCTGTAAGTGACTGAGTTATCGCGCTGCCACCTAGCGAATGCGACCGAAGTTTGATGTACGACCCATCGCGCCTAACCACGACTGACAGATAAGCATACTTATCACTCATTACATTCCACTGGCAACCGGCGCGGCCCGAGGGAGACTGCGAAACGTAAAAAATTGCGCCATGTTATTCTTTCAAACCGTTTCGACAATGTGTCGTTAATGCTGAACCGACAATGGAAAAATTGAAAACAGTTTGCCATTTGTAGGGGCCTATATTTACTACCTTTACTTGGAGGCCTAGATAAATCTGTGAGTTGTTCGAGTTTAATGATTGATCTAGGTATATTATATTTGAGAGATGCGACCGCCAATAACTTAATATAAACGGCAAAACGTACGGCCGCGAAATTTTGCACGCAGATCCGTGTTTTACATCGCCGGGACATGGGCTAGGTGAGATGTCGCTGAGGGGTCGTCCGTTTGAGAAAATTTCACTTTTTCTAAAATTTTGCAGCCACGCCTCTTAGGCCGCAGCAGAGCTGTGCGCAGTGATTGGTTGTGACGTCATATAGACGTCGTCACTATGGTGACGCATCATCAGCGCTGCAACGCATACTGGAGCGCCCATAATGCTGGATCGAGTTGAGGCCCGAAGGGCCAAAAATGGAGGCCGCAGGCCGGTAGGCTACTATGGCAAAGATCAAGCGGACAGGGAACGTATGCGACCTGTACGTTTGTAGCCTATGTATGAGCCTACTTAGGCCTCTATACTTTATGTTCATCAATAAGATTTGTCGAACAGTTTCTTTTGACATGAGAAATTGGCATATAGGCTACTAGGCCACGAAATTTTTATCATCACCTGCCATGCACTAACTGGCAATATCGGTTGCACCATTCGTTCATGATTCGTTTAGCCTCCAGAAAAGTAAAACTGCTTTAGTTTACACTAGGCCTATAGGCCATGGCAAATAAGCATATAGATAGTTTCCATGCAACTTGATCGCAATTTACTCAAAAAGCGAAACGTATGAATGACCGTATAGGCACAGTAGGCTAGTTCACAAGTTTCATGTCGTGATTGTGACATTCTGAGGCAGCGTAATTCGTCTTCTCAACCTGACATCTGATTGCAATTGCATTGATCTGATTCTCAGAAGTCTTCGTTGATAAATGAGAATTGCCTCTCGGCTCAGCTTTCGATTGCCTGCAGGAGCCTAGAACTATAAATCGCTCCCGAGGCATGCGCAATAAATCACACTTTTTATTTTAGTCTTATCTTTTCTGCGCTCAAACTATACCTATATTCAGCCTGTTATCCATATTAGGGGGCCTATCTTCATACTCATGCACATTTTTTCATAATAGGCTCCCTGCACGTGGCTTCTTTAGTAACGCGTCTAAAACGCGATTCTCTCGTTAACAGCGGCTTTTGATGCGCCTGATGCGTCTCTGATTCGTTCGCGATACGGCGCTATAATTATGTGTTTTGATTGATTGACTGATTTAGCCGAGGTTATCCAGGGGGCCTTATGCTGGTCGAATGTGTATGCCACTTTGGCAGTGAAAAGATTTTATAAATAGATCTGGCGATTAGTGAATACGAACGCCACCAGTTTCAGTTTGTTGTGGTGTCAAGGCACGGCCGGTCCAGCAAGGTAGCAACAGAGAGCTTACGGGACTTATAACGCCGAGGCGCAAACGCAGCAACGCATGCACTTACTCATCGTAGGAGGCGTACGTGAACTTAACGCGACCAGTTGCTCCGCCCCATGGATGCACCTTTCCACATCTCCGCCAGGGGGCGTGCAGTTTTGTCCACAGCAGCTGCTAAACGCCCGCGTTGCGAATCCACCGGGGATTTAGCCAATCGCCACAGTTATAGCGTAGGCCTATAGCACGAAGTACTACCAGCAACTCGCGGAGTTAGCAGCGCGTGACGCTTTCAGTGTCGGTTAAATCCACCACAGAGTGAGTAGTCACCGCTATCATGTATCGAGAAGCACGTACACAGCTCGCGTCCGAGCGTGCAAGCGCGGCCGTGTTGAACTGCTCAATTCTCAGAGGACGACGGGGAACAACTGAGTCTGACTGCAGTTGCTGCTGTGCCGCTGTCGCGATGCACGCCAACTGTCATCATCTATCGACGACAACAATGACGACGTTAGCGACATCTGGTGTCCGCAGATGTCTCCAGTTTGACAGCGACGACGACGAGGAAGGAACAGAAAAACGTCAAAAGTCGTCCTCGCCCGAGACTGGCGTTCCAGACTACGTTGAGAGGCTGTACGTCGACCAGGTTGCTCGATGGAACATGGAGTTTCGTACGTTGACGCCGCTGAAGGGCGGCAGATGGCAATGGGACCGAGTGACGCTCGCGTCTCCGTCTACTTGTTTAGCCGTCGACACCAGCGCCGCCAGCTCGACAGTCTCTCGAAGCATCTTGACAAAAAAGAATCGTAAAAGAAAGATCACTGGTGAGTGATAGTGTTGACCTTCATCAACTTTTTATACCGTGCCCCCGCCCCTCCCCTCAAAAAACGTGCAAAATTGTTTCGTTAGAACTTTTGTCAAATTTTCTTTCACCAACAGTGATAATTTTGGCATTGCAAAGAGGATAAAATCGTGCTAGGTGCACTTGTTTTCCATCTCATCTACACGGTGTTTCATCAAAAGAACCCCCTTTTTCATAATTTACTCAAATGATGATTAATTTACACAAAATTTGTACCTGTTGTAGCTAAATAAATACTAATTCAAAATATTGTAACAAAATATGGCAGTTAATTAAATATTCTTTGCTAGTCCTGATGCAATGCTGACGTCATACAAGCTGGATAGTCTTAACTGGTGCTGTCAGTTGCTACCATGCTTCGATAGTGAGCTTAATCTGGTTCGCTAATGAGAAATGTTTATTGTGTCAGCACTAAGCAACATGGGGACATGAAATCAGGCGTATTGCGATCCAAAAATGCAATTGTTTTGCAAGCTCGGTGTGCCAGTTGCTCGAACGCGTTAAAGTCCAACTATTCCCACAGACACGTAAATGCCATCACTTTGTATGTTTTTGTAACTGTAACTGTAAAACTTCAACAATTTGTCATGAATGAACCAGATTTTTCACCATTGGAGGAAGGTAGAAACTGACAGCACCAGTTGAGACTATCCAGTTTGTACCAGTGACACATTATGATGTCAACATTACGTCAGGACTAGCAAAGAATATTTGATCAACTGCCATATATTGTTGCAATATTTTGAATAAGTATTTTTTAGCTACAACTAATACAAATTTTGTGTAAATTGATCATCATTTGAGTGAATTCTGAAAAAAACAAAAGGGGTCCTTTTTATGAAACACCGTGTAATTCGCCTTCAACGTACTATACCGTGTTAAACGCAGATGATCTAAAGTCGGTGGAAATTTAAAGAAGTTTATTCGATAAACTGAAGCTAAAGAAAAGGATAACGATCGCCAATAAATGGCGCGGCAACGTGTTTTCTGTAGCAGCCAGAACATGGCTTATATTTACTGATATTTACGTAGGGTATATGAAACATGTTGTTCTTTTATAGCCGATTTAAACGCTATTTGCCATTTAAAAAAACTTAAATGTGAAGTATTTTGCGACTTTATGTGAGCTCTTGTAAAATAAAATGCAAATGCACAATTATGATGCATAACATTGAATATTTATGAACATATGTTTATGATTTTTAGATCTTTATTGGTGCAAGAAATCCAAATCAGCAGTAACGTTCACGAAGTGGCCAAGACACGCCGTATCACAACACTACCGTGAGTGTTCTTAGGTTATTGTTACATGAAATAAGTTTGTGTCACTCTTTAGCATATTTGTTCCTTATGACCGCTTTTCTGCCGATGTCTTTTGCTAAAAATACATTCACGAAGTAGCTTGTACACGGAACTGTGGACAATAGGCAACACAATTGCGTAGCCTAATTTTAATACCAGCTTCACTACTGGAGGCAATATTGTGAAAAAATGGCTTCGCATTCGAAAGTTCTTTACCGATTATCACACCTCACGTGAGTGTTGTAAGGACGACCTTCGAAGTCTATGGGAAAATGAAAACTTTGACCCTCAGCCAACCAAAAATCCCTGAACCGATCGTCACCAAATTTGAACGGTGTAATTAGGTCGTGAATGCCTACCACCAAACAAAATTTAGGCTCATCCGCACAGGGGTTTTTGCTCCCCATATAGGTGAAATATACACCCCTCCTGTTCGAAATTTACCACACTCTTTTGGTTTTTCAACTCGCCTATAGGCACTATAGGCACCGATTTTTACGCTTAATACGTCAAATGACGCGGTTCTGCGCAAGGAAGTGCCTTTTTAATGTTACAAAGTAAAAATTTAATTTTTGACTTATTTATTCGAAAAATTCGAAAAAATTACAATAACGCATGGGAAAAATTTGAAAATTCTTTAAACTGTCATAACTTCCGTTGTGTGCAAGATAGAGTCATAATTTTTGGTTTTAGGATAGGGTTTTCGAGGTCGGCCTAATTAATAGTGACATTTATATTTACCCCCGGTTGACCCCCATTGAACACCGTTGCCATGGCAACGAAATTTGGGACAAAATTGGCTATAACTCGGCTTGCGTAAGAGATTGGCGGCATTCGATGGTTCATTCCCGAAAGCCCCCCTATAGGCGCAAAAATCTCGCAATAATCTCTTAGCTTGTAAGGACGCCATATGCATAGCCCCATCTAAGGTTACCCAGATGATTTTTGCTGTTTTAGAAGACTGATATCATCACATCGTCCTTACACACAGTTATAAACTGGTAAGTTTTTTACATAGGTATATGGCAGTAACGACGACGAAACAAGGTGAAGGTTTTATTGGACATCGTGTCATGCGTGGTAGCCTACATAGGCTATCTAGTAATAACGTCTGGTTTTGGAGACTTGGAAATCTCTCTACAGCGAGACTTATAGTTTCATATGGTGCTACTCTTATACTAGTCTGAAATGATTTAGGCTACTGAAAAAGTGGTCCACCGATGAATTTAGCACATTAATTTAGTTCCTTCCGCATGCATAATGTGGTTCCGCTTAGTCGCGCTCTTCTTCCGGCGTCGTGTTTCCAGGAGAGGGTGCAGAATCAAACGCATTCGCTGATGAAGACCACTTTGCTTGGTTGGCCGCGCGTCCGGGATAGAATATACGATGGGTGCCATATGCGCACGTGTCTTAGCACTCAGCAGCAGCAGCAGCAGTGTCGATTGATGCGGTCTGATGACCAGGTCTATAGGTGCTGAGCTAAGACACTGCTGATGATTGGTTCCGTGACCGATTACAGACATCAATCGTGAGCGCGTCGTCGGACGTACGGCCGATCTTCGCCCGTCGATTTCTTTGATGCGACGTCGAGGCAGTTGCTTTTCTTCTCGGCTTGTTTATGGTCATCGCTCTGGCTGCGCCGCTCTGCTTGCCTGCTTGCCTATTAATGGCTTAATCACATCTGGAAGTCGTCAGCCAGTAAACGGACGGCGGAATATACGCATCATGCACGCTTCGACGACAGAGATGAACGAGTTGCTTTGTTCCGAGTTCTAGACTCCGCCGAAATGTGGAGTGACTGTGCCAAAGAAGAACATTTCCCGCCGTAGACACGACAGGACAGTCGCTTCCGGTGCGATGAAGCTCATCTTTTTGTAGCGCTTCGAGCCGGAGGGGATAGAACCCAGTTAAGCTAGCATACGTACGGACGATTCAGTTGCGCGCGCCCTGATGGCCAGCTAAGTGACAGAGTGATTGAGAGGTCCCAAGTTGCAGCAACTGTTCGTGTCGTCGCCGACGAAAAGCTGTTGTCACCGACGGACATAGATCGTCGATTTTTTGTCTCTTCCGGTCTTTGCACTGTACAGTGCAGTAGAGATAGAGTATAATATGTTACCTAGTGTAAGCTGGATTTTATTGCTTTGTATTTCTTACTGAAAAATGTTGTTTAATTATCGTCGCTTTGTTTGTCTGTCATCGAGAATACTCAAAAGTTTATGTATAAAACAGGCTAGTAGATTTTCTGTACGACCAGGATTTTGTTTTGAACTATTTTTTCACGTTCCATGTAAGTGGAAGTTACATACAAGGGTTATGTCTCGTAATTCGCAAATCTGATGGGTCCCACGGCTGGCGTCAATATTTGCGGCCATGGTTTCGGTATAGCCTATGACTCCGATTTTCTATAATAATAATTTAATTACTGTCTACTTGTTGCAGGTGACAACAGATGCTTTTTTAGATGATCGTCGTCGGTCTTACGATTTCGCGTCGTCTCTGCCGAGAACAGTTTTCCGATTGTACAGTGACAACAGAACTATTTCTTTGTAGAATAATTCTATTTGTTATATATTGAAAATTTGATATGTGTATATGATGCTTCGGATATATAGCCAGTCTGCGTGGAGAGAACTAATCAAACAATATCATCATCATCTAACATTAAATGACAAGCATGTATACATATACACCGTGTCTCAGAAAAAAACAGTCAAAATTGTTTTTGTCATAATTTTGTCAAATTGTTACTAACTTTAATAGTTTCTGGAATGTTAATGGTTAAGACCGTAAGACGACGAAATAATGTAAGGTGCACCCATTTTTCACTTCACCTAATTTATGTCAATGCACTACCATGTGAAACATAGATGCTCCAAATTGTTGCATAATGCTGAGATTTTGTCTCAAGTAAACGCTGACACAAGTTAATTAGGCACAAAAATGTGAATTATTTAATAAAGTTATAAGTTTGTATAACAACTCGCTTGCAAATTAGAATTTGTGCCAAAGTGTGCTCCGCATACAAAGATGCAATGGCTTAGATGCAATGACAATGGCTGATAGCAAAATCAACGATCGACTGATAGAATGCATTCACTCATCGATTAGACGTGTTTTAAGCTCATCAGCCAGCCATTTTATTGTCTGCTGTTTTTAGCATAAAATATTTATTACCTCAAAATTATTAAACCACGTCGCACCCTCTGTCAAGTTGATGATGCGAAGGTGAGCCATCTGATACAAATAATTGCTGCGTAATGTAACAATTTGAAGCATCTGTGTTTCACACGGTAGTGCGTTGACATAAATTAGGTGAGGTGGTAAATGAGTATACCGTACATAATAATATTGTCTTGGCTATCTTTATGCCAACAATTATCAAAGTTGGTAAAAATTTGACAAAGTTATGCCAAAAACAATTGTGACTGTTTTTTGAGACACGGTGTGCAATACACGGTGTTTCATAAAAACAACCCCTTTTTCTTTCTTTCACAATTCACTCAAATGATGATCAATTTACGTGAAATTTTTTATCGGTTGTAGCTTAAGAAATACTAATTCAAAATATTTCAACAAAATATGGGAGTTGATTAAATATTCTTTGCTAGTCGTGACGTAACGCTGACGTCAAATTGTGTCACGGGTACAAGCTTGCAAGTTTCAACTGGTGCTGTCAGTTGCTACCCTGCTCCGATGATGAAAACCCTGGTTCACCCATGACAAATTCTTGAAGTTTTAGAAAAAAGCCAGAAAAAAACGCGCAAAGCAGTCGCATTTACGTGTCTGTGGGGATAGCCGGACTTTCACATGTTTGAGCAAGACAGTGCACCAGCACACCGAGCTTGCGAGAAGGCCGAGTTTTTGGGTCGCGAGACGCCTGATTTCATGTTCCCATGTTGCTTAGTGCTGGCACCATGAACATTTTTCATCAGCGAACCAGATTAAGTTCACCATCGAAGCAGGGTAGCAACTGACAGCACCAGTTGAGACTATAGCAAGCTTGTACCCGTGACACATTATGACGTCAGCGTTACGTCACGACTAGCAAAGAATATTAAATCAAGTGTCATATTTTGTTGAAATATTTTGAATTAATATTTCTTTAGCTACAACTGGTAAAACTGTCATAAAATTGACCATCATTTGAGTAAATTATGAAAGAAAGAAAAGGAAACACCGTGTATATGCATCTGCTTAAAGTTGGTAGATTTTACTTTGCAATAAAATGAATTTGGTTCTATGTTTTATTGTTTATAGTGATGCTTTATTGTTGTTTTTATACAAAATGTAACTTCACAAGTTTGTATCGACTATCGACTATCTTGTGACAGTGGCGGATTGACAGTGACGGATTCAATGAGAGATGCGGGGGTCGGCCGCCCCCCTCTTTTAATTGACTGGATGCATCTTTAAAAAGTGAAAATTTCGCACGAAAATGCATTACTTATGCGTAAAATTTTTAACAATTTTCCGGGAGGAGGCACAGCCCTCTCCCCAAAACATACCCCCTACCCTTCAGTCTCCACATTCGAAATTTCTACATCCGCCACTGTAGGCCTATTGTGAACGAGCAAATATAGCATTATAAATTTCGTTAAAAATAACAGAAAAACATTTAGTAAAAAAATAATGTGATACATTCGCAGATTTACTATTGCATACACTGCGGTTTTGTGACACGTGCATAGGCCTATATTTAGTCCGCCCGAAAGCGATAGCTTGCGGAGCGGACTTATGTTTTACGCATGATGTTTTTTTCTGAGCATGAGATCTCCGAGATGCGTGGGCCGACCGGCTTGAAATTTTGCACGATGGTCAGTACTAGGCCAAATTTTATAATGCCGGTCCAAAATTTTTTTGGGGGGCGCACCCCAAAAAAATTTCGGGGGCCAAAAACATGCAAAATTTGGCCCAATTTCAGACGACTTCGAAGTTCGGCGGCGAATATCTCCAAAACGGATGAAGATTTTCAAAATCGGATAGTCATTCCGTGTATGGCGATTCCTCCTGCGTTAGGCGAAACAAGTACGGTGAAGTTTGGTCCAGTGACCTTGGAGATTTAGATGTGAAATCGTACCCACCTAAAG
>Ga0056128_1008710_pt1 | contig 12775 bp, 11 predicted proteins | sample WorMetLIZISLAND2_FD_71113 | JGI IMG/M metagenome (GOLD analysis project Ga0056128, IMG submission 71113) | Marine gutless worms symbiont microbial communities from Max Planck institute for Marine Microbiology, Germany - Olavius geniculatus... ...
TGGCGGTGTTTACATTTGGGCAATGGTTTAGTGACGTCACAGAACAGTATGTATAGATAATTCTGTAAAATTTCAAATTAAAATTTCAAGTTTTAAATAATTGCTGAAAAAAAACAGCAAAAAGTTTTAGGGGTCTATTTTTTGCCACACCCTGTATGTTTGCATTTAACCTGTGTAATTATTATGTAATTGTGAATGTCAACGTTGAACTGATAAATAAGTAAATGACTGGGACAGGTGAATGGAGTTCAGATGTCAGGCAAGTCGCAGACTGAAGCTGTTGCCATTCTGCGTTCTCTGGCTCCCAACTCAGTCGTTGCACTTATCGTCAGCCGACAAATCGTTGACGACACTCCTGAAGTTCTACCACTTTCAGATATGGTCATTGTCTCGCTAGTTGTGTTACATACAGTATCGCTTTTTCATAGTTGTAATTGTGTTATTTTGTATGTTGATATTATGGCCATATCATTACACTCTTAACAGTGACAATAGTTAACTTTTTTTCACAGCATACAGAACTTAATCACATTAGTATGTCACTTACCAGCAGAGTGGAATTTGCTATCTTCTCCACGTGACGATATAGACTATGAAGTTAGTAATTTATAGGTTTCTACCATGATCATAATGTCTTAGATGTTAACTGGCAACAAATTCTAGTTGTAGAACCTTCAAAAGTTTGCAATTTGTGTAAGAAATTTGCTTATTTTTCACAGCTAGTACTGTGATCTGATATTTGATAAGTTTTGTTAGATTAATGTGGTTTATGTCAATGTATAGCTGACATTGTCATTGTCCCTGTGGTGTGCATGTTGCTGTAGCAGCCAGCCAATGTTGCATCGGCTGCTATTGCCACGGTGTCCACTGCTAGTGAGGCATCGCTCAACAGAGCTGAAACTAGCAGCAACAAACCAGTCAGTAGCATTTCATCACTTACGACAACTGCTGCATCAGAGACGAGCGTCGACCATAGCTCGGCTCAGGATGACCGGGAACGACTGACTTTTCACATTGCCCTGGGCGAATCTGGCTTCGCAAGCCTTGGCATCAGCGTCACGAAGGTGTTCCGCAACCGGCGAGACTGCGGTATCTTCATCAAGTCTGTGCGCATCGGCGGAATGGCAGCCAAGGTATGTCAGCCAGCAGTCTGCTTACTGGAACACTGTTTTGCATTAAAGGTCCATGGACACCAAAATTTACTTACCCGTTTCCTAAAAGAGCAGAATTTTCTGATAATTTTGACGGTAACTTTGGCACCCAGCATTTTGTCAACACGGAGAAATTGTATTTGCAATCGACGATCTGCGAAAATGATGCAGAAAATGTGCCACCATGATGCCCCAGGTGACGTCATCGGCCTATTCTATGGACATCATGAATATTAATGGCCTAGCCTAGGTCGATGATGTCACCGGCTAGGCCATTATTCATGATGTCTATGGGCTATGCCAATGATGTCATCGGGGGAACTAATAGATTGGAATTTTTCACATAACGTAACGTAATGCCGCATTTCTGTGAAATTGTACATCAATTTCATATATCTGTGCAGTTAAAATTGACATATTATATATGAGAGGTTAAATGTCTGATGCAAATCTACATAAATTGCACAAGTGAGTTTGACCATGGCCATGGACCTTTAAACTGTTACCAGTTTGTCATTCTTTATGAGGGAAAATATTTGCTGAAGTGGCTAGCTGGATGACTCTTGTATCTTGTAGTCCACTATATACAGAATAACTAAAATTAGTGACCTTTCATCAAGATTGTTAGAAATCAACATTTAAAAACTACATTACAAAGATGTGTACTGTATTAGGCTTAGCCTGCATTTAGAATGGATATATAAAATTTGATAAAAGCCTGTAGAGCCTGTAAGCCTCTAAGCCTATAGCCTATAAGCTGTAAAAGCCTATAAGACCTTTTACAAGTTTTTATTGACTAAAATAATACTGGAGCACAGGGAATGATTCAGATCGAATGCACGCCAATGTTGAATAGATTAATTTAGCAGTCAACATCTATGACAGGTAGACTGCAGCCTGTACACTATAGCAGTGATGAGTGAAACTGAAGTTCTGTACATGTGCAGGATGGTCGTCTTCGTGTGAACGACCAGCTGGTTGAAGTGAACGGCGTCTCGTTGTCCGGCATGGACAACGCCCGAGCTATTCAGGTACTTCGGGAAGCTATGGTGAAAGATGGGCGGATCAAAGGTTTCATTGGCATCACAGTGCTGCGGCCACGGACCTCGGCCCAGTCACTGTCGACGCCGGGTCGAGAGGTTCGTGTGAGTCAGGCCGACAACGAGGATACTACTGATGGCTGTGTTTCTATGCTGTCTCGATCCGATCCCGCTCAACGATTACTGGCGCTGGGTGAGAGTGGCAGAGGCATCAGCCATGCTGCAGCTGATTCGCCTGGTGTTAGTCTACCAGCCGACATTGCACAGGTGCAGTCTCAGGCGTAGCTGTTCAACATACTCATAAAAGTGTCTAGTTTATTTTCAGCACTCAGGACTTTTTTGTAAATAGAAAGTTCTGAATTTTGCTAAATTGTCTTGCCGGTGTGCACTGTCGTGTTTCTCAGTGCTTGCTTTCAGGCTGTTGGCCAACTGGTGACAAGAAGGGCTTACAGCTTACAGAAGTTTTTCACCTGCAGTTTAATTTCACTCTTGAGGAATTTTTACGTTTTTTTATCTTTATGCTTTCCCGGTTTAGCCTGAATTAACTAAAAAAGTTTACTAGTTAGTGCAATTGAAAGTAGAGCTAGCAGCAGTATCAGTGTGAATTATTGATACATAGTTTTACATGCTTTTATGTAGTATATTCTTAGTCTGTGGGTAAATTCATGATGCTGTTTTTGTGTAGTTGTTATTTGTTGAGGTTTGCATGCAAATGTAGCTAAGTGACTACTTAATGCAATAGAACGTGTGTTTATCTGTGCTTAGCATCATGACATTAGTACGTCGACGTCATCATCGACACTTCACAACGATGTCAGCGATGGCTCATCGTTGTTACTGGATCTGCAAAGTATTAGTCAAGATGATTTCGTCTGTGGTGAAATGTTAGTATGTAATAGTCATTCTCATTATGCGCATAGCTTTAAATGTTTTTCTTTTTTTTGTGAATGATTTAGATGTAGGATTCATGATAATTAAGTCAGTTTATTCGGCTGTTATCATCAGTGATTTTTTAAACAGTATTGTATACATTTTTGTTCATATTTTTGCAGCAGAGAAAAAGGTGCAAGTAGCATTTTGTTGGCTGTCTAAACTGGCGTTGTTTGCAATTGTTTGAAGTTATTGCTGGAGATCGTAGGCGTTTATAGTTGTACATTTGTTTGGATCATGTTGCATTATATTTGAAGCTGATTTTCACACGGATATTGTAAACAATATACAGGTGATTTAAATCTTGAAAAAGGTTGGTGTCAGTAATAGATTATAATTATTATGTTTATTATTAATGCCCCTTATATGGCGCAAATTCGAAAAAAAATGCAGCAAAAAAGTGCCAAGTCAACTGTTACAGGCTCTCAGTAGTTTCTGTCATGACGAATGTTTTTAGCCACCAACGAAATATTGACAGTGATATGTCTAATTGAAATGCTGCTGGCAGACTGTTCCACATGATCGGACCGCTAACAGCGAAGCCGCGGTCACCATAGTTCTTAGTTCTTCAATGTTTTCGGAACAGAGAGTTGTCCATATACGGCAAAACTGAAAATTTAAGGTTATAATCTAAAACTTAGGTGTATGTAATACTGTGTGAATGAATATATGCGTGAACGAAATTATGTGAATTTTTGCAGGAGTCCAGATGATGTAAACGTTACGCCAGCATTCCAACGTGAAGGTTTCGGCCGTCAGAGTATGTCGGAGAAGCGCAAAGGCCACATCGATCCAAAGAGCCTGGATTTGTTCCAGAAGCTTAAACAGGGCAAAGAAAAGACACAGTGTACCTATGGTAGATGTCAGTTTCTAAAGATTGTATTCACAGTTCTTGTTCAATGATTAAGCTCATATGTTGCGTGGCGTGTACATATGTACCTGTCTCCATTCGAGACTCCTTTTTGTTGAGAATGTTGATTTACACGATTTGCTATTCTGAGACAATACATTACATTACAATACAATACCAAATTTGCACTTAAAAACCGACAGATTTACCTAGGAATTTCCTTAAGACTTTCCTCGAGGTTTTCTCTCTGTGTAAGTCAGCAACTTAATGTTAGCAATTTTTTTATTTGATTTTTTTAAGGGTTTTCTTAATTTTGTTTTTGTCAGTTTTTTTTTGTAAGTCTGACTAATGTATTTTTGTGAATTGGGCCTGTGATCGGTTTTATTTGCATTTAGTGGACAAAAATTTGAGAGGTTTTTGTTGACAATTGTTTGTCGATTAATTTTAGAATGTGTTTGTACGTTTTTAGCATCCTGGGACCCACGAAAGTCTCCACTACACAAAAGCGCAGGTAACAGTTGATAGATTGTATTCTTTTATCTTTATGCCTGTCAGCTTTGTGCATGTCTTGTCTTGTGCATGTTATCATGTGATAGCCAAAAGTTCTGTATCCGTCACTCTCTGTAGGAAGTATAGATGGTTGCAGTGCTTATCTTTAGTAAATGCTGCTATGCATCTTTTTCAAACTTCCTGTAGTACTGCGTTTCTTGCCAACAGAGCAGCATGGCCACAGTGCTGCTGACTGACTGCTGAGTGGAACTTGAACTTAATTTAAACCACCGTACTGGATTGTGGAGTTGAAGAATAATTAAGCAGGCTTCAGCAGCCACAAAGCTTTTGGGGTACTTAGCCAGAAACATTGTAGGAGTACTTTCCACAGACCATATGCTTTTGTGGTTCCCAAAGCAACGGTGTTCAATTGCCATATTACAAATTTTATGAAGATGTTGTCGGAGAGTTTTGAGAAAATCCAGTAAAGTAATAGTTTCATGATCAAACTAAACAAAAGGTTAAAAGGTTAAAGATGGTGATATAGCTCTTAATGGGAAGCCCATCTCAGAGTTACAGAGCATCACCTGCCATATGGGATCACATAGTGTTATCTACCACCCGACACAGGTGAATGCGCCCCAGCCTGGTACTCAGTTTTCTCTCTGCTTTCTCTAGATCTGTTTGCTGTTCAGTTATGCGATCCAGATAGAGAATTTGGTATTTGTATATTAACTTAGCGTGAACATCCAAATTTTCAGCTAAACTACTGAACCGGAACTGCTATAGGCTTTCGCACATCTCGTGAGCATTGGCTGAAATTTCTTGTTTGTGTTGCTGCATGTATAGTTTCTGCTTTGACTGAGACTACTGTTGGATTTGGTGCATGTTACATATTATATCTGTGCAGGGGACAGTTGAGCGGTTTGGACACTTTTAAAGATAATGTTTTTCTACAAAAGTTTTAGCTGAGTCTTATGCTATAAAATTATTTCTGTTCTTTTCTGTTATAGCCGTTTTTAGCAAAAAAGGTTGTATATTTTGACATGAAATATTTTGCTTTTTCACTTGCAAATGAAACAAATTCATTTTATGTCCTTACTTCTCTTTTAGGGAGATGAAGGTTTGAGCTGTACTCTTGTGTGAAATCCTGTATATGTCATCGTGCTAGTGTTCTTTGCAAAAAACATATATACACCGTGGGCCATAAAAACGTGGCCCTTTACTTTTGTCCATATCTTCACTAATTAATGAACAATTTTCAAAATTCACTGTCACACTCTGCAGACAGTTTGCAATAATATGATTATTATATATCCCACCACACCGTAAATGCATCTCTACACTACCTTGTGAAATATGGATGACATATGCATGTATAACGATAATAACAAACGAACATTTTGGTAAAATTGAAAATAAACACTTTAGATCAACACTGCAATGAATGATCTGTATAACACTAGATTGTGTGGGTATAACACAGTTTAGTGTCATACGGATCATTCACCCCAATGTTCAAGTTTTTTGGTCTGAAGTGTTTTTTTATTTACTCAAATGCTTGTTATTATCGTTAGGTTTTCTTACATTTATGTTTAGAAGATAGAGTTAAGACGCATTTACAGTGTGGTGGGATATATATAATAAACACATTATTGCAAGTTGTTCGCAGAGCATGCCAGTGAAAATATGTTTTAGATCGGTGAATAATTGGTGAGGATATGGACAGAAGTAAAGTGCCACTTTTTTATGGCCCACGGTGTAAAGAAAAGGCTTTGGTTTGGTGCATGATCGTGCATGGGCTTAGCAAGTCATTGGTGATCTGTTAGATTCTCCCATTAGTTCATTATGTTGGACACCAGTCATCAAGTCAACGCTAGCAAAGACGCTGTCCACCGACTGTATTGCAAGTCCTCCGCAGCCTACTCAAGGTCATATTTTGTCTTCATTTGTCACGACATTTCTTGTCGCACTTATTTTGGCCATTAAGGCCTGAAGTGTACATAGTCTAATTTGCAGAATGTTAAGATTTCTTCAAGTTTTTCCTAAGCTAGCAACTTAGTTATTCATAGCTTTTTCTTACCATCTTTTTGGAAATACGTTTTATTTATTCCAAATTTTTGTAGGTTGGATTTTTTCACATTTTTTGTAAGTTTTCCTTACAAACTTTGTAAGTTGGACTGCAGGTTTCTAAGTCTGGCTAGCTGATGATATTCAGTAGCTTGAGTGTAGCATGATAATTTTTTTATGCTTGTCTTGGTTATTTATGAGATTATTTTTCATTGTGTCATGAATGGTCATGTTTTTGTCTGATTTGCTGCGACTGCAGATTGTAGTCTCTGACATTTATTCATCATTTTAGAATAAATTTAGACCAGAATGAACAGTTATCAAATGCAGCTGACTTTGTGCTTTGATGCCATAACTGGGATCAGCCATTGCACATTGATTGAGACTGTGTTATGTTGGGTAGTGATGATTCGATATATCGAAAATATAGTCATATTGTTTTCGATATCAATATATCGTATCGTATTGTATCATATCGTCAAAAAAATCTCAAATTTTTCGATATATCATGGTATTTTTATATATCACAATTTTTTCGATATATTGCGATATTTTACGCCATAAGTTTATATTTTTATTACTGCATTACCAAAATAATGAGAATAAATGGAGAAAACAACAAACTAACCGAAGCAAACTAATTATAGTGTCGTAATTCAACGACATGACAGTCTATATAACAGTCTGCGTAAAGCAAACGGCCTTGCTGAACGTTTACGTCTTGTTCTTGTGCTTGTATAAGATTTACATATTTATCATTTTTAAAATATCGATATTGATATTACGATATTTTCAAAATATTGTATCGATATTGTATCGAAATTGAAATTCTGATATTGAATCATCACTCATGTTGAGTTCAGTTCGCATTAACAGCTAGTACTGAATATGTTATAAGCAAGCTAATGAGAGTCAGTTCACTAATTTATTTTACTTTTCATGAATCATTCTGTAGTTTAATATTTTGTTAGTGAAATTCCAGCTGACTGATCATCCAGCCTACTTTTCTGAACCTGTGGCTATATTACCAGCCAAATGCATCGTCTCACAACTGTCAGTCTGAAGACCCAACGAGAGCCACAGCGGGGCCCGAGAAACATTCTCGCAGAGCCACATATGGGGTGGTGTCTGGGGATCAGGCTGAAGTACTGAATGCATTTATTTGTTCAAGAAATAGACAGATAGTTGACAAATCATCGCAAATAACTGATGACTGATGTAAGCTCAATTCAGATGATTAGTTCTGCTTTCAAATGCATAGCAGAATGATGGCAGGGCCCCCAAACGTCGCAGGGCCAGGGAAAGCTTTCCTTCTCTTCTGATGAGCCTACTCTCAGCCTTCTTGACAACACCACAGGAAGACGATTGAAGTTAACTGGTGTATGTTTATCTGTGGTTTAGTGGTAAGATCGTCTGAGCTGGTGTCAGCATCGTCAATGAAGAGGCACAAGTCCCTGGAAGATCTTCAGACAGTTGGTATTCGTGAGGAGGAGGAAGATGGATCTAACACTACCAGTCAGTCGGTAGCTTATGACAGGAAGTCGCCAGGACGGTCGTCCCGTGGCTGTGGCGTCAATGAAAGTTTTCGTGCTGCCATCGATCGCTCTTATGAACCTGACGGCACTAAAACCATTGAAGCTACTGGTAATATGCTCGGATATTGTGTAATATACTGTACATGGACTATCTGCGTAATTTCTGTTGTGCTCTTTTAGCATGTTTATTAGCTGTTTTTTTCATTTCTATGTACACTGTGTCCCGAAAAAACTGTCACATTTTGTCATTGTCCACATCTTCACCAATATTAACCGATTTTCAAAATTTTTTCATTGGCACAGTCTGTGGACAATTTGCAATAAGGTAGTTATAAAATATATCACCACACCTTAACTGTGTTGTTACACTACCTTGTGAAATATAGATGTTTAAAAATCACCATAATATCAGCACATTACAAAAACTTATTTCTTGAAACAATCTTCTACTAATTTGCATATTAAAATTAAATTCTGTTTAGTTTTTGGTACATGGCATGAATTTGTAAACAAAAACAAAGGATGTTATTGTGAATAATGGTTTTTAACGCGTTGACAAAATACCTTCATTGTAACATGCCATTCAGCAACATAGACAAGGCAGTGATTAAAAATTTATACCAGTTCGAATAATATGGCTTGCAGAGGATACTGAAAGAATTTTTGAAACGTGAAGCACCGACCAAAGGCATGAGGCTGCAGATTGAAGCGCGTGCATAATTGAAGAGAACGGGACCACTGTGGATGAACTGCTAGACCAAGTAAGCCAGAAAGACCAGAAACAAATGTATCTTTCAACACACCAGATACTCAAAGAGCCGGTTCTAACACAGTGCAGCATCGTACATAATTATTCACTGCGATCTTAGTCTGAAGTGTCTTGTTCATTCACCAATGTGATTGTTGCCTATTGCTAGTTTTTCTTACGTCTATTTTACAAGGTAGTGTAGCAACACAGTTATGGTGTGGTGAGATATTCAATAATCAGTTTATGGCCAGTTGTCCAGTCAGTGTGCTGGTGAAAGAATTTTGAAAATCGGTTAATATTTCCTGAAGATAAAGAAAAAAACAAGTGTGACATTTCTTTGGGACACTATATACCAGTGTCATGCTGCATTGAATGCCATTCTGTACTGACTGTATTGTTCTGTGATTCAATTTGGATAATCTATTTCTATATTGCCATTTGAGTGGTACCCAGTCACAAACCTTAGCACAGCAGATAAACATTAACAACCGACACTTCAACTGAATATTTCTTACGAATTATCTTGTACATTACGCATTTTGTCTTTTACAGTTGGTGAAGCCTACGTTGAAAATCATTCGCAGTTGAATCACAAGTTTCCTGCTTCAACTCTGACGTCATCAAGAGAAGACGGTCGACATGCGGAGAAAGGGTGGAACATCTTTCGTGGCTTGATGGATCTTTTTCGGTTGATGATTTCTAAAATCTTTGCTATGAACTCTTTTTTTGTATATAGAAAAGTTTTTTTTCATCATTTGAAATCTTTGCCACTTTTCGCTTTGTGGAAGAGCGTCTAGTCCGCACAAAATTGGACTGGTAGTTAATTGCGAAGATTTGCTCTGCTAACTTTGACAGAACCATATTTGACAGAACAGTAGCCGAGACAGGTGAAGATGAAGTATACTTTTAAAGTGGCTGTTATGCATTCATTGGCAATAGATGGTATTGGTGCATTATGTTTTTTTGGCTGTCCATTCATTTATAATTTATCTTTCTGTGTTTCTGTTGTTTCCACTTCATCTGGAGTGAGTGCTGATGGATTTTCACCAAACTTTTATCTGTAGTGCATCTTGGAATAAAGATGAACTACTGATATGTTTTGGAGTCCAGTAGTCAGAGGTTTAGCTCAGAGCATGTTGGGATGTGCTTTGGCGTTGAGATCTGACCATTTAGTTGCAGTGTTGCATTGTAGCTGCGATGTCATCTTTGGTCCGAAATATGCCAACCGATGCATGTGTAGAGTAAACAAGGCAAAACGGCCGGAGGACGTTGTGTCCAAACACAGTAATCAGGGAACTGAAGTCCCAAGCCAACAGCCTGCTTCGAGGGTACATCACAAGAACGATGTACAAGAGATCTCAAAGACAACAAGATTCTACGTTCCGTCTCCCGTACCTGCTACCAGCGAACACTTACAGCTGACGAAGACGATGACCGACCCATGCCAAGACATGACAGCATCACACAAGTTTTACATACCGAAAGTATTTTCTAGTCGGTGAGTGTGTAGTGTTTATTTCCCAGAGGTATTGGATTATTACAAATCTGTATGCAGCAACTGTCTGTAACAATCAACTGTTTGCCACTCCTGATTTTTACAGTGCTTCTGGTCTCAATTCTAACTCATGTTAGCTTTTTGCAGCTTGAGCAATGAAATTATTAGGCAAACATTACTGAAAACATAATGACAATAATGACGACGACGATAGTGCTACACAGTGGTACTACTATTAGTGCAATACTATCTCTGTTCATAATAATATAAAGATTTTGTCACTTTCGTTGAACCGTTGACTTTATTGTATGTGCCATTGACATCAAGTTGATTGGATAGGAGTGAGTTTGTCCAAGAGGTCATCATATGAAATGATCACATAGCAAATGAAAACTTAATTTTGTATATTTGCTGTTGTTGCTACTACTGCTAGTGGCTTTTTCTGAGATTTCTGAATTAATCAGTTATGCTTGTTTAAAAAAGTAAAAATTGAGAGTTACTAAGAACAGGTAATTGAAACATTAGTCATTAATTTCTGTACATTGTGTCTATTACTGTTGTTGCATTTTAGGTTTTTCTTGTTATTACAGTATGTTATTTGATGATTTTTCTGTTGTTGTTTCACACAGAACCGAAAATCGGAGTAGTGACCGAAGATACACAGATCGTGTTCGCTACAATGACGACATGGCGCCACCTGGTGACGTTGCCATTGACGATGCAATGATGACTGCGGTGAGGTCCAAGCTTGAGCGTATTCAGCAACTGAGGCAGCAATACCAGCAGACACATCGGGAAAGACAAGGCCGCTACCTGCACGACGACCAGGAAGACCTTTATGAACAGCAGCTTCGACGATACGAACAGGTGAGTGGCTGTTGATGTCCTGGTGCCAAATTTTCGAAACTTACAAAGATCTTTGGAAGACTTCTTTTCCAAAGAAAGAATGCGGATATTCGAAACTTCTTTGGAAAATGTCTGGAAGAATTTGAGAAGATTTTCTAAAGAAGATTTTGAGAAAGGGTGCATAATTTTTGAAACTGTTTTGGAAACTTTTGGTAAGAAATTAGGAAAATGTGTAGGAAAGCACTAACCTTGTCCTTCATGGAGAAAGTTGTCTAATAAACCGAAATTTGCAAAAAAAAGTACGCAATGTTGACAGTTAGCTTTGATGTCATATGTGATATGTCATATGTTATTTGCGTAACGCTGCGGCAAAATCAACAATGAATAAGTAAAGGAAATTGGTGTTTGGTCCACTAAAAAAACGAAGCGGTGTGTAAAATGCGCTTCCCGATTTTGCCACAATGAGCTGCGGAATTTGGCTAAATTTTTCGCGGACAACTGTGGGCTCTATTGATCAAGTCCACGTTCATGACAGTGAGCCATTGGCTATCAGTCCAACTGAGTTGTTACTGCGTTGTTTGAATTGTTGTATGCTGTTGATTGGTTTATTAGTGCATCTAGCTGTGTGTTGTATTGCTGCGTACAGCATCTGCTGCAGTCCCAGCATGCTCCAGTGCACCAGACACGGTCAGTCACTGTTCTAGATCACAGACGTATAAATAAGTAGACTGTTTACCCACCATTCGCGTAATGCAACGAGTTGAAGCTGGTTGAAGCCCGGTTCATTAAATATTCATCATGCATATTTTAGTGGGTATGATCCACCAAGCTATAGCTGCATTTTTTATGCCTAACGTGTTAGTGTTAGTTCATAGATAAGTATATTATAAATACGCTAATTTCGTGCCCAAGCCATAGCACGAAAAATTGAATTTACTAGAATATTGCCTCAATACAACAAAACAAAACTTTTTCCAATTTTTCGTCTGCCGTTCTGTCAGCAGGTATGCCTAATGTGTTATTGTTAGGTAGGTCATCAAAAACGCAGCTTATATGATCTCGGCAAATGACGTCACGAACGTTATTATCATCTGCTAGCAAACCAGATTGTTTTTCCTACGTTATTTTTTTCTCAATTGCATATCGTGAACTTTTGGATCATGTAGCTGTAACCTTGGGACTTTTTGTTGTGCAAACCAAATTAAGGATGCTTATAAGTCGTGATGTATTAAATATTTATCCTGCATATGCAGAGTGGGTGTGGCACTTTTTGGGCTTTAGAGTTTCTGCTGAGTCCATTATCTTTAGTTTCTTATTAGTCCGCCCGAAAACGATAGTTTTCGGAAGGACTTATGTTTTACGCATGATGTTTTTTTTTCCACTCGCGAAATCTCCGAGATGCGTGGGCTGACCGGCGTGAAATTTTGCACTATGGTCAGCACTAGGCCGAATTTTATAATGCCGGTCCAAAATTTTGAGGGGCACACCCCAAAAGAATTTTGGGGGCGAAAAACATGCAAAATTTGGCCCGATTTCGGACGACTTCGAAGTTCGGCGGCGAATATCTCCGAAACGGATGCAGATATTCAAAATCGGATAGTCATTCCGTGTATGGCGATTC
>Ga0056128_1008712_pt1 | contig 12774 bp, 8 predicted proteins | sample WorMetLIZISLAND2_FD_71113 | JGI IMG/M metagenome (GOLD analysis project Ga0056128, IMG submission 71113) | Marine gutless worms symbiont microbial communities from Max Planck institute for Marine Microbiology, Germany - Olavius geniculatus... ...
AGCGGCCGGCTAGGCAACCCCAGTCAGCTGTACCAAGGTCCCCACCTTCTGTAACTCATGTGAATGAGTTACTACTCATTTTACCGTCCCACGGAGGGTAGAAGGCTGAGTCGACCTAGCCAGGCATACAGGCAGGCAACAATGTCGAATCATTTTTTTCGTCGGCAGAAGTAAGCTGATAATAGCGTTGTCTGATAATGTTCCTGTGCAGTTTCTGGACTAACGAAATCGTCATGTCCTACGAGCGGTCATGTGCGACTCTACGGTCACACCAGCGGCTACCTATACTGGTCTCCGTTGATGGCGTCGGTGCCCCACGACGGTCGTCTGTCGTCAGTGACGTCACGCGCCGTGAACCGACACAGACATCGCGGTGTGCGGGTTGGCTCAGCTCGCTGTGTAGTGGCTTAGTAGTAGTATCGTAATAGTAGTAGTAGAAGTAGTAGTATTTGTTGTTGTTGTGTGCTATGTTGCAGTAGTAATGTGGATAGTAGTAGTATCACTGATCCCTGTGACCTGTGACAATCGTTATAAATAACTAAGCAATGAGACGGTCAGGTGGTACTCAGGCATGAGTAGCAGTGGTAGTAGTAGTTGTTGTTGTTGTTGCCTGGGTGGGTAGGCTCAGCTCGCTGTCCGTGGACGGTGATAGTTGATCCTGGTCAACGCATCAACGTCAGCTTAGCCGCACTGTTGCCCTACCCGCCCGGCGCGATCGTCGACGTCACGTCTTCCTGTCTCGCCGACCTCATTTCTCGGTGCAAGTGATTGACTCTGCCTGAAAATGCGCGTCCACGTGGACATGTTCCCAGTCAAGTGTTAGTATAACTCTACTCACTCATCTATGTCAAACTTAAAGCCATGGTTCGATTACATTTTGCCGGGCATTTCGTTACACCGTATGTCTGTCTACTTACGACCTGTTACTACCGAACCGGTGCAAAAGATTGCCTGCGAAGACTCGTCTATGTGCAAGTGACCTAAAATATGTCAGCAAATGTGACAGAATATAACTCTACTCACTCAGTCGCGCACTCGCCGACCTCATCGTCGAGGAACCGGCGCCGACCAAAACCGGAAGTCACGTGATGAAGGTTTTCTACCATAATTTTCCATAGTCCCGTTGGTAGGCTATCATATTTCAAGAAAAAACTAAAATTCTTTGAAAGCATGACGTTGTACTTGGAAGTATATTGTTCTCAGTGTTTAGTATCCTCAGACCGGAAGTCGCGTGACGCTGCGAGCCAATGTCTGCAAGCAACGTCGACAGGTGCTCGTGGCGTCATCGGGCAACGTGCTGCAACTCTACATCGACTCGCCAGGGGGCGCTGACTCGCCTCCCATCGCCATATTGCTACATTTCGCCGGTATGCTAGCAATCGTTTAACGTTTCTGATATCACACTGCGTTATTTATTACCTGTCACCTGACACAGGTGAACGCGCCTCGCCTTAACCCCAGCCAGACAGTCCAGAGACGCGTTTCGCACTTTTTTCTCTGAGAATCTCACTTCTACGGCTCAGTAGTTCTCACTAGTTCTCACGAAAAGTGTGAAACGCGAACGTAAGAATTCTATGAGAATTCTAACATAGAATTCTACGCTAGCCAATTTTATCTATTTTGGATGACGTAACTCACAAGCAAGTGGGCGGAGCTAGCATAACGTAGCAAAGGAAAATCTTGCTCACTATTTCTCAGGGAAGCTCAGAGAAAAAGAAGTGCAAAACGCGAATTCTAAGTTAGAATTTCTGAGATTCTCAAAGATTCTCAGAGAAAAAAAGTGCGAAACGCGCCTCAGTACTCGATTTACCTACCTCGAAGTGATGGAAGGCTGAGTTGACCTGCAGGTTGGTTGATTATATAAAGACATGGTTTACCGTCCGCAAAGAATCATTTGCCCGTTCAAGTAGCAGCAACTCAACTGCAAGTCGAACCTATAGGTTCTACCGCTAGTTACCCTGCAACTTTTAGACCTACTGTATGTGTGCGTGCGTGCGTCCTGACAGTGGTGGGTTGTGCAAACCCGAGTCTGCCGCCTGGAGTTAAAGTGGAACGAGTTGCCGGCACCTCGGACCGACTAATAGTCAGATGTCTTTAGTTCCACTGGATGACCTTGAGTGACCTTGAATCTCTCCTCAGATATGTTACGAAACTGTGCCACAAATAGTCAGATGCGACAGTAGCACTTCATCATCGTCGACCTCAGGCGAGACGTGGTATCTGACGTGTCATGGTAGTCGCTGGCTCGGCATCTCCGATCTACACAACTGCACCAACGTCACACTCAGTCAGTCCATAGTTACCTCCGCAAAGGAGGTTATGTTTTTGCCAGGAGTTTGTTTGTCTGTGTGTTAGCAAGATAAGTCAAAAAGTTATGGAAGGATTTTTCTAAAAATTTTTAGGAAATGTCGGGAATGGCATAAACTACAAGTGATACAATTTTGGTAGTGATCCGGAAGGAATCCTGGAGTTTGGTTTTCGGAATTTTTTTACCATTGGCAGATATGGTAATGCCACCTGGCGAACAACGTGGCGTTGGCGGAGGTTTGCGGTGTCTGACTGTTTTTTTTTTAGTTTTGTATGTTTATCGTGCTGCCTTATGCGTAATAAACGATTGATTAATTGATTGATTGGATATCACGAGACCAAAATGCAAAAAAAAGTAAAATAAAATAAGCATAGTAAAGTCGATAATTTGGCAGCAGTGAGTTGCTTTTGCAGTTGCTTCAGACGACATTCTTTTGCTATCGTTCATCTTTTCATAATTTTTTTGCTCACGAGTCTTTTCGGTTTATACGATCTGTACATTAATGATGGTTTTGTGCAGAAACGACGCAGATTTCAATAAACGGCTCCGACGCCAAAGGCTTTCGACAACACAAACTCTCAGGCAAGAACTGAACTAAATTATCTAGACCTTTACAAGTTTTTTTTTTGATTTCATTATAACAACGCTTATGCGTATCTATCTATGTACAGCCTTCACGTGGTTCGAACTGTAATTATAGCTAAACCACAAGTTTTTGATCATAATTGCATCAAATTGACCGATTTTTGACACTTTTTAATGACACGTTTAGCAGTATAATTGTGCAATAATCTAACAAAATGTATTGCAGTCTTTTCTGTTTCTTTTGGTGTATCGTTTTGATTTACTTCAGAATCATTTTTCTGTTGCAATAAGTAATAAATATCATAAAAATTTGAAACGTTGAAAATCGATAGTGCTTGCATCTTGCTGTGAAGTTGACTGAGTGATTAATCAGTTGATGATTTCGTCGTTGATGCTGTAGGTTTAACGTGGGCCGTGTCAATTGGACTCGTGCTCGGCATGATGGCTGGACTGCTTCTGCTGTTCTCCGTTCACTGCCTGCAACGATCGTGAGTTGCGCACACAACACAGCAGCTGTGGCGGCGGTTTGGCTTAGTTTGTAACGTCGCTAATAACATTAACGAAGTTAATCGGCGTCGGGCTCGATTAGTACTCGGAAGGGTGATCAACGACCGACGTGTAAACCATCTGGTATAATCAAGGTCAACTCAGCCTTCAATCGCCGGGCTAGGTACTTACTAGTTAAATCAAGTACCGACCTTACTTGCTAAAGTTAAAGGCGGGACACGTTTATCTGTGACGTCGGCTAGCAGGTAACACTAACGGCAGGTGAATTTCGAAATTTTGAATTGAAAACTGGCACTTTGGTTACTCCTGCTCCGGAGAATGTTCATACCAATTTTTAATCGTTTTGCAACATTTCATTCTTATGTTATGAGCAAGTATACGGTACAGACGGACGGACGGGCAAAACTCGTAATGCCATAATGTCATCTGTTAGGACGGCCGCGTAAGAAAATAATGTTTAATGACATCGTTTCAGGTTATCGTCGTCGTCGAGTACGGGCGGTCTGGAGTCAGGTGACGAAGGACTCAAAATAGCGGCGCTGGAACAGCAGGAGAGATACGCGATACGTAGCCGTACCAGGAAGACATGGTGATTCAAGGTCATCCAAGGTCATGGACACACAAAAAAAGAAACCAAGTTCACAAGTCTAGTAGTTTGATGTAAGAATATGACGGTGATGTTATATATCTTATGTGGCGATTCAAGGTCACTCAAGGTCACAAAAGTTACACAACCGGACCAGCTACAACAATCGTTATTGCACTTTAAACCTGGAGGTCACTTTAAGTCTCACAAGGTCAATCAAGGTCGCTCATGGTTCCTCAACTTCTCGTACTAAATACTTTGGATGCAGACGAAAAAGGAAGTGTTGCCACATCTCGATTGAGGTCAGTCAAGGTCACTCGAGGTTGTGAGCCGCTAGACTGGCAGGTCTGAAAGCAGTGGTACAGTTTCGTCACGTAAGCTCATCGCAGTAGCAGGAGAGATACGCGTTCAGTCGCGGTGGCAGCCACGGCGGAGAGTACGACTCGTACGGGCAGTGTCGTACCCACGGGCCGTACCCCAGCGCCGTGGAACTGCAGCTTCAGCCGTCATCGACCGGGCTACCCGCTGCAACAGCCCTGACCAGAACCAGGGTCAGCTAACCGACGCTCGTCGCTATATAGTAGCATATAAATGCGGGTTATGAACCGTTATCACGTGACTTTGTCCTGTGGCTGCCATCAGTTCTTAAGGTCACGAAGAACAGGAGTACTTCTATCGACCCTGACCAAGACCAGGGTCGTGCCAGTCAGTTCACCAGCGCGACAACAGCACTCAGGTGTCCCGGGTCTCATGTCGGTCCTGGTGCCGTGCGTATCGCGAGGAGCAGCTGATGACGGCCGGAACGTTGCCGAGGAAAGAAGCGACGTGATCGTACGGAACACTTTGTATCATTTCAGCGAAGACGACGACGACGACGCGACCACTGACGGGTCATCACGACGAACAACGCCGCAGCACCGACCGGATACCTTCCAGACTGCCGGCTTCACTTGTCCATCCACTCACACATGACCTTGTGTGACCTTGAATGGATAGCTCTTAGACCCGTGACAAATGCGTCTCATCTGTGTTTCGAATTCTCGGTCTTCTTTTTGACAACACCGATGCTTTAATGCCCATGCAAATACCTCCCATGTGGTCGATTTCACCCGTCTTTTATATGATCTCATATATCGTATTACCTTGTGTGAAGTTGAATCAGTAAAGATCAACACCTCAATATCGCCTAGATGTCCCACAGGGCGCCTTTCAGACTGCCGGCTCCGTTCATCCATCTATACTCGTATGACGTTGTGTGACCTTGGATAGCTCTTAGAACGTGTGTCATATCCGTCCCATTTACGTTTCGAATTCTCGGTCCTCTTTTAGACAGAACTGCCGTTTCTGTTGGCCCGTCCAGAGACATTCCAGACTGCCTGCTCCTCTCGCCGTCTCATATGACCTAAGGTGATATTGAATCACTTATTTCTATCAAAATATAGCGTCACGACAGTGGTAACCTTTCATCGACCTCAAGAAGTAGGTTGACCTTGTGTGACCTTGAATTGTCGTGATCGCGTGGAGATGCTACATGTTCCAGACTGCCGGCTCCAGTGTTCGTCTGATCGGCAGCAAGGTGAAGGCTGCTGCAGACAAACGCAGCCAGCCGAAGCGTCGTCGTACATCCAGCAATAAGAAACGCGACGCGAACCACCTTCTAACATCAGGTCCGCAATATCGTAGTGCTTTTTATGATTATCACGATCTTATTTCAGATGCTGCATTTCCAGTCTTAATAGTCTTTTAAACCAAGAAGAAAAAGCGAACATAGCTGCCTACGTAATACGGACTCGTAATTAGAAGCGCTTTACAATTTTGGAAGTGTCAGCTGATTGACATGAGTCAATGATAGACTACCGCGGCGCACTATGCGGCTATCCATTGCCGTGCCATGGAGCTATTCGAGTTGCATACCACCGCTCCAGGCGATCACACGTTCACCCTGTGGCACGTATACTGGTTTCCCGCCTATCTGTGCATAGTAATTTTGGCTTAAGTTGTCATTTTCATCTAGTAAAAATTTTATAGTCGTTGGTCGAACTGCGAAGTGAACAGTGTTACTATAGGCCTATAAACCTCGTTTGATAAGCGTCTGTTTGATTCAGGTCCGTCTAACGCCCGCGTTGAACCAAGTACTGCTGCTCGCAGCAGGTGGATTCCGTTTACATTCAATCGTCGGCGTCGTCATCAGCAACAGCGCCGCCGCGACCCTGACAGCCAAGGTCAATCCAGTTCGGTCCAAGGTCAAATCCGAGCACGCAACGACCTTGAAATGGCCTTGAACGACTGGTAGAAAACTTGTTTCCTGGGACGCCCTCGTGATTATTGACTCCCACTGGCCTGGTGCTGGTCAAAGCACAGTTCTTCTGGAGGTCAAATTCAAGAACACGACGACCTTGAAATGACATTGAACAACTGGAAATATCCCTAACGGTATGGTAAAGGATTATGTTTCCCGAAACACCAACTGGCACTGTGCCTTGATCCTGATCAGGGTACAAGCTTCTTCAGAAGGCCAAATTCAAGAACATAATGACCTTGAAATGACATTGAACGAAGAGCAGCAGCGCTGGCAGGACGTCGACCTACTGAGAAACGATGCCGTCAACAGCGAACTTCATATCCATCAGCCTCCTGCTCTATGATCATATGGCCGATGGTGTCATTTAAATTTCTCACCTGCCGACCCCTGTTATAATTGCGCGCTGTTTGCACCTACCCACTATTTTCGGGTCCGAGCTATCCGATGGTGTCGTTAAAATTTGTTCCCTGCCGACCCCTGTTGCCATGGCAACGAATTTTGGGACAAAATTGACAATAAGTTGGCACTCGTGAAAGATAATTGCTAGCTGTTTTCACCTACCCCCTATTTTCCGGCCCGCGCTATCCGACGGTGTCATTCGAATTTCTCCCCCGACGACCCTTGTTGCCATGGCAACCAATTTTGGTACAAAAATTGACTATAACTCTGCCCCGTGAAAAATAATTGCGCGTTGTTTTCAACTACACCCCTATATTCGGGCGCGGACTATCCGATGGCATCATTATTTTAAATTTCTCGTCTGCCGACCCCTGTTGACACGGCAATAAATTTTGGGACAAAATTAACTACAACTCGGCCCCCGTGAAAGATAATTGCGCCCTGTTTGCACCTTCCCCCCTCTTATACGCAGCTATACAGCGTGGCAATGGGAGAGATACCTCGTTTCACAGAACGTATTTCTTGTAATTTTTATGATCTCTGGTATGGGAAAGAAGGTAATGCAACAGGGTTTGTCTGTCTCTTTGTTTCTCGACTGGGAACTTTGTGGGAAGTAGGCCTAATAAACGGATTTTGACACAACTTTTACAGACAAGGATGCCTGGCTGCAGGGACCAACCAGTCAAGATTTTGGGAACGATCCAGTTTGGGTTCCGGACTCAGGGTTCCTGAATCCCGATCCGGATACACACAGCCGCTGTTGCACTGAGTCTGCTGTGTTCAGCACCATTCCGGGAAGGGGTCTGTACTGTTTAGTGGTTGTTAAATTTGTTGTTGTTGTTGTTGTTGTTGTTAAAACCATGGGTGTCGCCAGAAAGGGGATGGGGTCCCGTATTTTTCCCATCAAGGAGAAATTTTGATGACGACAGATTGCCCTCTGGTAACTATACAAATGCCACACACAATGTGATTATTAAATGACATTTTTGCAAAGCAACACAAATATCTGTGATTTTTTTGTATTTTCAAATATTAAAAACCGGCAAATTTGGAGGTGAAAATGTTTCAGCGTTAAGGGGGCTTCGCCACCTGCCTGACCTGTTCGGTTCCTGGACCCCGCTACATCTTTTTGATGAACACAACAACTGAATAATGTCCACATTTGACCGACACAAGAAAAAGTTATTACTCCCCTGTGCCCTGGCCCTTGCCCCCCATTGCCCCTAGCTTCAAATTCCTAGCGCCACCCACGGTTAGAACATCACTACTTCAGACTGCAGTCAAATAAGCAATGTTCTCGATTTGACATTCGTTATTCGTTTCTGATCACGCAACTAAACAGTAACTAGCGTACGCACGTCGAGCTTATGGCTTGAACAATTGGAACATAACTTACACAAAACAAACAAACATGAGGCCTACATTGTTGCCGTACCGAAATTAAGGCGCGTACAAATCGACGTAACTGAACTGAACTGACATGCTTTAGTTTTGGACGAACTCCCAACGGGCAAGCATTAGGTACAGCAGGCTCTGTCTAATGACGTCGATTACTACACTACGTGACTCGTGCACGTAAACGTCAACTAATGACCAATGGGCTTGTCCATTGGTCAGTTCGTCAAAAACTAGCCATGTCAGTTAAATTCTGTCACGTTGTACGCGCCTTTAAGATGCTCAACGTTGTAGGCTCTAACTAAACTCTTTGTAAGTAACCAGCTAATGTAGGAATAACAAACATTTTTCAATCTCAACACATCTGACAACAACATTTGACACAACAATTGTTACTGCTTGTTGTCGTGAGCACTATGATCAACTATTGATGCAATCTGGCGTTGTGGGTTTAAAAAGTTGAAACAGCAAGCTGGCTATGCCGGTAGACAACGAGAACTATCCAACAGAGGGATTACAGATGCTCAAATTTTCAGTTCTGAAATGTTTTTTCAGCCCCGTTTTTTGTGTTCTGAAAGAAAATTTTCGGACAAGACAAGAATTTTCCGACAGACAATAATTGTCAACTGCGCTTCCAAAACCAGAGCTGACGAAAAGGCATTTAAACTAATCTAATGCTACATTGATTACAGTAGCAAAGTACCCGCCCTACGGAGGTCAAGGGCTAGCAGTCTGTGAAAGTTTGGGGAAATCTGACAAACGAAAGTTGCGAAGGAAAGGGGAAAGAAATAAAATTAACCCCTCATATCTCCCCCATTAAGGGAAATAAGGGCACAAAAATTATTCTTGCAGATGGGGCACTACCGGTCCCGTGCATAAGTAAAATGTCAGACACCAAAATTTTACGTGGGCTGAGGGAGAAATGTTTAAATTTTCCCATTTTTTCAGTGGTCAAATGTGCCATAGATCAGATCTCAGAAACTGTAGGCGATATCAATCCGCTTTTTGCGCCAGATTGTTAAATATGTGCCAGAGAGTTCAAGCGGGGGTAAAAGTTTCAAAAATTGTGTCTAATTCCAACAAATCGCTCCTAATTGTAACCCAATTTTTTGAAAGTCCTAACTGTGTATGTAGGCCAAAGTTAATAGTCGCTATCATATTCGTCAAAAATGTTAACCCTGACCCCTCTCCCCGAAAATTATGAGGGGTTACAATTTTTCATCATTTTTTAACGTTTGGGTTCACAAAATTCCAACAAGTGCAACTCAAAATAAAAACATTTTTGACGAGTCAAAATTTAACAAACGATAGAACGTTATCAGCAGTTTGCAGCGAGGTACAAAAGTATGGGGTGCTCGAAATATATTTAGGTACTTTGAGCCCCCAAACTGATCCACCCAATTTTTGGCCAATTTTGACCAAATTTTTCAAAAATTGTAATTAATTCAAGTGATGGCCCAGAAATTTCTGCATGTGTATGTGGACCACAGTTTAGGGTCTCTGTCACATCCAACCAAGATACCTACCCTAGCTCCCCTCCCCCTAAAAATTTTGGGACTACAAATTTTTTTCACGTTTTTTACTTGTGCTCAACAATATTCAAACCCGTTTTTTCTTGAGATAGGTAAAAGATCGACGAAACGATATTTTAACACATGAGAGAGTATTCATAGCTCTTTCCAACGACGTATAGATTTACGGAGGGGGCTGAGCCCCCTAAAGTGACCCACTGTAAGTGACATTTTAAATTTCGACAATTTGGCGCCATCTGGTGAACGCAGTTGTAAACTTGGGGCCCCGAAGTCGATGCCAGAGGATAGGCCAAACCAAGATAAACAATGTTTGTCCCCGACACTTTTTTCCTAGGGGTCACCGTTTAGGGACTAGAGCCAAAAACCCTCTTTTTGACCGGTTTGTCACAAGGTCATGTGACTTTAATAGCCAAAAAATTTCAACAAACAATTATTTCTCGGACGATTTGTCTTGATGTGGTATGTCTAGAACATGTGCTTCTACGCCATGCATTTTCGGGACCCCAACCACCCGTCAGGGCGGCCGATTTTGGCACCCGAAAATTTTTGGAGGGTAAAATTCCAATTTTTTGACTTTGCCATTTCTAGCTACCTCAGCACCGATGTCTTGTATCTGCTTTCTGTTTTGGTCGGCGTTACTCCCCCTCGACTCCGAACACGCTGAGTGTTGCATAATACTGATTTGTTGTATCCATAAAAGTTCTAACGACCTATAATTAAGCACACAATAAACTAAAATGTGATCTATTCAGCAGAATTATAAGTTTTTGTAACAACTTGCTTCCAGCTTATCAGAATTTATGCCCAAAGTGTACAGAATGGCTTAGTCGTGATGTCACGGATGACAGTGGCATTAACGATCAACTGATCAAACTGCGCAGCACTCATTCCTGGAAAAAAGGGAAAGAAAGGAAAGGAAAGGCACAAAAAGTCACGCAAGCGTTATATTTCACCTATTCGTGGGGAAGCCCCCCGTAAACGGATTTTCACCAAATTTTGCACTTCAGGAGATATGCTGGACGTAATCATCTGTGCAAATTTTTTGGTGTGGAAAAATTAAGGGGTTTGGGAAATACGAGAGGTGAAATTTTGGAGTTTCCCATTGAAATGGCTGGTCACCCTTACGGTATCGCAGCCTGTGATAGAATGTGCTTTGAGCTCATCAATCAGTAATTTTGTTGTCTGCTATTTTCAGAGCAAAATATTTAATACCACAAAATCATTACATCACACGGCACTCAAACTGATAGTAAGCATTAAATAATCTGAGCAAAGCTCACGTGACGCGCGATAGCAGCGGTCCTGCCACCTGGGCAATTGTGCACAGCATGCAATAAAATAATGCTGCGTTTTGAAGAGGTACCGAAATTTGAGGCCTTCGTACAGAAATCTTCTTAAATTTAAGAGGTCGATATTTAGATTGTTAAGAATGGACGTTCTATGCCTATCATGCAGCTTGTCCAAGTTTATCTCCAGCCATTTCAACACAATTTACTTTTGAAATGTGCGCTGCAGCCAAAAATTTCAAAAAACACTAAAATTCCCTATTGTTCAAGATTCAAGGTCATTAAAGGTCATCGATGTTTATATCATTCAAAAGCTCGTCACTAGTGCTCGTTATGATAAGCAGCATGTCTGTGCATATCTGCAACTGTTTTCATGCTAGTCGAGCTAATAGCGGCAAAATAACCACTTTTTAAGTAACTACTCTTCTTTAATGCCCACCTGCACAGGCCTCCTTGAACCTAGAGGTTTGATACTTGAATTGCTAAAATTTGAGTTTAATGCCAAAAATTTCATATGCAGATTGTCTTGGTCTATCACCCAGGCTATGGCTAAAACGCGCGAAGCATTCTGCTATTGCGTGTAAAAAGTGAGCAATCTGATACTGATAATCACCGTGTAGTGTAACAATTTGGAGCATCTGCTACAAATAGTACATTCAAACGGTTTCTCTCCAGAATAGCCATGCCAGTACACACACACACGAATGAAATGGTGTCAAACTTCAAAGCACTGTACGTAGCCAGTAGTTCACTGAATAAACTGACAAGTCTTGAGTCAACAGTAGCAACTCTGTCTAACAAGCAATAGCCCACAGACTGTTTGTTCTCTGTCTCAATCTTGCCTGGCAAAGATATGGACATATCCCAGTTTAACTGAACATCTGTTGAAATGACTGACAACATACTGTTTGTATTTATAATATTTACCACATGAACCACAGCAAAATTGTTTAAAGTCTGAGTGCTTGAGCTGATGACGTTTCAGTTCAGCAGCAGTAATGAAACTCATTGAACATTCATCACAAACATATGGCTTCACACCTTCATGACGAAGTAAATGTGTCTTAAGGCTACCACTGTGGCTAAATTTCTTCTGACAAGTGTGACATGTGAACCAAGTACCTTCATTGTGTGATTTCAGCAGATGTGCCTTGAGATGGATGTTGTCTAAAACAGTCTGAACAGTGTCTACATGAGTACGGCTTTGCACCAGTGTGAGTAAAACATGATGCTTCAGATCTTTGCTACTTTTAACACTAGAACAGCCGAGAGCGTCAATTGACGCAAATGCTAAATGTTATGATAGCTCAGCAAAATATCCACCGCAGCAAAATTTCCAGAAAATTTGACTTTTTCTACTTTAGTTCCCTCTTATGAAAAATAAGTGAAAAAAACAATTTGGTCACGCCATGAGGCCGGTAGGTGTGTGTATACCTAGAACAGCCGCAAGCGTCAATTGACGCAATAGAGTATGTCGCCATTGTAGCACGTAATCTAGGCGTTGCACTGCTTGCAGATGTTCACCATAGACTGGCCACAGACTGGTCTCTTGCAGCTGCCACACAGTGTGGACGTTCTGTTGCGTTTGCACACCGCTTTCACTTGACAGTTGACTCTTTTACCAAGTTGAGTCGTGGTTGAAGACGATGAGGTTGATGCTGGAGCTGGTGTGCTTCCTGATGATGTTGATGTTTCTCTCAGTTCTGCGGACAACTGACGCAAGAACTGTCGCCGTGATATCTGTGCATTCGTCATCTTTTTGAACAGGATCCACGCATTGATGCCAGCTATGTCCAGTATGTTCCAGAAGACAGCAAGCGGCCATCGTCGACAACCTGCCTTTGTAGACATCTGCCGACACATGGAATCCAGCA
>Ga0056128_1008713_pt1 | contig 12774 bp, 3 predicted proteins | sample WorMetLIZISLAND2_FD_71113 | JGI IMG/M metagenome (GOLD analysis project Ga0056128, IMG submission 71113) | Marine gutless worms symbiont microbial communities from Max Planck institute for Marine Microbiology, Germany - Olavius geniculatus... ...
CGCCGCATGTATAGCACCATGTAGTTAATCAAAAGATTTTTGCTGTTTTAGTGGACTGATATATCGTCACGTCGTCCTTACACTGAGTTTTAAACTGGTAAGTTTTTTACATTTATATTTAATAATTATGAATCTACATTATTTATCACCGGTGGTATAACAATGCATCGCTTTATTGGAAGATATATCACGTAACAAAAATGGATCGCTCTATACACGATACGCCCCTCCAAACTTTAGTTGTGAACGCCGATTTGTGCGCACCAAATTAACCAATACCAAATTAACAAAATTTATATAGGCTGCATGCCACATGCATTTCTATGTTTTTATGCGCCAAAACGCGTTTGCTCTTTTCAACCCACTGGGAAGCTTCCAGCGCTCCCCCGCACCTTTTTCTAAATGGTAGGGGGAGGTTCGCTGCACCTTTCCCAAGAATCTAACATTGCTCTCGTTTTTTGGCCTCGATTTTTGGTCTTTCGGGCTTTAGTCCGCCTCTCCCAAGTCCAATTTCTGGCTACAGCAGCTATGATTGGCACACGGTTCGCTGCAGCATTCGGCGCCGTTTTCATCATGATCTGATTCTGATACTGCAGCGAGAACGACGCACTTTGATAATTACATTCATTCATTATGAAACAGGTGCCGCCAGAGCTGTCCGCCCGTCTTTAGCGCAGGCTGGCAGTCTGCCTATACACTGCTAGCCACTATTTTCTTTTCACTGCCCAGTGGCGATAACAGCTACAGCAACCAAAGCTCACGTCAAAAAACGCCCGATTTTAATTATTTCGCATGCATTGCATAAAATTTAAAAAAAACGTCACTCAAAGCCATTTGGCACTATACACCGTAGTCCATAAAACGTGCCACTTTTATTTTTTAAATGGTTTTGTGAAACATTGGTTTATTTTAATAGTTTTTGGCATGCAACATCAAGAAGAAACTTGACGCAAATGATTGTAGTTTTAGCCACCTCACTTTAATACTGTCGTTACACTATACCTTGTGAAATGCAGAAGTCGTACGTATAGTTCGGCCATTTACAACAATGAATTCATACTGGATAGAGTACGCGTCGGCTCAGAAATGATTAGGCTTAACTAAAAAGCGACAAACACGAATGGCAACTATTGTATCTCAAAAGTCACACGTGTGATGTCACATCATCTTTATTACAGCATGTGCCCAAAATGTCCTCCTCCAGCACGAATGCAAGGGGCAAACGTTGACACCACTCGCCAACAGCAGGCTCAATAAGCTGCATTTCACAAGGTAGTGTAACGACAGCAATAAAGTGACGTGGCCAAAACTACGGTCGTTTGCGTCGAGTTTCTTTCTGATGTTGCACATTAAAAATTATTATAATCGGCCAATGTTTTACGAAGCTATGCAGAAAATTAATAGTGGCACGTATTTTATGGACCACGGTGTATATTGCTTTTTGCAAATTCATGACGATGTCTGCTCTAACTAGTTATTGGCACAAAATAATTAGGCCTACACCCCACACCTGCTAAACGTATGTATACACAAAAATTGCAGTTTTTTGAGTTTCAAAAGTGTGCTGAACTGTTTGCGTCTCATACATTATTTCAGAGTTTCAGGGCTCAGAGACAACCTTCTCGTGGTCACGTCTTAGACACCTGTTGCGTGTCTCATCATCTAGATGCTAGACTTCAGCTATTCTGGTCGTTGTTTGTTGAAATTATGGACAAAAAATGTATGAACAATAAACTAAGCTGTATGTGCATCAGTGCATAAACAGTCAACAGACCGTCTTCGTCGACTTCGTTGATCATGTCCATGAGTTCCTGTTCAGTTGGATTCTGTCCAAGACTTCTCATCACCATGCCGAGTTCTTTGCTGTTGATGTAGCCGCTGTGGTCTTTGTCGAATAGCTCGAACGCCTCGCGTACCTCTGCAAAACGTCAATCCGAATAATTCGTAGTCACATAATCGCCATTGTTAACAGAAAGTTTTTTAAAGTGTGTACCTTTTTACGGGAAACCCATCTCAGTGCTATGGAGCGTCATCTGTCATATGCAATCACACAGTGCTACCTGCCACCCGTCTCAGGTAAACGCACCCCACCTTAATCCCAGACAGACAGGCGGACACATACAGTACGCTATAAGGCAATGTGCGTCAGTTCTTAAGACACTAGAACTGAGTGATGAACCGATTTTTATATGTTCTGACAGTCAGGCTGCTATCAGAGCCCTAAACAAACCTAGAATAACTTCAAAGTTAGTCAGGGAGTGTATGGGAGCACTGAATGAGTTAGCTGTACATCAGCCGGTTTGTTTGACCTGGGTCCCAGGACATACTGGGATACAGGGCAATGAACAAGCGGACCAGCTAGCAAGACAGGCAAGATCTATAGAATTCATAGGACCAGAACCGTCATTGCCGATCGCACAAACTGTGGTTAAAACGGCAATTGGGGACTGGGCTCATAAACAACATGAAAAACGTTGGCAAGATCTACAGACTTGCCGACAAACGAAGGAAATGGTTGTAGTAGGTAGGTGTAAAAGAAGGGAGAGAGATCTAATAGCCTTGCCTAGACGGACTCTCAGACTTGTAATACATGTAGGTATTTTGTCGGGTCAAGCGGAGCTTTACCGACACTGAAGTATAATGGGGCTGTCTAGAGATCCATTCTGTGAATGTTGCAGTGAAGCAATCGATAATGCTTCACACTTCCTTTGCTACTGTAGTAAGTTTTTTTCCATAAGGAATTAATTTCGGTGTAAACATGAAAGATATCGATAATGCGACAGTTGGGAATATAATGAGATTCATTAGAAAGTCTCACAGATTCCCAGAAGTACTTAGTTGTAACTAGTGTTTTGTTGGAGATGGCTGATGAGTCCATATGGCGGCTTAAACCTATGTGGCGGTACTGCTGCCCTGCCCCGCGTTGGAAATAGAAATGGAAGATACTGTCGATTAGGATAGGATGAAATAAATTTGGAAAAAAAACAGCCAATGGGTATAGAGTCAACAACAGTGCAATGCTTACAGCGAGAGTCTAAGAATAAGGCGAAAGACATTAAACAGTCGAAAATCCTTGAAAGTGATTACCTGCGATCTGCTGATCAGTGAGTTTCGACACGTCGTAACTCTACAAACAAACCATAATATTATTATTACTTTATTAGTAGGCCTATGGTTATTACTTTACTTACTGTACGACCACAACAACCAGTCGCGTCGTGACAGGGGAGTAGATGGCGGGGGCAGGAGATACAATAATTTTTGCTCAACTTTTTCCCTTAAATTTTGGTTGTTAGAAAATTGTCGAAAAATCATCCTTTAATCTAAAAATTTTCGTCCAAAAATGCAAAAGTCAAAGCTGAACTCAGTTTGAGTAAGCGTAAGAGGCGAAATTAAAATTTTGAGCACTCATAATCAAAAGTTTGCAGCGGTCTGCTGTAGGAAAAATGCGACTTCTTACCACGCTTACTTGTTTAACCTATACGACGACGCTGGTGAGGACGGATAATAACGAAAACATAGCATTGTACATGTATTCTGTGTCGCGTTGCAGGCCAGGGGGAATGTCCGAGGGGAAAAACGTCCGAGGTAGAGACGCTCCGTCTCCCATGACAAAACGACAGAATCCTGCATTCTCGTTATGCTAGACATCTTCCGTGTCTATAGCGCTGCACCGCGCCGATACAAATCTATCGATATTTGCCAGCCATAAAAGCGATTCATGTATGAGATATCATAGCCTTGTATTCTGTACAGCCTAGAGAGAGTGCGGTGGACTTTAATGCTGTCGTGTGTCGGCCTTCCGTGTGTGTGACCATGCGCCGAACAGTCCTCCTGTGTGACGAGAATGTTGTTCGTTCATTTCTGCATGGCGATGTAAGATCGTTTCAGCTGATATAGACCGAGCTATACGTATACAAACGGTGTTCAAATAAAAAGGCACCCTTTTCTTTGTTTCATAACTCAGTCAAATGGAAAAAAACTTACACGATTTTTTTTGCATTTGCAGCAGAAAGAATACCGATTCCAAATAAGTAAATTTAGATATTTGGAATCAGTACTCTTTCCGCTACAGTTACTGGAAATTTCGTGTAAATTTGTTATCATTTGACTCAGTTGTGAAAAAAGAAAAGAAATGGGAGCTAATGCTCATAAGACGCGCGACGCAAGTTGTCTCGGTCTATCTGCAGTAATTTCGACCAAATCTTTACTCTTTAAATGTGCTTTGCATGAAGAAATAACAAAAAATTTACTAAAACTCACTATTTTGGGGTTCAAGGTCGTTCAAGGTCATCAATGTCGCTACTTTTGGAAAGCTCATTAGCAGTGTTTGTTGCGCTCTGCAGCAAGTTTGTGTTTATCTGCGAATGTTCTTGTGCTAGATCAGTGGATAGTAACTGAAATCGCGCGTTTTGAAAGAAGTATACCCAAATTTGATACCCTCGTACTGAGAACTCCTTAAATCTAGGGTGTTGAGACTTAAACTGTTAATGCTAAAAAATTTTCACACAAACTGCTTAATCTATCTGCAGTGATTTCGGCGCAATTCACTTTTAAAATAATGTCGCAACCCACAATTTTGAAAAATTAACTAAATTTTATATTTTGGGGGGTTCAACATCATCATCATCACCAGACGCGAAGCGATCAGCCGAAGCGTCCCGCCGTTGCGATCGTTCGCCAGAACGATTTATCCTCTGCTAGAGGGTTCAAAATTGTTTTAAAAAATCATCGATGTCACGCGTAGAAAGAGTGCTTCTTATTGAAACATCGTGTATACAATCAGCTATATGGCCTGCAGTGCTAGTAATCCGTCAGATGGATGCCAGATGATAGCATGGACGGTGGACGGACTGCATTGCACGACTGCAGTGTGTAGTGTAGATAGTCATGCAGCAGCTGCAGCCGTCCTGTGCCGAGTGTGTCGCTCGCTCTCTTCCGTCGGGAAATGCTCTGACAGTCGGTACTAGATCGGTCAGTCGGACGGGAAGCATAAATATTCTATCTCCGCCGGATAAATATCCCGTCCCGTGTGTGAGTGTTGACCGGCACTGACTGGGTGGCCGTGGCACTAGCAGCATTGTGAATAAACATTCTATTCTAGTCTTCATTTTTTGTGTATTCTGCCTAAGCCAGGTTCCAGTTGATCATGATAACATGCGACCCCGTGTTCAGGTCTCTTAATCAGCTCCTGGTAACTAACTGACTTTTGTCATCTTGTTCCATTAGCAGGTCCAGCATATCTTCTTCATTGGCATTTTTCGTGTCCGATTTTCTTCGATTACAGTCTACTTCGGTGTCCGTGGCACTAGCAACACTGTGAATAAACTATGAATAGCGGGACAAGCGTTCTCTCGCATGTTGTCTGCAGTAAGGCGACCAGTAGTTGTCGCCAGGGAATGTCACCCAATAAACAGAATGAAGAAACAGTTGCTACAACTAGGCCTGGTGCAACTACGGCTGCCACAGCAGTTGCAACAACTGCTGCAACAGATGCAAAAAGTAAAAACAGTTGTTGCTGTAATCCGCAACTGGTAGTTAGTTACCAATGAAATTTACCGGTAACTTAGCTCGGATAACTTAAGTTACTGGTAGCATAGCATACAACGTTATCGGTAACTCACCGGTAAGTTACCCGGGTTGCCCGTGCACGACTAACAACACTGGCCACATAGGCCTATGTAGACCTACAGTAAGTATAGTAAGTAAGTAAAGCGTTAATTTGTATAGCGGATACTCAAAATTTTTTTAGTCTGTTTAGTACTAGTTTTTGTCGTCAATATTTCGCACAAAAGTACGTCCTCAAATGACGCTTGAAAATGTCAATACTGGGTTTTGGGTCACGAAGACTGGCAGGCAGCGAATTCCAAGTCCACGAACCAGCAACAGCAAAGCGGCGACGACCGAAAATAAATGATGATATTATAAAATAAATGACATTTACGGCTGGCAGATATAGGACGAAAGACGACTGACACGCAGGCGAAGTATGGACGATACGGTACATTACGACAGCACGTATAAATACATTCGTCACTATAAATTTACTCCATGGCGAGCGTGCTTTTCTTGTATCAGTACTAGGATAGAGCATAGCTGCATGGGACACAAACAGAACCCCCCATCTCTACAACAAACAACCTCTGCGAACAAATCCCCTCTGCGACAAACTCAACTCTTCTTTATGAAACCTTACAGCATGTTGCATTTTTAGCAATATACATACGCACATGACACGCTTTAACTAACTCACTGAATAAAGGAACGTGAAATTGAGTCGCGACATGCAAATCAATTTCATATAAAATGTATGGCGATATGTACGAAAGCGGTTAGCAAAAGCTGCTAATCTGTAGTTGTTTTCACGTGAAGGTGTTTTCTTGGAGGAAGGGTTAGTCTATAGCTCCTACAAATTTTACAATGCTCCCTGTAGCACACTGTATCTACTGGGACATCTCTGTCGGGCCAGTCGACCGGCACTGTAGCGGACTGCGGTCACGACATGCAATAGATTATAGCGCGCACCGCACGCAACTACAACAACTGCTACAACAGCAACAACTACAACTACGACATGCAATATATAGGTCTGTATATAAGATAGCGCTGCAGCAGTCGTGATGCAGACTACGCAATGATGTCATATTCAACCCATGCATCCAGCGTTCGATATGCCGTCGTCTTGGACGGATCGACAGCAGCAGCCGTCTAGTACTCTTGTGTCTTCTGTCTTCTTCCAAACATTGTAGCATAGTACTACATAGTACTACAACTCGTCTAAGAACTCGGCCCCTCATAAATTTTCAAATAACTCCAACGATTTTGGTTTAATATCAACAAATTTTGTACAACGAATCCCCATAGGACTATAGTTATGGTTGACATTTGTACTGAACTGGACATTCGTCACAAAATATTTGAATATTCTAGTTGTGTAGTAAAAGTAACTAGAAATATGGGGCAGAGCCCAACGTGAGGCCGCCCGGCGCCGTATGTTTGAGGGGGGGTTAATTTAAGGGTAAAATTTACCTGGTAGCAAAGTCATGTGGCCCGAAGTCAAATGCAGTAGCATACGCAGAACGCGCATTGTCGACTTAGGATGTGTCAACATCCGCGTTTGCAACTTGTTTGTTAGTAGACCAAAGTTCACCCATTTTTTGGTTCAACGCGGAAAAATGGCAGTCGATCAATTTTGTTATCGATTTTCGGTATGTTGATCCGCTCCAGATATATTTGCACTCAAAGTTTAAAGTTGCCTAAAATCGCGCCGAATTTTAAACTTCGGTAGGTCAACATCTGCGTCTATAACTTTTTTGTTTGTAAACAGAAGTTTACACAATTTTTTTCTCCAACGCAGTAGGGATTACTCTCGATAAAGTTTGTGTCCCTTTGTCGATATCACGACCGGTTCTTGAGATATTTGCGGTCAAAGTCAAAAGTTGTTTTAAATCGCGCCGAATTTTAGACGTTTTTGCCTTCCCAATTTTTGAGAGGGCAATGCTCCCAAATGTTGCATATAAGTAATAATGATCCCCTTATGGCCTGTCACGTGGCAAAATTTCATGGGGTTACTTCCCATAACCCCAAAGTTATAGGCACTAATACGCTAATTATAAACCAATTTTTGACCCCTTTGAAAAAATTGTTGGGGAGCCCCTATCCCCGGTGAGGTATATGCTAGCAAGACTTAGTCATTCTGTGGCGCGTGTAAAAATTTCGGGGCGCAGCACCCCTTAAGGGCCGAAATATGGTCTTCCGAACAAGTCGATTTTATGGGTAAACATTAACCGCGAGAACGCTGCGGAAATTAGACCAAAGTTCATCGAACTTTTTTCCGTCTAACGCCGGAGTAAACGCTGGCGATAATTTAGTTTTTCTTTTTTGGATATCTCTGTCCATTCCGGAGATATTCGAGCTCAAAGTGGGAAGGGGTCCGAAATCTGGCCAAATTTTGCGTGTTTTTCGCCCCTCCCCAATTTTTTTTTTTTTGGGGGGGCAGGCCCCAAATTCTTAAACCGGCATTTGTAAAATAAACATGCTTCCGACAATGCGGCAAAATTTCGCGGAGATCGGCCCACGGACCTCGGAGATATCGCAATGAAAAAAATAAACTGCAGTAAAACATGATAATGACGATGATGATGATAATAATTGTAACTAAGCCTATGTTTATAATTTGTTATATCCCGCTATTATGATAATTTACACGATTATTATTATCACGGATAAAACCTCACATTATTATAACAGTAGGCCAATCGTCCGTTCGGATCGATGTGTTAATTGGCCTACTGTAGGCTACGTCTAATCTGACAGAAGCCTTTCTAAGCAGTAATTATCGTGCATTATAGGCGTACTGCACCAGCACCTGCAGGCTATAAGCGTATAACAGAATGTGGTAAACTATTCGACACATTAAGTACACTGCACAAAAATATACTCTGACTTTACTACTAGCCTATGGGTTTATGCAGCTTCTATATACGCTCTCTCGTAGCCTATTTATACCAGAGGAAAAAACAAAAATTTTGAAGCTTTGTAAATTAGGCCCAGAGCAGACGAGAGCTAATTGCTGTTTCCGCACAGACAGACAGACAGCAGTGCACACGGAGCGTTGGTTCACTCAGCTAAATTTTGTTTTCTGCCTCTGATGACGTGACCTGTTTGACAATGGACTCGACAGATAGGACTACCCAAGTGTTCACCAGTGATGGGCAGCTAACTGAAGCAAACAAAATAATTAAACTTTCACTAAATTTCAACTAAGGAAATTCAATTAAACTGCCAGTTAGCAACTTATTAGTTAACTTTTGCCCATTACTGGTCTTCACAATGGATTGATCGCAATGGGCAAATGTTGATTAGATATTGTTAGCTAATAGTTTAGTTGATTTATTGCAGTCAGATGGATAGTTTAATTGAAATAAAATAGTTTAGTTAAACAGTAGTTCAATCATTAATTTTAATTAGCAACTAAATAATGTAATTTAAAAGCAGTTAAATTAATTGCACAATTTTTGATTTATATTGACATAAAAACAATTGTTTTTTTATTCATGTATTTTACTTTGTTAAAGTGTTTACATTTTTTTAAATTGACAGTGTACTTGTAGTTAATATCAGCAGCCTATGTCGACAATGTTGCAGCCACCGATTTACCTCAAAACAGTTGCAAATTACTTAATAAAAAATTTAGTTAAAATTATTAGTTTAGTTACCTACCTATATTGCCAAATAAGTTGCTAACTAATAGTTGAATTAATTTTGGTTAGTCGCCCATCACTGGTGCAGTGTCCGCTGTGCAAGTCCCACGGCGCCTCGTTTCTCGCATGCATTCGTTAGCGCCTCTCCTCCGAGGACCAATACGCTCGGGACACATTTGCTGAGACTTTCTATCACCAGTGCTAAACAGCGACATCTAGTTGCTATAGCTTCGTTCTTCTTCCGTCGTAAAATTTCATGACGATACAGCCTGGCTGCAAACACTGTTACCAAGTCTTAGTCAAAGACTGAACGGTAAGCCTAGTTCAAGCCCTTACATGTTGACGCCGACTTCTCGTGAAAAAAGCCCAAAAATTTTACCTCCCCACACATAATGAAAATCTCTAATTCGATTCAGATTAAATTTAGAACATCGGAAAACCGCAAAAGTCGTAATAGCAAATATTATTATTCAGCAGCACATTAATAAACAGTTAATATGATGCGGGGAATATCACTTTTCTATGATTTTTCCGTTTTCGGTGTGCTAGTCATTAAACGTTGCCGTTAAGAACGGTATAAACTGTTGTTTTGTACATAATTTTGTTTCATAAACGTTAAACGGCCAAGGCAAATAAACGGTGATTTAAAATATCCCTGCACTAAATCTGAAGTGTTGTTAATACAACTTTGGCATATTTAGATTTTTCTAACGTATGCTGACGGCAAAAAAAATGGACCTCGATACGTTTTATTTAACGTATTTTTAGAAACGTTTTTTAAATATTTAAACTAAAAGAAAAAACGAAACGTTTTCCCCTAACATTTATTATTTATTTACTGGTTTGTGGTGAAACAAAGATGTATTAAATTACATCTACGGTAGTGCGGCGTCGTGGGTTTAACGGGGTAGAAAGTTGCAATATTCCGACAGACGTTGCAAGTTTTCCACAGAGGAGATCACGGGTGCACTCAAAATTCCAATTTTACCTCTAATTTTTTAAAAACAATTATAGCTCCAAATTTTGCATTTTTGGACAGACATCTTTCGACAAGAAAATTTCTGGACGATTATCCAACAGCGGAAAATTTAAGGGGGAACACTTCCCCTAACTCCTGCACGACGACAATAATTGATTGACGTAACTCACCATTGCTGTGGAGTTGAAAGGCGATGAGGCAGCACACTGCAGAGACGACTGGGCTACAGTCTGATGACTGCGCCTATAGCATTGAAGGCAATCTTCAGTGTCCTGCAGCAATGTACTGTGCACTAGCTGAAGAGAGAGAGAGAGAGTCGGTGACAATGACCGGTCTCTAGCAGCCAGCAGCGCACCATGTAGCGTACAGTCTCGTTGCCGACTGCTGCCACACAATCCTGCTGCTGCTGCAGCTGCAAGAGATCAAACGGACGTGTTGTTGCCAGATGAGGCGCCACGCTTATGTACAGTGGCGTAACCAGCATCTTATCCTAGCAACTGAACAGTTTGTCGCTTTCCTTGTTCCTTCCTCTCCTTTCCACTTCTTCTTTCTCTTTCTTTTCTCTCCCGTCTTTTCCGTTAGAAGTAAATCAAGGCAGGGGAGCGCTGTGAGCTCTGCCAGCTAGTGGCGTCTCGGATAAAGCCCCAGCCGAAATCGGATTTGGTACAATATAGCCTTAGCCGGTGGCACCATTTTCGGCTGACTGTGGTTGACAACTTGGCTCTGAAAATGCTAGCTTCGAAAGTTCAAACCCATGCTTGCCCTTGGCTGCGTCACACAATCATGCATACACCCGCCGAGTCAACCAGCCACTGGCTCACTGATCGCATGATTAATCAGAACTGCAGCAGCTTAGGCTTAATTTCTTTCTAACACGTGTGTGCCGTTCGTGCATTCCGTTTAATTAATCACTTTTTTAGCCGACCGCACTTTAGTAACAGTCGAGCTGTTGTCATGGTTGTTTTTTTTTGGTTGTCGTCCGTCCGTCTGTCTGTTAGTTCGTCCGTCACGGATGTACTGTGGATTAACGGTGCAAGATAGGGCCAAAGTTGCTATAGATCATTGATAGAAACTCGCATAATGGGTTTCAAATAAAATAAAAATCGTCGACCTTGAATGACCTTGAAGGTCACTGACAACCAATACGATCGGCTATCCCAGCGACAGCTGGGCTTCTTGTTTCTTATCCAGCTAAACTATGAATAAAGAAATTGCGGGACAGTAGACACGTCCAGTACTCGATAGTGGTTAACAAACTCAGTGTTTCTTATGTTTTTCGAATGACAATGTCTTTTTCTCCAGCGCAAAAATTGTTTCAGTTTTATTCCTAGCCTTTCGTTCTGCTGCACACAAATGTGAAAAAGGATAATGTTGTTATAAAGAAGTCCATTAACTTTGTCGTAGTTATAGATAATGAAAGGCGATTTAGCAGTGTTACCTTAATATAAACAGGCAATAAACTGTGTAAAATTTTGCGTTAAAATTCCAAGCGGTTGCTTAGAAAATGGCAAAAAACTTAAGGAACGTTTTTGCCACACTCTGTAGTTGTAGCAGTAGTGCTCACTGATCGCATGATTAATCAATCAGCACTGCAGCTTAATTTCTTCAAAACGCGTGCACGTTCTTGCTGCCTGCAGCCTACGGCCATGCATTCCGTTTAATTAACCAGTTTCTTTCTTACCATTCAGATAGCTCTTCGTCAGTTCTAAATAGTAAGAGTTTGACTGATATGAATCGTAATACTTTAAAATTAAATAGATAAATCATTAATTTTTTTACACGTTTTCGCTTTATAACAAGCCGTTTTTGGTCGTATATGCCTACGCATCATAATTGCGATCTTGTTTTATTTTTAAAAACTGCAACATTTACGTTTTATGTTTTCAGAAAAGAAATATCGGATTTAGCAACAATTGACTCAACATTTCTTACGTAGACCAATTTCCCCGAACAGAAAAAAACGAAAATGCAACGTTATTGGTCCTGTTTATTTCTCTTCAGCAACGTGTATTCTGAGGCGCGTGGAAAACGACAACACATTACTGAACTAAACTGAAACTGAATTAAACTGATCAGAGGGCGCTCCTGCTGGACAGTTTATGTTGCTCTACAGACGTCTTTACGTTGTGAGAGGTAGAATCGGTGGAACCGCTGTTGTAGGGAATAAACAGGCTCAGTATATCCGTGTCAAATAAATAAAATCTAGCAATAGGCCTAGAACTAATTAAAATCAAGTTTTTAGTTACTGTCATTGCGCGGCCGTCTAATAATAATAATAATAATAATAATAATAATAATAATAAGTGAACATTTATATAGCACACTATCATTTCGAAGAAATCTCTAGTGCGCTGAATGCGTTATCAGTACATCAGAAACAAAAATGATTTAAGGAAACGTTTGAAATTGTCCAGATTGAGTGTGTGATCATTCAGGTACGTCGGGAGACTGTTCCAAGCTGACGGGCCAGCAAAAGAGAATGCCCTTCTGCCAGCTGTTGTAAGTCTGTAACGAGGAACGGCAAGTTGTCCACGGACAGCAGAACGCAAATGACGACGGCCAGGCAACGACGAGATCGGCAAGCACATCTCC
>Ga0056128_1008714_pt1 | contig 12773 bp, 10 predicted proteins | sample WorMetLIZISLAND2_FD_71113 | JGI IMG/M metagenome (GOLD analysis project Ga0056128, IMG submission 71113) | Marine gutless worms symbiont microbial communities from Max Planck institute for Marine Microbiology, Germany - Olavius geniculatus... ...
GGAATAATCTGCCCGAAACTGTTATTTCTGACATAACTGTACCTACTGATACCTTCAAATCTAGGCTTAAAACTGCTCTATACAGTCGTGCGTTCCTCTACTGACATGTGACCTTATCCGCACTTGAGATTCTTCACGTTGTGAAAGACCTAACGTGCATTATAAACCGAGTATAATAAGAATAATAATATAATAATAATAATAATAACGATGTTGTGTACAGTCTGACGCTGGCACTGCAAATCGTCAAAGCAGCAATCAGTTCATAAACAAACTGCTCAAAACAACAGCACAATCCGTTGTAAAACAAGTATGCATAAATCACTGACGTTGCTGGGAATAAGGCTGAGCAGACGCCAGGACGAGTAGACGAGATCAGAGTAATGATGCAGCAGCTGTAGCCTAGCCCTGATGTCATCGATACTGCAGTCGTGCAGTGAAGTGTACTGCGCTGGTACGGAGGCTGGAGTGCCAAGCATCAGTGCTGACGTGGCGCCATGGATCCGACGTACAGGCACCGGACATGTCCATGCTGCACTGTGCGTCCTCCCGGCCGATATCTGTGCCACAAAAACTTGGCTTTACATTAATCAAAGACTTAACTAATCTTAAACATGGCAAGAAAATTTTGCAAAAATCTAAACACTTCCACGGAGATATAGAAGACAACGTTGAGTGGTTTTTTCCTGAGCACCGTGTAGTAGCTACAACTGGCTACGGTGCTCTCACACATTTACTCGCAGTACTGCTACTATACTATATGTACCACCACTACCATCGCCAGTACAAGCGTACTGACCATGCAAATGAAGTGTTGGCTGTTAAGCCGCCTCATACACTCCAAAACTGGCACCTTTACATTACCTTAGATTATCACAATATCACAACGTGTTTGATAACCTGTTTGATAACATTGTGACCAAATCCTGCAACAAGCTGTGGCTCCCTCACAGCGACCGTATGACCAACTCCCAGCTGTCCATCGTTGTTGCTGCCCCATGCCCAAACCTCACCACTGCACGTCAGAGCCAACGTGTGCTCCGACCCTACTGACACATTGGCGACGAAATGACCAGCCACGGCAAGCACCTGCTGAGGACGATTGTGACCACGTGCACGTGACTCCGGCTGACCAATCAGACGATCTGACACAAATATAGTCGGCTAACCAATCAGATAATCTGATACACATATCCTGCTCAAGCTGAAATCAGCCTATCTGAGTCAGTCATGAAGTAAAATATGTGAAAGCAACAGGATGAAGCAATGGATCAAAGACATGATATACGTCAGAAAAACACAAAATAAGTTGATGAACCAAGATGAGAGGTCCTATCAACTTCCACACATCTACAATTGCTTACTGTCTGTCGCAGCGACACCTGGTGAACAGTCACTGCAAAGAAGGCGGTTGCCGAAACGTTAACAAATACTTTAAATAAAAGATTGTATTTTGATAAATTTATAACTGACATAAAATGCAGCTATAGTGCAAACAACTGAATACAACCAATTCAATTTAGCACAAGATAGTTTCTGAGTAAAAAATAATTCTAAGACAGAACTCCCGTAATGTTGCAAAACAGCATCAAACGGCTTCAAACTAGATCAAAATGGTAAATCAAACTGAAAAGAAACATGTAAATATAAATAGTGAGATATAACAAACAGCAGCAACAACTACAACTATAACAACAATGACAAATAATACAACCAAACAACAGAACAGCAACACTTCATAAACAGCTGCAAAACGGTGATGAATCTGTCTGCCAAAAGTTAAATTCAATCTACGTACCTTGTCCCCAGGTGTAGACTTTGCCATCACGAGTCAGCACAACCGTAAACTGAGTTCCACATTCGACTTTCTTCACTCCAAGTCCAGCCAATGCCTCCACCTTTGCTGGCATTGCCTTCGCTGTGGAATTTCCCAGTCCAAGTTTCCCATAGTCACCGTCACCAAATGACCATGTGGTGTTCCCATCCATTGACACACATACCGTGTGATTCAGACCACACGCTACCTACAGCACAAGCAAACAATGGCGGACTGGTGTATTAGCAAAACAATATTGTCTCAATTGCTTCAAACTCGAAACATTTGCTAGTGGTCTCACAACTTTCAGGTTGCAGTTCAAATCTCACCATGCGTCATTTTGCATTGGAATCAACCTTGAGCAAGTTGCAAACCTACTGTGTGCTCAGGTCAACTCAGTCTCCTACCCTCATTGGGATGAAAAATGCGTAGTAGCATCTGGGCTTTGGGGGTAGAAGCCTAGCGTGGTTGACTGGGGCGGTAGACTACTGGCTGCACTGTGGATCGTATCTTCACTGGTGCAGGCAAACATCAGCTGCCACTTCCAAAATTATAAAAGCGCTATTGGTCATAAGTCAAATCATTTAAACAGCAGTATATCAAGTACAGAACTCAACATTTACATTTGCACCACAATGACAGATTTCAAATATTAAACAATTTTGTTATGCTTAATTCATATTTTCCTAAATTATAAAAAACCTTCCTTTTTGGGACTGGCAAAACCTGAAGTTATTCCGGTTATACAAAAACTAAAAGAAAAGCTCAAATGTGTACATTACTGATAGACCTATTGACCTTTTAAAGATACAAACCAAAATGGCCTCCTATCCTCACTGAAAGAACGATAGACATACAATTTGCAATTTGCACGTAGCAACAATGCCGGTCCAACAGCATGGTGTATAAACGATTACTATGTCAACAACTTATGCTGCAAAATACATGTTGTGATAATATAAGTTTCCGAAGGTCATGATACTGTACAATATTACTTTTCTATTGGAGCGATCAGTTTAAACAATGTATTTCCCATCCAGTGTCAACACAGGTTAGCTAGACACCTAAAAGGCTAATCATAGAGAACCGCTAAAATGAAAAGACTATTTACAGGTTGTGTAGCATGCTGGGTATGTGCATAAATCCACATACCCAAACTAATAGCTGATTAATGAGATCGTACTCCGATAGCCAAGGACTTTTAGTATAAATAGAGTGGCAGCCCCAGAAGAGACAAGCGGTAACGGGCAGTAGCGAGTCAGGAAGGGTAAGAAGCAAGCGATAGTTTATGGTTCAATGCCACTGACTTTTGGGTTTCGTGTTTTAACCTAGTAATCCAGCATGAATCGTGTCTTAATCTTAACTATTTGAACATGTAAAATTGAATCATAAACGAAATAAAACCGGTATTTTATTTGAGGGACAATCTTCACCGTGTGGTCAATATTCTGAGATGAATCGATGTAGACTTAACAAGTCTCGACTCATTTCAGAGATAGCATAGGTTTGGACTTCTAGCAGGAGCTTGATAGCATCCTAGGAGGATAGAGCAGTAGAGCGGAAGACCAAGATATCAGAAGAAATAGGATAGCTGGAAGTAATAAAGATTAGAACTAACAACAGACAAAATACAAAATAGTTCAGTTTCAGCATAGAATATTACAGTGATTTAAGTTCCAATATAACCTAAAATTCCCCAGATAATCCAATAAAGACAGTTGGACGACGCCCTAACCAACACTGTTTGTCAAAGTCAACTGCCAACAACACTTGAATGTGTTTTGATAGACAAACCGATAAAAAAGCTAATGACAGAGTGGTGTTGGAGCATACATAGCCAATATGAAAGCCATCCAATGCAGACACGCGCTCAGGCAGCTTCTTGTTGGAAGTGGAGCCGAGACCAAGTCGACCGTAATCTCCGTTACCAAACGTGAACAGTTTACCATCAGCCGTAACTACGGCACTGTGCTTGAAGCCACAAGCCACCTGCGACATAATCACAACTGCAGTCATAAATGCTGTAGTGCTCTACCCACATCAACAAACACTGACAGTGCATTACAAAGTCTAGAGTTAAGTCTCGAGAGCTTCTTGAAAAGCCACAGCAGAATGAAGGTTTCTAATAGGGAGAGAAATCTGCTTCCTGATGCAGAAACCGTAGACTGTCGTATGCCCCTGTAATTGTATGTTTGGCAACATACGAGGGTCATCCCAAAAGTTTCCGGCCTCAACATATTAGACAACAATATTTTCCACAATCTATACATCAGTGAAACGTACATCCTTTGCAAACTCTAATGAGTCAGTTGCGGATATGACATCGTTGTAATATATGATGTCACAGAACATTAAATAGAAGCGATTTCCAGCGTCCACGAAAGAGGCTTGAATCATTCATCATCATGGATAGCGGACAACATCATAATCAGATTTCAGATTTCAAAACAGATAATAGTCACCAGGGGTAAAGTCGTTGCTGTATGCAGGATGGTCTTGGTGTAGGAAGTCATAGTCATGAACAGCCAGCTGGGTAACTGTAGACTTTGGACTGGACTGCAGTGCTAAAATTTGGGGAAATTGTGCAGGGCTTGCTCCAGGGTCCCTCCCAGCCCCCCTGCCCATCAGGGGCCCATGTAACTATATTCACAAATCCTGATTGGCCTTTCATTAACACAAATGATATAATTAACAGCTAAATTTTAATAACATTTTTTGATACCATCAAATATCGGCATTGCGTCATAGTTTGGCTGAAGTGCTTTGATTTCTGGCTACCACAGATTAGGCTATAGTATATTCACAGACCCAAATGAGAAACTCATAAACGTAGATATCAGGGCTTTCATAAAATCAGATGCCAAGGAGCCCCACTTTGGTAAATCCAGCTACAGACTGAAAAAGTTTCATGCAACAATCAGCCTGATTCAAATACTGCTTGCGTTAGTGCACCAAATCGTTTATGCTTAATGCTCTGACGTCATAAATTACAATGACGTCACTTCCACAATCTGCTTACACGAATACGCAAGATAGGTAACTTTTACTGATATATAGACAATAAAAAATTTTTTGTCCAGTATACTGAGGCTCAAAACTTTTTGAATGCCCATCGTATTTTGCATGAAGTTGTAATTGACTCAAATGCTCTTATTTGCGGCTAGTGCAAATGTAGGCTATTGTATATTCACATACGCAAATGAGAAATTAACAAACGTATTCGTTAGGGCTTTCACAAAATCAGATGCCACGGGGCTCCACTTTGGTAAACTTAGCTACAGACTGCAAAATTGTCATGCAACAGTGAGCCTGATTCTATGTTGTTTGCGTTAGCGCTGCAAATCGTTTTGGTTTAGAGCTATATGACGTCATAAATTACAACAACGTCAAATCCGCAACCGACTCATTATAGTTCGTAAAGGATGTACGTTTCACTGATGTATAGATTGTAGAAAATATTATTGTCTAATATGTCGAGGCTGGAAACTTTTGGGATGGCCCTCGTATCACACATACACTGTTTATAAAGACTTAAGTCTATATCAGGTTTTGCTGAGAAACACAAAATATCCGACATCTAAGGTTAAAGTTGGGTTCCACTTTTCTTTGGCGATGACTGCACTTTATTCACACTATAGTCACCATGTCCGCATGGAACAATTTTGCATGCCTAAAAATGACCATAAAACAAATGAGAAACATGCATAAAGTAGGTGAACTTTCACAATAACTGTGCCATGATAGCAACGCTACAGACATAGTCATTTGTATTATTACTATTAACCAAAGCTGGGCAAATTACTGGTTCAAATGTAATGTAATTACAAATTACAAATTACTGCATGAATGGAACTTAAATTACAAATTACAAATTACTTTGAAATCAGAGGCCAAATTACAAATTACAAATTATACAATTTCAATTACTTCAATTACAAATTACATGCAATTGCTGATCTTGTTTCCCAATTAATATTATAAATGACGAATACATTCACATTCTAGCAGACTAGCAGCAGTACACTAGCAATGCGGTCACTGATCATTATCAGACCAAAAAACACCAGGAGCAAGCAGCAACACACCAATTACCTGGTTAATGTCAACTACTGTTTACACTATTTACAAACACAACTTATATTTAGAAATGTTACATCATGTAAATCACATGAAGATCTATGTCATATTGAAAGCCGAAAAAAGAACAACTGCAGAAATGTTTTATGACTCGACAATGATCGGCGATGCAGACTGTTTAGCGTTTATCCCACGATTAGCGAAATGGAAGATCTGCTATGTACAGTCTACACTATTTACAAATCAACTTGTGCAGTAAAACAGTTATAAAGGAAAATGTAAGTCATGCGACAAAATGTAGTTTTAAGTAAATAAGAAAGATTGGCATTGCATAACATAAAACTAATAGATGTTGCCACTTGAAACTTTCAGATGTAATTGAAAACCATAATGTAATTTGAAATTACAAATTACATGACCATGTAAATTACAAAGTACATTAAAATCAATATGCAATTAAATTAAAAATTACAACTGTAATTTGTAATTAAATTACGTAATTGAATTACATGTAATTTCATTACTGCCCAGCTCTGCTATTAACTACTCAACACAAAAATCAATTCTTTTCAGTACACTATCAGAAGTTCAGCAACAATTACAGGCTCAGTGAACCAACTGTGCGTGCTGTATAAACATAAGATATGTGAAGTGTTACAAGAAGAAGATTGATTGCATTTGCATTGGTTTAATGATCCATTTTACTGACGTGGATGACTTCTTCTCCATGCAGTGCCTCTATCTGCTTCGGTCGTCTCTGCCTGTCACTGTTTCCATGACCAAGTTTACCGTAGTCTCCATCACCCCATGAAAACACCTCGCCACTCTCCGTCAGTGCCATGCTGTGTCCGTCAGAACCAACTGATGTAGCCAACTGAACGATCACAAACCCTACACAAACAAACAAACAAACAACAACATCACCACTCTCTGTCAGCACCATCAAAATGAACCAACGTGGCCAACCGAACCAAAACAAACACAACAATCACTAGCATCATAACGTGAAAAATACGAGTTTGACAGTGAATGATTTGAGTGACTAAAAGCTGCGTTTTTCATCAGCTAACGGGGCGGGGCTGTTCGCTGCTGACGTCACGTTCATTTACATATTCACGAAAAACGAACTTGGTCTAACGCACAGAGATAATTGAATATTTTAATCCAGTTCAATGTTACAGAAGATAAAAACCATTAAACTAAATATTATATCTAATTATTGTATAATATTTAGGCCTAGTTCAATGATAAAAACTAAAACAACAACAGACATGCCCACCACAGAGTCAGGAGACTACCACAGAACGACTACGACCACAGTTTTATCTCGGTAGGCAGATCGCATTAGTGGTTGAAGTAGTTGAATAATGAGCGTCCAAATAAGGCAATAGGGGCGGAGTCTGGTAGAACAAACACGCCCTGTTAGCTGATAAAAAACGCAGCTAAAATTACAGCGTAACACACCGACCTTGTAGTGCCGAGATGACAGTAAGTGAATGGAGATCATCGGAGTTGCCTTGACCCAGACGCCCATAGCTACCCTCTCCACAAGCCAACACTGTGCCGTTAGCTTGAATAACAAACGTGCAGTTCTGACCACATATGATCTAAACCAGTCGCACACAGTCAAAGATCAGAAGTTGCAGCTCTCAGCAGCCTATCTGGCTGATACCTGATTTACCTAACCCAGAGCAATAGAAGGCTGAGTTGATATGTGTATACTGAGATGGTTTACCCGTCGGTAGACAGCTACCCATCCAAGTAGCTCAACTAACAGCGACTTGACCCGGCATTGAACCCGTGGCCTCTTGATTGCAAGTCCAGTGACGTAATGACACAATTACCCATCGACTCTGAGCCCTGCATGCTTGCGTTACTTCACAGCTACCAATGTTATGCAGTACTATTGGCTGAGCGATGCCAGCTATTGCAACAATTGCTACTGTAGTGTGGTCGGTGGATCTTTGCACACTGCTACAGCTGCTGAGATGCCGTTTGTTTTTGTTAAACTGCAGGAAAAACGGAGGAAGATTTAAGGTCAGAATCTCCGTTCGAAATTCACACTGCACTGAAATTAAGCATTTACAAAAACTTTAACTCGAATAGCACTGTGACATTTGACTCTTAAACTGCATGCACTATAACAATAATCCGACCGACTCCATCATCATTTAGTTACTTCTTCAACGCATTTGATAAATGCAGAACTAGAGATCAGAGAATGAATGCATGACAATGCAACCTGCTGTGCACAGCAGAATGAGACTGCAGCCGTAGGAATAAGCACGGAGCGACCGGCGTCACCAAGCTGACCAATACGACCGCCACCCCACATCATCACTTCACAACGACCACCCATCTGCCAGTCCTCTGGCCGATGCACTGCCCACGACATTATCTGCTTGTCCATCCGCAGATCCCACGACGAGTTGTCCTGAACAACACCTTGAGCCATGAGACATGTGGAATTAACTAACAACTGCAATAAAACAATGTACAAAACATATGAGAACAAAAACGCAAGACTGCCGACGATGCTATCTGCTCATCCATTCGCAGATCCTACGACAAGCAAGTTATCCTGCTTTAGCAGCAACTAACTTCAATGAACCAAGTTACAATATACGGCTGATATACCAGGTGCACCACCAAACACGCACCATGCCATGTAATTTTCACAATGTTGAACAGATCGGTATCAAATTTGGCATAAGGCAACATTATTTCATTCTGGATATTATCTCTTACCACAGAACTCATACAAAGGCTAACAGCATTGATTACATGTAGACAGAAATGGCCTTCCATCTGAAGCAGCTGATGCAGTAACTACAGTACCACATACCAGCGGGTGTCGAGTTGAATGCTGGAAACGGCGGTGGTCTTTGTCAGAGAGACGAAAGACGCTGGCAGGCATGGAACTACGTGTTGCTAGAGCTTCAGTGGCATGCAGCAGCGTGGCATAGTTGTGCAACCACTGCCAGTCGGATGATGTCTGATTACTGCGACCTGTCACCAAGCACAATGTTCGTTCTACTTGTGAACAGTATGTCACATCTACAGCACACCTAACTAACACAACAAACGACAGAAAAAATTAAATCAAAACAATCTCACTATAATGCGCGAATAGTTAGTTTGTCTGTCTGTCTGTTTGTCTGTTTGTTTGTTATTCCCCTCTGGCGTTTTCTGTGTTGCACGGTCGTGGACCCCAACCGCAGCATTTGAGTCCTTGGGTCTTAGGTATGTGCACCCCACCTTGCCCCCCACTTCCCTGTAGGGTAGGAAATTTGCCAGTCCTAATAACAGCAATAACCATGACAATGTTTATGGTGCTGTCATCACGTCATTGCCATTGCAAGAGTTCACCTGGTTCATTCGACTGAATGTAGCACAAGCGCCGGGTAGACCAAGCCAATCAGCTAGAGCCAAAGATCTGCCTAAAGTGGCAGTCATAGTAGATTACATTTACCAGTGCCATTTTTTACTACTCTGTCCAAAAGCCGATACTCATTTTAGGATCCCATAAACTGCTGACCTTTGTGGCTAAGTCGACCTGGGTGGCTGGTTACATACCAAGACGGTTTTCCTGCCAAGCCAGCATAGAGTAACTTTATTGATTGGACATAATGCATTATCACTAAGCTACGACACCAACTGCAGTAACAAGAAATGATACGTATTAGAAATCAGTTTGTTATTGCATAAATGTGGTCACTGGTCAAAAGCAAGTGAAGGAAAAACACTTTTAACATCTCCACCAAACGTAATGAACAGATTACTGTCGATGCATAAAATCAAAGAAAAAACTGTACGTGAAAAACTGTAAAAAGTAAAGAAACCTTCACTGCTGAGCAGATGCAGTGGATGAGCGACGTTGTAGAGAATATTATCAATGGCAAGGCTAACGGTCCATGATGACAACATCTGCAGGTAGACACTATGTACAAGGTTATCGCCACTCATCACGTGTAGCTGTCCATACATCAACATATACGTGCGTTTTACAACTCATGGCTTGCCATCTAACAACACTGCCACATTTAATTCACGCCATGTAGTTGTGATTTGTCAACTGTTCCTTCAAACGAATATTAACAAATGAAAGAATATTAATAGCGGTTTCAGTCGACTGGAAAAATATTACCTTATCCATGACTAGTTGTTAGCAAATGGAACTAGTCATATCAGCTCAATGTACATTACTGTCTATAGTCAACCAGATTTGTTGAAAAATCTCCTGATAAAAGTAAAAAGTCTAATCATCTCAAAAATTAGCTTCATTTCACCAACTACAAGATTCGACATCAAATTAGCTACTAAGACTAGAAAAGATATTCAAAGATGCTTCATTACAGTCTTGCAGACACATTAAATAGCAGCCAGAAAAACGTAGGTCTAGAACATCCAAGAAGACTGCTTAAAGATGAGACCAACATCAATTGAGCAAGGCAGACTTGCTTGTGAAAACAGTTGGGCTGCCAAGCCATTAAATGACACCGACTCATTGTACCTTGCTGTTGACTCAACATGTACGGCCATTGGGCTTTCATTGTCGCTGGTCAGATGTTAAGGAACGCACTGTCAGATGAACTCCGAGATCCGGTGTGTGATATTGACAGCTTCAAACAGTTCTTTTAAACGATCTTGTTCAGTTGTTACTAGCATGACTAGTGTATTAAGGGTTATTCTGCAACGTAATTCACTATATAAATTTCCATTTTACTTACTTTCTTACTTACCTACTTAGTCACATTAAGTCAGCAAGTCAGACAACCTTCATCAAAATCAACTATCAGACATCATCCGGATGTGGATACCTTCTCGCAGGTGTGCTGCTGCTGAAGCATTACAGGCAGGTTGTTAAGCAGAGCTCGTAGACATGGTGCTTGGCTCAAACCTATGACTCCCTGCTGCTTCAGTGACATACGCGCCGTCGCCAACACCTTCGTCTTGTGGTAGAAGTCGGACGGACAACTGATTATCATCACGTCCTGGCCAGACAGATACGCGGTCATTAGAGACAATTAGAGGCGAGGCTTTTTCAGCACGTTGGAAGTTCTTTTACAAGACTGTGCAATATAAATTTACTTCCTACACTGACTTTGACATTGACACACTTGCAGAATAATAACCACACATTACACAATATGTCGGCCCAGTACTGCCATAATATGCAGTCATTCCCCGAGCTACGCACTTACTTATTTTTAATTTCCATTCAAAGTCCACGTTTACATTGCCACTGCACTAGCCAAGTTGATGCAAAATGTGTCACTTTCGGGACAACAAAAAATTAATGGACAGAAATATAGCAAGTCTAACATTACTATACATCAAACATTTCTAAACAAAGGACAATACTGACCTTTGACCTAGTGAAGACGGCAGCAATACCAGAGTCTGTGAACCAGCTGATGCCTTGAACACTGCCTACCCCAGTCACGGTCTGCAGCAGGGAACCATCCTAACAACAACCAATCACTAGTTCAATTATCACACATCATCCAATGCTCTCAAATGTTCGCTATTCATCACAGCGTAGCACGGTAGTGCGTAACACTGTTGTAAGGGCGACTATCAAAGTCAATGGGAAACCCCAGATTTTGGGCACCCGTAGTCCCCAAAACCCCGAATCAATCGACTTAAAATTTGACTTGGATGATTATGTCGGCAGTCTGACCCTACGTGCCAAAATGGGACAAATTGGCCCAGTGGGGTCGGAGGGGCAAAAGGGTGAAATATAATGTTCAATTGGGTTATTTTTTCTTTTTTTACTTTCCTCTGGAGAACACATTTTTGAGAGTATCACCACATTCTTTGCACTGGATGACGTGTTTCGGTGGGGATTGATTTCCTAGGGGGTCTCAACATTCATCTTTCATACTTTCCCCCTTAACCCCCCACGAAACCGCAAATTTTAGGCCCATTTTCGGACTTAGAAAAATTGCGACTGAAAATGCTTAACGATAGAGATGCTCATCTACAAACTACGCTTAATCGTCATCGTAGCCTCACCAAAGTGGCATAGTGAATAGACAATGTGGCCTCGAGAATTCCAAATATGTGGTCATTTTGGACCCCCTGCCTACAAGTCACGTGACACGGAGCATGCGCAGTGAACTTTTGGCCTTTAACATGGGCAAATGCAAGTTTGAGGCTTTATATCTCGATAACGGTGCAAGATAGACGCATGGTCACAATGGACCACCAATAGGAAATCACATATGCTGAGTCGAATGGTCACGTGACCGACGACGTCACGTGACTCCAAAAGATCAAAGTCGTGACCCCATTACCTTTGAGGCACCACTTGTCCGTAACGGTGCAAGATAGATGCATGATTACAATGGACCACCTATAGGAAGTCACCCACCGCGAGTAAAATGGTCACGTGATTGGTTTGGTCACATTATTAGTCTGCCCGAAAACGATAGTTTTCGGAAGGACTTATGTTTTAGCGCAGATGTTTATTAGTCCGCCCGTAACCGATAGCTTGCGGAAGCAGACTTATGTTTTAGCCCAGATGTTTTTTATTTTTTTTCCCTCGCTAGATCTCCGAGATGCGTGGAGCGACTGGCTTGAAATTTTGTACGATGGTCAGTACTAGGCCGAATTTTATAATGCCGGTCCAAAATTTTGGAGGGCGCACCCCAAAAAAATTTTGGGGGTGAAAAACATGCAAAATTTGGCCCGATTTCAAATGACTTCGAAGTTCAGCAGCGAATATCTCCAAAATGGATGAATATATTCAAAATCGGATTTTTATTCCATCTACCGCGATTCCTCCTGCGTTAGGCGAAACAAGTCCGGTGAAGTTCGGTCCAGTGACCTTGGAGATCTCGATGTTGAATCGTACCCACCCAAAGTGCATTTTTCG
>Ga0056128_1008715_pt1 | contig 12773 bp, 6 predicted proteins | sample WorMetLIZISLAND2_FD_71113 | JGI IMG/M metagenome (GOLD analysis project Ga0056128, IMG submission 71113) | Marine gutless worms symbiont microbial communities from Max Planck institute for Marine Microbiology, Germany - Olavius geniculatus... ...
AGTGCACTGGATGCGCTGTCAATACATATGAAACAGAAAGGTAAAGCAGGATACATGCACCAGTGTGTTAAAGGTCCATGGACACGGTCAAACTGACTTGTGAAATTTATGTAGACCTCAATTAGACATTTTACCTTGTATATATAATATGATGATTTATGCTTTGTGGTTCTATGAAATTAATGTTTGAATATATCGAAAAATGGCATTACGTTAAGTTATGCTGAAAAATCTGATCTTAGCAAGTTTCCGGAAATGCCATCACTGGTTGAACACAGTCAGTGTTTACCAGTTAATTTTTGATATTTTTAATGACAACTAGAAATACGTTCTGTGGAATGAAGTATTTGTCCCATTGCCACGCTATATTGCCTAGCAGCTGCATTTCAGTATTTGACACTCTGGTGAGCCTGCAGCCAATTTTGTCTTTTAATAAAAACGGTTGGTTGCCATGACAACAGGGGTCTTCAGGGGAGAAATTTACATGACACCATTGCATAGCCCGGGCCGGAAAATAGGGGGGTAGGTGCAAACAGCGCACAATTATCTTTTATGGGGACCGAGTTATACTGCTTTGAAGTCCCCCTAGGCTGTAATGCAAATTTTTAAAAATTGAGGTAAAATAGGGGAAGGAGTATATATTCAAATTTTTATCTCAAACAAACTCAATCTTACTTTTCTGGCCCCGAATCACTGTGTAAAATTTCATCAAAATCGAATAAAAATTGCGGTCGTAGGAGTGTTTACAGACAGAATGACAGACCGACGCAAGTGATTTTATAATCTGTTTCATGCTATGCTATAGCAATGGGACAGATAAAAATACTGTGTCGAATGACAACAGCAGCTGTACATAGGTTGAAAACATGACTTTATAATGCTTATGTTTCTATGCATTACACTGACCACGTGTTCAGCCAGTGACCTCATCAGCCTGTCAACATGGTAGTTTGTTTCTATGGCATTTGTGTAGATCATCGATTTCCAATGTAAATTTTTCTGTGCTGACTAAATGCTGGTCACTGATGGTACTATCAAAATTATCAGAAAATTATGCTGTTTTGGGAAAGTGGCTAAAATGTATATGTTAATTTTGGTGTCCGTGGACCTTTAAGAAGTAGATTGACTGTGATTCTGGTGCAGGTATCACCTGGAGTGTCTGGATCCACCGCTGTTGAGTGTGCCACGGGGCAACTGGTACTGCGTTGACTGTACTGCCACAGAAAGACATCTCAGATGTATGACAGCTTTTGTCATTCAACAGATTTAACGTATCTACAGTCCAACACATTTCAGACACACTGCCGTAATGTAGACTGTATTCAGGACATGGACTTTCTTACTGTTTTGTGTCAGTTTTTTTTTCAGCAAATATTGATTGTTTTATTTTAACACTGTTTAAATGCCTGATGTGGCTCAAGGTAGCGTTTTGACTTTAAAACCTACGGATTTGCACATTTATGCATATTTATGCGATGTGGACATTATCTAGCAGTACTCATCTAGGACGTGTGAAAACCTCAATACCTGTCAAGTTGGACCAAATTAAATAAAACATTTTTTTGAATGGCTGATTCCGGTATTGTAGCTGAGTCGAGTGAGGACGTCGTCATGGATACATCCCATGATCATAGAACTTCTGGATCTCGTTCAGCTCAGCGCATTGCTAGGACGATCGTTGCCGAACGAGTGCGCAGCATCGTAGCAAGAAACAGAACTCGACGTCGTCGACTGCTGAGCTCCAGTAGTGAAGTACGATTGCTACTAGTTACGTCTGTACCGGATAGAAGATTTTTCGATTCTGGTGCATAGGAATAATTTGTTCTATTATGCGATGGAATACGAATATGCTATTCAACTTACTATTTGGATCAGATAGAAATGGAATGGACTGTTCTGCACAGCCTGCTACTAATCATAGTTCCGGCAACAAGATATCTGCTAGTTATCGGTAAGGTAGTAAATAAATTCGTAGTGTGTTCGCTGTCTTTCTATAAAATTTCTTTCATGCAAATGTGGACATGTATGTTGTATCTGGTGAGATATCGTGTATACTGTTTCATAAAAATTTGTCCTTTTATTTCTGTCATATCTTTTGCAGATTTTATCTGATTTTACTAATTTTTGACAAAAAAAACTTACAGCTCAGAATTTGACGCAAACACATTTACACATTTCACTGCATCTCAGTATATATGTTCATACTGGCAGTGGATCACAACACAGTGTAGTGAACTGTCACAGATGTACAAATTTTAGCTGTCAAAAAGTTAATTTTTATGCATTAATGCATTGCATTGATTTTTTTAACTCATGTGTTAACACGCTAATAAATAATAATGCATCATTAATATTGCTGATATTGTATGTGGACTACATCAAGAGAGTGACTGGAATAACAACCGACGAACTCGTGGCTGTGTCGCAGGATCATGACAGTAATAATGGAACAGCAACAAAACAATTTTTAATCACTTGAATATATCTTAAATATTATTTGATCATCACATGACCATAGTTTAGTGGAATACTGGAACTCCTGCTTAGCAGAATTTTGTAAATTAAGCACATTAATTCTTTAACGCGTAAAGTAACATGATAATTCAACAGCTACAAGTAAATGTGAAGAGAAATTGTCAGGCCATGATTGCCTGTGTACTGATCGTGCCTGCATCCATTCGTGCTTGAATGGCTTTTCGAACATGCGGTTTTACAGTCCTTGTGAGAAACTTTCAAGCGTTTTTGCATTCGCTCTCCAATCCTCCATGCTTTTTAGATTGGAAGGTCCATGTCATTAGGTGCTTAAAGCTTCAGTTGGTATTGCAGGAAGAAGAAGATGACGAAGCTGAGTCTTCAACTCCACGTGTCAGTACGTCTGCTGCAACCGCATCACAAACGAGGAAGCGGAAAGCATCAAAGACGGCAGCCAGCGGGGTAACGAGACCCAAGAAACGACGGACGACCAAACGTCGGAAAAAGACGACAAAGCGAAAAACTCAGCGACGGCGACGACCGAAAACTGTCAGCGTAAAGAAAGTTGATGCGAATGGCAAGTTGGTGGTCGTTAAGAAACGTCGACGCAAGACTAAACGTCGTAAGACGAGCAAGAGGAAGGTCTGCTTGCTTTTGTTACATGGCGCATGATGAATTGTTGGTTTTTTTCTAAAAATTTGTGTGTATATTATATTGTAGAAGAGAAAAGCATTTGACCTTATGCAGGCTCTGCATATTGCTTAGTCCAACACTTCTCTTCAGAGAACTAACTGTATCTTGGGCATAACTTGGGGTAACCCCAGAAATACGGGCCAGAAGCTGTTGCAGTGGTTGTAGGCTAATAGTTATTTTGTTTAAAACTTACTGTTATACTGTATATTTTACATTAGTAATATATGTGATTTGGTGAGAAGTAGCCAGAATTTGCTACACATCTGCTCTGAATGTACTGTAGAGCTTAGTTGGTTTATAATAATTCCTTAAATGTAGAGCTGCTATGCTATATAATTGTGTCTGTCAGCTGCAGAAGTTGGCGCGCACCAAGCGGACGTTGCCGGCCACAGTGAAGTGTCGGCTGGCTGGTCGACTTGGCATTGGTTTGCCGCCACTCGGCCGACAGATACCGACAGTGGTGAAGTCAGCTTCGTCGAGTGGCTATGTGGAGTCACGCGCAGGGTCTAGCGATGCCGGTGGCACTGCTGCGCTCTCCATCATGGGCAACAGAGACGATCTCGACCCGTTCAGGTTTGATTGTCGATTTAGTTAGAGCTGTGCCAGATTTTATTTCCATTGGCTTGCAGAATAGGTGGCCAGAGGTTATGATTTTGGTTTTATGAGAGATGTCAGATATTTGGCATTCCCATAGTAATAAGGTGTTGTCATCATAATACGGTGGTGGTCTGGCTCAGTTGGTAGCATCGTTGATTGCATCAACGAAGTTAATGAACACCAGGCCCGATTACTTGGATATGTGACCATCTCAGTATGTAACCAGCCACCCAGATCAACTCAGCCTGGCCATCCCTCTGTGGATAGGCGCAATGAGTTCCAGCAAAAGCTGAGATGTAAACAGCCACACTGCATGATGCACTGGCTCCGTGTCCGTGTTCTTACAGTGTAAAAAGTGGTGTCTGAATGAGGGCTAAAGAAACAGAGATCAGCTCGGAAAGGACTTTATGTTTACATCATAACACAGCTTGAACTGCTGTGTTTACCCTGTGATTAGCACGTAAGTGCTGTTGTGTACAAATTTGTGTTTCCAGAAATTATTACTTACTGCGAAGTTGGCTTGGAAGCCTTGTGTAAGGAAGGATGTTTGTTAACTAATTTTGGTGGAGATCGTTGTAGAGTTATTCAGCAGTGATAAATGCAATTTTGTGTTGCTGGGCTGTGGAACTGCCATTATTTAATGTAACTTGTTGTCAGGTTAAGTCGACTTAAATTATTTTCTTGAACTTTTGCAATGTGCACAAGCCAGCTTCAGTGAACCAGTGCCATAGCAATGTTACCAGGTGATTAGTTCACATAGATTGGACATCAAATTTGGTAGAAATTTAGTTGCTAGCATTAAATTGCCCAGTGTTCTCAGTACAGCCAGATGCTTATTTTTATCATCGTCGTAATCTTGGACAGTTTAACGTGGCCTTAATGATAAGCATTTTTGCTAGTTAGTTAGTTAATTCGCACATTTAAGGGTGTCTGTTCAAAATCACAAATGCTGCAGCTATTGTCTAAACAGATGAGTCTCGAGTCTGTTGATGAAAACAGTGAGTGTTAGTGATGGGTCGCGAATGGACGTAGATATGTCACATTGTGATGCTTGACATACAATACATGTAATCTATTTTGTGTGATTTTTTAGAGATGATGCTATAAGGTGTGCTGTTTACCATTCTATTTCCACTTATCAGTATGTTAAGAAATACTTCTACTCATTTCTGCTGATAAGTCTTCTGCTCATGTATGGAATGGGCTTCATGAACATGTCACCTCTGCACTTTCCTTGGCTGTCTTCTGGTCACATCTGAAAACTCATCTGTTCCACATCTTATATCCCGACTCTTTCTGACTATATGGTGCCCACACAGTGATGTTTCTGTTACTATGGACACTGATCATTTCCGTTACTTACAATTTTTACACGCAACAGCAGGTGGATCAGTCAAAAACGGTGCAAGCTAGTATCACCAAATCTTCACCGTCGGCTGCCTGGAAGACTCTAGTTTAAGGAACTGTGAAGCTTTTCCATAAATTTGAAGGAGGTCACCCCGAACGAGGGCGCTAAATGAGAGGGGGTAGGAAAAATTTGTGATTTCCAGCCAATACAGTGTTGGCTGAGCAAGACAGTTCACGCCCTCTGGTGAGTATGATTAAAACACTATAGATAATCGGTCGTCTGGCGCCCTCTGGCGACTGACTTAGAATTTATTTTACTGGCTTTTAAACATGCATCGCTGTTGCGCATTCCCGTTTGTGTTAGCAGGTCTTTTCTTGTTACATACTGGTTAAATACAGATATGTGGTGCTTTCTGTTTGCAGTGAGCTGGACGATGATGCTGCACGAAGCTCTAAAACTCTTCAGAGTCCTGATCCGAAGTCTAATAGCACTGCAAGAAATGAAACTTCACCGTCCACTCAGTAAGTTTTACCTGTGGCTGAGTGTATAGTATTGCTGAACATATAACATGTTACCAAAAAGTTAAATAATTTGATAATTGACCTCCCCCTTCTTGTCGGACTACTGATTGCAAAGTCACTGGTTCGACTCCCAGTCAGTCCAGTGCTAAGCAAATAAGGGTCGTCCATAAATGATGTCACACAATTTTAGGGAAAAAATGATCCCCCTCTCCCCTTTGTCTTGTTTTGTCACGCTGCTCTGGACCCCTTTTAAATATGACGTCACAAACTTCCAAGCGCCCCCTCCCCTTGCAGTCTGTACTCTGCAGTGTAGCCTACAGGTTTATGAGTTTCAAATACAATGCAAATTTTTTGTATGATATGACGCATTTGATGAGACACGGCCGTCTCTGCTGGGGGTCGTGGGTGGTGGAAACACTGGCTTCGGTAGGCTTACATCATTTTCCATTGCTTGCACCATGCGTGCTCTACCATGGAGTCCTGTATAGTGTACTAGCGCTATCGTCCACGACTCCCTGGCCAGGCCTTGCCACAGATGTGGTGTGCGTGACGTCATGCAGCTTTTCACCCCCCTTCCCCTTACATCACGCCTCATCACAACGTGCGTGAATGACCCCATAGTGTGGCCCATGTAACTGTGCTGTGTCTGCGACTCAGTACCACCTCAAAGGCCACAGACGAAATGAGCAGCAAGCCATAGGGTCAGACTGCTGTGAGATGGCCTTGTTAAATGTGGGTGGTTTACCTTTTTTAACTTTTTTACTGTGCCATACTACTGTGCTTAATGCAACACCAGAACTTTTAGTTGCATCCTGAAATGCATGACATCGCTGTCTTTTGGATCCCGCCAGATTGCAGTGTTCATTGAATGCTGATATAGGCCCAGGTGTGGACAACTTGCTTATGTCTAGAGCTGTGTTTGTGAACGGCTCCATTTGGAGCTCGAGCTCGCAGTGTTGGTGTTGCAATATGTTTGTTGCCCACTTACATTGTACCTGTGCAGTGTGCATGTACGCCATCGGGAATTGTTTGCGGAAATATTGTGTGGTTAAATGTTTTAATTGTTGCAGAGCGAAACCTGTCGCAGGTCCATGTGATATTCTCGGTGATATCCTGTCGTGCCAGAAGATCTGGCATCGCAGTGCAGCGAACATCATTATCAACAGAGATGGTGATTGATGTGTTTATAAATTCTTCTATATCTGCTCAGGATGTATTCAGTAGAACTTAGCAGTGTAGAACTTAGCAATATTATTTTAAGCTGTATGTAAAATTTTTTTAAAAACTAACAAAAGTTAACATTTATTAGTGTTGTGAGTAAGCTAACAGATTGCGCTCACTGCTCAGAAATGTATCATAGTTTCTGTGTGTGTGCCTTTTACCTGGGTACTTGTTATTTGCGATTTTTGTTGCTCATAGTTTCTTCATTGCTCTTTGTTGAATCGGCAATAGAAAGGCATTTGGCATGTGAATCACCTACTGCAGCATAATGCTAGGGTTCTTTGGCTTCTGGTGGGCTTTTCCTTGAATAACCTCAAAAATAGTTGCCATTGGCACCAACTTGATTCACTCCAATTAGCAAAAACTTCAGAGCAAATGCTGTCAGGTTACCAGCTGAAAAAAGGAACGTCTGTTCTAGCCTGTTGTGATAATGAGTTCATATAGCACATAAACTCAGCACTGCCATCAGCAGACATTTATTTTAAATATCAGTTTTTAGTTTAACTACTTCTGTAAAGTAATTGATGCATTTTGTGATTTGTAAAAACACTGAGGCCCATCAGGTGGCACTTTTTCTAATGAGGCTCGAACTGTATATTGCTGAGTATGAAATCATTGACACTTGAGATTCTTCTCGTTGTGAAAGACCTAACGTGCATTATAAACCCAGTTTAATATAATAATAATAACTTTATGATTTATTTTTCTTCCTTACATACCTACATAAGTTGGTAGTATGTTGCCTGTGGAACAGGTTCGCTGCAAACACCGCAGAAGTCAGATCCTGTGCAGTCAAAAGCACCACCGGGTGACAAAATAACCGTTAACAGTTCCGAGAGACCAGACACTAGTGGTATTGCCACACCACTGTCCAGCGCTATTGCATCAAGTCCTTCTGATTCTCGCTCCTCTACATCGTCTTCGCAAGAATCAGATGAGATGTTAATCACTAAACCACAGCCTCCACCGGCTCTGTGTCCAACCAGGCTTCCCAACCCAGGAAAATACCTTCCACCGATACTACCGCAGTTTCTTCTTGTCACGGGAGAAATGTCGGCAGACGAAGGAAAACTGTCGGCAGATGAAGGAAATTTTGTTATGCCAGATGTCAAGTCATCTGTACCTTCTGTCTCTTCTGGCACAAATTCAGACAAAGATGTTCAGCAGTCAGCAGAATGCACGTGTGCTGACATCAGCGTTGGGTCGGACGTATCTTCAGAGCCTCTGACTTTTCACACTGACTTCGGTGATGACTGTAACACGGCCGCTTTCTCCGATGAAGAGCACAAGGCACTGGAAGATCTGTTGTCAAAGAGCTCAAAATCTAAGTCAAAGTTGCTGGATGTGAACGAGAATATCGACAAGAAGAAATCTTCAAGTAATGACTGTGGGGTACACGATTCAGATGTAGTTTCTGATCATCAAAAGCTCGATGGGCTTCCAGACCCACTGAAAACGGTGGCAGGGTTGTGTGACACTTCGCAGTTCATGCCGGTTACTACCAGTACGGTGGTTGTCAACATGGTACTGTCGAGTGTCGCGACTCAGCCAGAAGGTCAGAGCTCCACTGCATTGGAGCCGCCGGAAGCTGCCAGTCACAGCCAGGAGCATGATAACATGTCCATCTCAGATGCTGCCAGCACCCATGACGCACCCGACACTGCAGCAGCAGACAAGGACAAGGACTTACAGCCACCGGAGAAGTCCTTCATCACAGAACAGCCCGGTGTAGAGAATACAGCTGATGCTGATGAAAGTGATGATGCAAATCGGGAACAGCAGGCTGTTTTGCCATCCTCCGATGGAGAGACTCGCACCATGCAAATCAAACCAAAATCACCATCGTTGGAAAAAAGCAAGTCACGTTCAAAGACTGGAAAGCGGAGTCGGTCTCGGTCCAGTGAACGTAAGAGGCACCGATCATGGTCAAGTGAGCACAGAAATGGTCATTCACGTTCCAGTAAACGGTCGGACTCAAATTCACCGACTAGGTCTCCGGGCAATTCGTCCCAGAGAGACAGCAAAAAACACAAAAATCACAAACGTAGCCAGTCTAAGGATCGCAAGCGTAGTTGGTCTAAGGACCATAAACGAAGTCGGTCTTCGTCTCACAGCCAAAGACGCCGAAGTACTTCGAGAGAACGTCATTCACATAGCAGATCGTCACATGGCAGTCGTCGCAGAGAACGTAGTCGCTCACGATCGTACGACAGTCGCAGAAAACGAAGCAGATCGCAGTCCTGTGATACAAAAAGACGGAGTCGTTCGACTGATATAGCTCAGCGTAAACGAGAAAGCCGTTCCCGATCTCAAGATCGTAGTCGCCAGCACACTGCCAAAGGTCGCAGAATATCTCGCGATGACAGCACTGCAAGAAGAGATGATAGTTCCGTGCAGTCCGTAATTTATGTGTCATCTTCATCTTCAAAGTGTCACCAGTCTGATCATAGTCACGATTCACCTCATCACCAGCGTAGGTCGCCATCGCAAAGTGAGAGAGTTGCGAAAAAACGAAGTAAGAGAGCAGCATGTGAGAAATCCGGTGATCCTGATATTGAGAAAACTGCTGCTGGTCGACAGTCGGACTTTGATCTGTCTGGTGCTGAGTCAGGCCGACGACAAAGAACTCGAGAAGAAGATGAAGCAGAAAACAACCGCATTGCTGTGATCTCTTCGTCAAGTGCTACAAACCGTAGAGCTAGACAAAAGGAGTTTGAATCAGATGAAGACCCACCAGCTGATTTCCCTGCCGCCTATGATCCTTCAGAGCCCACAGAAGACAATTTCCGTGATGACAGGAATGTCTCAGATCATTGTCCTCCTTTACCAACGCCTCACTGGGTTCCTGTGCGGACACAGAGAATGCCGATGGTTGAAATGTTGAGGCCACCGCCGCCAGTCTATCCGTCCCGACTTCCACCGCCACCGCTACCATCACCCAGATTCCAGCATCGCCCTCCTCCTCCACCTGATGCTGTCCCTTTGGATATGAAGTCAGTTGTTGTGCCACCAAACCAGTTTGTGGTTGGCTTGTCTGATGCCGGTAGGCCACCACTGGCGCCTCCACCTATGGTTAATGTGCTGCCGCCATTGCCAAGGCCGACGGAAGTTCAGCCGCCGCCAGTTACTTACACACGACCAATGCTGACTGCTCCAGCTGGTGTTATACCACAACCACCCACGGGTCCACCCGTCAGGCTTCCTGCCGGTGTTGACACAGTCCCACTGATTGTCCGTGGGCCGATGGAGCCGGCTCGACTGATCTTTGTTCCTCCGGGTGTCGGACAGCCAGTGGTAGGACTTCCAAGGATTGTCTGTCCACCAGCACAAGGTCCCATGCCTGAGCTGGTCCGACTGCCTATAGGACAGCCCCAGCCGCCCCCAGGCAGCGTGCTGCCTGGTCCAATAGGACAGCCGCCGCCAGGCAGCGTGCTGTCTGGTCCGCCATTTGTGTCCGGGAATCAGATAATGATTCAGCGTGCGCCAGTGGTCTTTCAGCAGCAGGTGCCTCCGGAACATCGCGTTGAATCCCCACAACCACCTCCGCCACCACAAATCATCCCAAATATCCCAATCAGCCAGATTCCCAGAAGCAGTCAGCCGTTTGTGTCAAATGTGGGAGAAATGCCATTCCCGCTGGGTGGTGGTAATAGTGGTCAACCGACATTACCAAACATGTCAGTGCCTCTGCTGCGTCCATCTCAGCCACAGCCTGCTCCGATGCTAAGCTCTTCTTCCGCGTCTTCTCCATCGTCTGGGAGTCAAGATGCAGAAGACTTGCTGATGGAACGATACAGGGCAAAGCCGGAGCCCCCACAGTCTCTTTTCCCGAGTCAGAAGTCTCCCGATCCACCACCAAAACCAATCGTTGATACCCACCAGTGGTCTCCTGATCAATTGTCACAAGATTCAGATAAATCATCAGATCATATGCAGCCTCCACAACCACCATCGTTGCCAATGCCTGATTTGAGGACTGTTGTTACCACAGCATCGGAGGTGGTTCCGACGTCCACGTCTGAGACACTGCCGTCTGATCCAAGATTATTGGTCCAGTTCCTGATGAATCAGTCACGGCAGTCTGCCACGGTGTCCGATAAACACAATTCCCCGACTGCCGATAAGTCGACATTGGTCAAGCCATCACCACCAGCTGACCTGCACTTGTCAAAGGTGGAAAATAATCAAGGGATTACAGATAATTCACCGGAGAAAGTGAATAAAGGTAAACTGGCATACAGTCCTAGCCAGGCGGATTACTTGAGTGACGAAGAAGATCATCAGGGACCATCGGAAAGCGTCCGTGACATGAAGGTTTGTTTGTTTGTTATTTTCCCCACATAATATTTAGCAGTTTATGGATAGTGATTACTTAGCACTTCGATCCTCCGGTCCTTGACAGGACATTGGGCAGCAAGAGTTCGCCATCTGCTTCTGTTTGTAGCCACAGCCCAGACGCTGTTCCAATCAACTCCTCAGTCCACCAGGTCTTCTTTGAATGTAGACCGCCAATTCTTCATTGGACGACCTTGTCGTCTGCCACTACCAGGAGGGGTCCATGACATGATTGGCTGGTCGTCCAGGTGCATCCTGATGATATGGCCTGCCATCCAAAGTCTTCTCTCTGCTACAATGTCCTGTAGTCTTCGCTGCCCAGTCCGGCTTAGCACCTCCATGTTAGTCATGTGGTCCTTCTATGTAATGTCCAGAATCTTCCGTAAGTTGTGCTGGTGACGTCCAGCTGCTGACATATTCTATCTGTACTCTTCCAAGTCTCGCTGGCGTATATGGCTGTAGAGACAATGTGGGAGTTTTAGAGGTCCAGTTTAATCTTATGGATAGAGATTAGAGATGGTAGATTTCATTTATTATATACAGTTTGTATATGGAAGCCTATTTGCAGTCTGACATGGCAAGTAACATCTGATTCTTAAACTAGGACACAATATCTAGATTTGACAGATTGGATTTTTTAATACATGTGTTTGGCCTAGTTTTTGTGTCGTGTTGCACTTTGCGGGTCAGGTCTTACATGACCTTGCAAAACCAGTGCAGAAGAGTCAACCATATCGGGCTAATTTCTCTACATAGTAGAGCAAAAAATGCACTATGATCATTTTTAATGATATTTTTGTCATCCGTGGACTGTTAAGTGACATGCTGATTGTTTGTTGACACATTTGGTTACACTGCTGGAATCAGAAGATTTTGTTTTGTGTGATGATTGTGTTGGATTTCAAATCATTGGATTATCAGCAATGCTGTGTGATGCTATGCTGTGTATAGCTGCAGCGGCAGGCGGTAGTCGTTGAGGCTGTGAAAGCTGCACTCAAGCCGTACTATGCCATCGGTAAAATCACCAAGAACGAGTACAAGGACGTCATGAGAAGCGCTGTGCCAAAGGCAACTAGATTTCTTGTCCTATTTTATACAATAGACAGCAATTTTCTATAAGTTATTTCATTGTCAGTCATGCTTGTATTGCATCTCGCTAGAACTATGTTTGCAGTGATAAACTGGTCGATCTTAACTCAGCAGGTACAGTCAAGCATGACCAAATGAATGACACTGTAGGTTACCAGAGCTTGCCATTTGAAAATGAGAGGCGATTGAAAAATTGATCGCTCCACACTGGGTAGGCAATCGATTATGACACAGTCATATATAGGCCGCCTACTGTAGTATCACTGTAGAACGTAGACGCTGATTTAAGGGGGTTCCTCCCCCCTCAGCGCCAGAAAGCAATCATTCCCAAAGTTGCACCTACCCCTCCCCATTCTTTCCTACCTCTGCCTTTCCCCTTCTGTCTTCTTTCCCTTTTTTGTCCAACAGATTTAGCTAATGGTCTACTGCAGTGCTGTCCAACCTTTTTGACACTGCGGGCCACTTAGTCAATTTTCCACCAGCTGGCGGGCCGCAAT
>Ga0056128_1008717_pt1 | contig 12772 bp, 8 predicted proteins | sample WorMetLIZISLAND2_FD_71113 | JGI IMG/M metagenome (GOLD analysis project Ga0056128, IMG submission 71113) | Marine gutless worms symbiont microbial communities from Max Planck institute for Marine Microbiology, Germany - Olavius geniculatus... ...
TAAGTTTGTCATATTGTCTGTATGTCTCTCTGTCTGTCTGTTTGTCTGTCTCACTGTCTGTTTCTGTCTGTCTCTGTATGTCTGGCATGTAGTGTTGCCTTGATTGGCGAATAAACATAAACATATGCAAGGCGTCGCCGACAGGCTGTGGGCATTTTGTACAAGACCGTGCTCGCGCCGTCGTGGTTTTGCAAAGTCTCACAGACTGTCGTCCTCGCTGCGTCGTCATCATCATCGATTCTCAGTAGATGTGCCATTGTCGTCTGCATATACCTTCTGATATGCGAAATACGTACGGTGAATCTGTTCCAATTTCTCGCAAACGAATAGGTCCGCTGCTGGTCTGAAGACATTTTTATTCTGTGACGCTCTTAGCATTGTCTCGCTGCGTATTTTATTTAACCTCAAACTATGTAATGCACCCATGGTCTTTTAGCATGTAATGAGTAGTAAGTGTTCAATATGATATGATATGATGATATAACAAAAGTCGCCGTCAGCTGCGTTCTGCCAACTCAAGGACATGTGTCGTCAGAATGACCTGCAGCAGCTATGGAGACAGATGCTTTGCTGCTACAGGTCCGAGGCTGTGGAACAGTCTGCCAGCTCATCTGAGACAAACTAGCATTAGCTTTGAACAGTTCAAGCAGCTGCTAACAAAACATTTTTGTCCGGGTGTTGAGATCGCAGCGCATTGTGGCTGGCTAACTGATAAACCACACCTGCTAAGCTATCTTACTTACTTACTTACTTAGATCGTGTGGTCGGTTTGTTGTTTACACTACCCATTTATTTACTCCATTTTATTATCGTGAAGTGCAGAATTTCCAGGTGTCAGTCACTCTGCGGCTCATAGGATGATTATTACTTAGCACGTAGGGCCTACTTAAAGCAAAATGCAAGCACTGCCTGCCATAAAATAATTTTATACAGCGTCAGCGCGTTTCATACTTTCACTTTTTGACCATGGTGCATTTTGAGGTAAAAAAAGTCTATTTCGTGGCAAATATGACCACTCAAAATAATCGCATTTGCTGACAATAGTATACCGAAAAGATGGATATTAGTTTATGCGCTTTACGTTGCTACAATTTTTGTTCTAAAACATTTGCAAACAATGCTTTAACACTTTTAAACATGCTTACTTAAAAAACGCGAAACTTGTTTGCAAATATTTTGTGGTTTGCGTCTAACCACGGCATTAATGGACCAAGTACTCCTGTGACAACGGTAAGAGATAGGGTTAAGATTTTTATTAATCACTATTACGAAATGCCATATGCCCTGTCACATGAGATAAAAATCATTAACCTTAGATGACCTTGAAGGTCGTTTCGCGTTATTGTGGCTAAACGATGCGAGATAGGACCTACGTTGCTATTGAGCACTAATAGGAAGTCTCCCATTAGCCTTCAAATTTCCTTGGATGACCTTGAAAGTCTCTGACAACCAGTACGGTCGGCTATCCTAGCGACAACTAGACTTCTTGTTATGAGGTCCACTGACAAAGAAAGCGACACTGTAAACTCGGCCAATTAGTTTTGCTCTATAAGCTTACCTGTATTAGACCATACCTGATTGTCTCTTGGTATAGTATCATGCCCGTGGCTCGCACGCGCAAGTGAACGCTCCAATTAATTTCTCTCTCAGGTAATCATACATACCACATCTATATCTATATGCATATTGTCGGCTACAGGCATTACAGGGTTTCTTGAAAATGAACGCAAAGCTCGACTTCACAAATTGTCAACAGCATTATGTCGGATTCTCGCTGTCCATGTTTTCGCGTTTCTGTCCATCTGTGGTGTGTTTTTCCTATAGGTTGAATACGCTGTCTAAATATTCCGGTTTTTTTTGTTTCATTCCGTTTAATGTCCAGTACACGTGTTTTACTTAATAATTATCACATTTTTCATTACATATTTACCCAAATCCAATATCTAACTTGTTTTTATGGACATACTTTACTTATCTGTGTCATTAGAAGTTATTAAAAAGTGGTTTCTGGGAAAAGTAAAAAGGATATAAAGGTAAAGTCTACTGGCTAGAAGCGCTTTGACAATCTCGGAAGTGGCAGCTGATTGGTATGAGCTAATAAAACCGCAGCGCACTATGCGGCCATCCATTGTCGGCGTTAAAGAACAATTGGACCCGCGGTTTGCAGCTAGCAGACATACCACCGACCCAGTCAATCACACTAGGCCTTCATCCTGTAGCCGTAAGCTACTACCCATTTTCCGGCCCACGGAGGGTAGGAGGCTGAGTTGACCTAACCATCAGCTTGTGATGTTTTTTAAATTGCCACGGTGAAAGATTAAATCAATAAAAATAAGGTTTTGCATCGGTGGTTATAACAGGTAACATTTGAATGATAGAAGTTACCGAAAAACTAGCGTACTATTTGACGATTTGCGCCACCCCATCTTGGCTTGGCTTTTGTTATCGTCATGTCACACCAGGTATCAGAGTCGCGCTATTTTGTCGAACTGTTTGGCAGTTTTTTTGCATACCTGATGGTCAGTGATTTTTCTTGCGTATGATGATCCCCACACACTAAAACAGCGAACACACACAAATAACTAGCTTGAACTTTAACTTGGATGATGATTGGCTGTGGAAAGAAAGACCAAACGGACAGACAGCTAAACGGACAAAGATACAAAACAAGAAACCCAGCTGTCGCTAGGATAGCCGACCGGCGACCATGCTGGTTGTCAGTGACCTTCAAGGTCATCTAAGGTCGATAATTTTCATTTCATCTGTTTCATCTGAGAGGCCGTATGCCACTTTCTATCAGTGATTAATAGTAATTTAGGCCGTATTTCTCACCTTTTCTGAGATATGGCTAGTTTTCCGTTAAAAACGCACAGTTTTCTTACCCTTTTTTTATTCAACCCCGAATTTGAAAATGTTTCTCTTACACTAGATCGCTGAAATTTTGCATGCTTATGTTTAAGACACAGGGCTAATTACTTGTGTAAAAAGTGTTCCGTTACGACCTAACGTTTAGCCACAACACAACCGTTACGGACGACGTCGGACGGACAGACGACAACCGTACCATAAGCTCAAACGTAACTTAAGTACGGTCGGCTATTACAAACACACATACACACACACCGCATGGCAGGTGACGCTCCACACCATGCTCTATGAGAGTATCATGCACCACACCCTCCATTTTTCACACACACACACACTGCACCCCTCCATCTTCCATACACACAGCATATGGCAGGTGATGCTCCACACCATGCTCTATGAGAGTATCATGCACCACACCCTCCGTTTTTCACACACACACAACATATGGCAGGTGACGCTCCACACCATGCTATATCACACACTGCACCCCTCCATCTTCCACACACACAACATATGGCAGGTGACGCTCCACACCATGCTCTATGAGAGTATCATGCACCACACCCTCCATTTTCTACACACACACACACACAGAGCACACGCGCACACCCACACATCGCGACCAGCAGGGTCGAGTATCGTGGCGTGACTTCAGGTCAACCACGCGTCATCAGTCGTCCACGACCACCCATGCTCTTTGCAATTCACATCCACGCTCCACTCGTCCGATCGTAAAGCCGGCCAGCTGCCACGTCACGAGACCCGCAATTTGTCTGGCCAGCCATCTTCACGCTACGATTGTGTGACGGTTTCTGTCCGTCATTACGCGGCCTTTAATGCTCCGGTTGACGATTTATGTACATGGCGGGGGAGTTGGTAGCCGCTGCTGGAAAGGCAGGACAGTCAGTCTTGATTGATTTTCGTGGTAGATTTAACCCCGACAAGAAATACTGTTTACTTTGGTTGTTGTATATTAAAAATATTTTATGCAGCTAAATAAAAAACCAAAACTTAATTTCATTAATTGCGACATTGAGACTGATACAGCAATAAAGTCTGCACTAAAATACTTTTTCACTTTGCCCCATGTACGTAGAACGTAACACCCCAGACATGAAATAAGCGTAGGAATCGTCGCAATACCCACGCTACGTCCTCTTCTCGCCACATCCCCAGACAACTATATTCTCCCACCCATCGTGTTCTGATGGCGTCGGCAAAAGTTTTTGCTTGCACGACATCACGTCGACGGGCGACTGACCGACTAATCCGGCTGAATCCTTGCTGCGAGAGATCAGACGAATCGATCTTCTATCGTATAACTGCGTTATCGATGCGTTCTGATTCATCGACGAACTGACCTTTGAAGTCTGTTTTGTCAGTACTGCAAACCGTTTATTGGAGTTATCACTGTAGAAGGAGATAATGTGACTGTGTTTGTCAGTTCGTTTTATCAGCTATATTAATCAAAAACGTTATTAACGAAGTTTGGTCAGACTTTTCCGACCAACGAAAAAATTTTATGTTTCATTATTATGTGTATGTGCATTGCTGAAAAGGCCGTCATCGAAATGATCTATACTGTGTCGGGCAAGACATTAAGCCCTACTCACTCACTCACTAAGGAGAAACTGATTGGATGTTGTTGGCAATTCGAATAATTCTTCAGTGATGCCATCACGTTCAGCAATAGACCACGTGCAGAAGCAGCTCGACAGCTGTGCTGTACAAGATCTACTGAGACCGATGTCTTTACTTTCAGCACCGAAGTACGGGAACCGTAACGTGACTGGTCGCTATATTGTAAATCAGCCACCTGGAGTGAATGTGTCTTAGGGCTGACTGGCAGATCCATAGTCGTCAATGGCATCGGCCGGGTTTTTGTGTGAACTCGGCGCTCATCGTTCTCAGTTTCAACAAGTCTTTGTCGCTGACAATTACACCAGTCTGCGACGGGCGGTGACTTTCGACCAAGATTTACATCATAGTCTTTTAGGCTACTCAAACCTTTCTTTTACTCCGAATTCCGAAGTCGCTCGGACTTAGTATCATGTCGTACTGCGATCATTTCTATTGCTGGTCTTACTTAACTTGCCAGTCACGGCTGACCGGAAATATGGACTCACTTTGTCGAAACTTTTCAGGATGACTTTCAGGGATGATCTTCGAAGTCTTGTTGTCTTAAGAACACTAGCGTAGAAAAGAATGCCTGGAAACCTTTTAAGCAAGTTTTTAAAAAGTTTTGACTTCAGGTTGTCGTTGTTGGTTTCTGTTTAGTGATACCCCGTTTACACGATCAAACTGGCTAGACGAGCTGGCTATATGTTAGCTGGAAGAGCCAGCTCGATGTTTGCTCGATGTAAACGGGGTATGACGCACAACTTTACAGTTCGCAAGTTTTATTCAGCTCAACGTAAAGGAACAACATACACGTAATTGAACTGAACTGAATGGACCAATAAGCCAGCAGTAAAGCATTACTGTTCGTTCATTAGTCACTTCAGCTCATTTCAGTTCAGTTAAATTATGTCGCTCTGAATGCCTCTTAAGCCAGCAAAGAATGTGCCACTAAAAAGCCACAAACAGTAGTTCTAAACGGTTAGCGTATTGTGTAAAAGCTATGTCAATTTTTGTAAGGCCGGGAGTTATTTCATTGAAGTAAAATGAGTTTATCTATCTGGGAGATTTGACTGTGCGACGGCCACGATTCTTACAAATTCTTTGTCGCCGATTATCGGCAGTTGGACAATTTTTAGTGTTAGGATGTTGAAGATTTGAGCCCAACAAGTGTTAGGCTGTTCCTTGAAAAAAGCCATTAAACAGAATTTACGGGTGTTTGAAATGGTCACCAATGTAAGTTCCCAACTCTCCACTTGGGTTAAAAAGACAAATACTGATAGGCTCAATAAGCACCTATCCTTTATTCATTATGTGATGTTGTGCAAAATACAAAATGCAATGCAGAAACAATCCGGCATAGCGCCATTGTCACATTATCATTGTGGATCGCAATTAGCGCTATTTGTTTATTGGTTTTGTGAAAGCAGCGGGATTACAATTTTTTTTGTTATTATGTTCTTTGCAAACAATAAAAATAAAAACAATGTTTGCTGCTTCCTTTGCTCCAAAAGTAAAATACTTGTGTAACTGTTGTATGTCTCATATCTCTCCACTACATAAGAATTAACCGTAGAGCCATTTCTAAGCCAACGCTGGCTAAGCTGCGCGCTGGATTCGGTGCAAAATTTAATGAATATGACCTGTAGTCATAAAGTGAGTCTCAGCTGAGCTATAGCCGGTCAGGCAAAGCAGACATTTCCTGGTCAATGTCATGCATGATGCACCCACGAGCAGCCGCCGGTGCGAAACTGTTCCTCATGCGCCGTCGCGTTAAGCCGTGTTCACAAGTGCAATGAGATTAGGCTGACGACGTTGGCTCTGCAAGTGCGTTTACATGTTCACTCGGTGTGAGAATATTACGACTTTGCGGCAGAGTTAACGCGAAACTCGTAGCCTACAGAACAATCTTAGAAAATATGTTATCGTATCTTTATTATCTCCGCCAAAGTGAACGTAATCGATTTGTCTGTGTATCTGACGTCATTAAATTACCAGCAAACTGTCGTAGTAATAGTAGTAACAGTAGCAGCAGTAGGCCCCTAGTAGTAAAAATGTTTGAATTAATTCACTTCACGGGCGCCTTTTAGTTTGCTTATTTATTATGCGTATCTCATGCATTAATAATTTAGTACATGTAGTACAGCGCAAACTAATAAACATAACAAGAAAGCCCAGCTGTCGCTAGAAAAGACGCGCTACAGCTAATTATTCGTATTATTTTTTTCCTAGGACCTATCATTTAGGCACAATACATTCGTTACAGACGGACAGATGACAGACAGACAGACGACAACCATGCCAAAAACGCCTACAGCATAACTGTAGCGCGTCAAAAAGTCTGAAACTAAAGTAAAATAATTGGCGTGCATAAAATTTTAATTGAAACATAAAACATAATTATTATGAAAAAAGTTACGCAGGGCTACTTCCGAGTAACAAAACATAATATTGCAGCAATTAAATCTGTTGTGACATGGCGCAAATGCGCATCGACAAACTGCTTATAATAGAAACCCCGCAATACATTGAAAGTGATCGTTTCTTACACAAACCCGAGTCTTATACCCCGTTTACACGATCAAGCAAACATCGAGCAATCATCGAGCAAACATTTAGCAAATGTATTTAAAATACACGTGCACGACATGTGCTCTAATTGCTCAATGTTTGCTCGATGTCTGCTCGATGCTTGCTTGATGTTTGCTTGATTTTGCTTGATCGTGTAAACGGGGTATTGTTCGACGAAATGTGTGGGTCGATATTTCAACGACGTCTGACCCAATAATGTCCAGCCGCGGGTTGCCAACTTCCACAAGCACGAGCGAACCTCATTATTCTAATACTGTTACCTAAGGCAGTGATGATTGCAATGGGAAGGATAGGCGTAATCGGACTAGTCGATAATATTATTTCGCCGGGGTCGTATTGATTTTTTCCACGCTTCTGGTATAAGAACACATAATGCGCCTGTGATTTGTTCGCAACACATGGTGCTACATTATTGTGTTATGATCGATAGAGAACTAGTAAGCTAGCAGGCTATACACCAGTTCCATTTTCTCAAGGGTATTTTCTAACTTATGAAAATTTTACAGTTTTAAGTAGTGGTGTACCGTCGCAGCATTATGCAATGGGTCGGGCAGACATTTTTTAAAGTCTGTAAAAAGTGCAAACAAGAAACGCATTTTAGTCAATTTTGACGGACAAATGACTCATTTTTCTGTATAAAAAATTTTTTACTAATTTTTTTAAAAAACGGTAACAACAAAAACATTAGATAACATGCATTATTATACTACGTTAGCTAAATTTTGTTACAATGACCGAGATTTATGTTTTTCTACTTTCGCACCAGATCAGTTCTTAAAGAGTAAATTGAATATGCACAACAGCTTGTTACGTTTTCAATAAAAATAAAGAAAAAATACCTTTAGCGGTTTTTCAGATTTTCCAAACTTTTTCTCTGTTCACACTTTTCTTTGTACATTTTTGGTGTTTTGTAGTTTTATGCGACAACGGCTTAAGCGAACTTCATGATGCAGGGTCGACTTCGCCAGACGCGAACGATGATAATATTTGTAACACACTTATACACAAATTTAACCGAACGAAAATTGTACTTTTTATAGCCAATAGTCTTTGTACACGTTAGCGAGGAATTGCAGGAAAAGACAAACACGGAGATATAGCTACAGACAGACAGATAGACAGAGAGACGAATATTGATTTTCTATCTTGTAATCTGGTTTGCTTCTGTGCGGACGTGTCAGGCTAGAGGGTCGAGTAATTCTGTATTGATGACCGCTGCGTGACTCTCTGACCGTGTAAATATAGATCAGCAAATCTCGTTCCCTTACGATAAGACGTTATGGCGACCGGTTCTGATTTTTTTTTCATTGTAACTGATACGTTAAAATGCAGAACCGAGGATCAATAAAGCAAAGGCTTGAAGAAAATGCAGGACCTTTAGTTACGTTTTATATTCTGCGGTGATTTGGTAGTATTTGTTTGTTAAACGTGTCTTTAACGATGCTTTGTTCTGTGCCCATTGTATCGTTTTGCTGGCGTTTAGCATTACCCTGTTATTTTCCCAGGTCTCTTTATGTTTTCGCTTCGTAGTTTTACTGAATCCTGATTGTGCATTATTCAGTCGTCTGTTTTACATTTAACGAGTTTTGATTTAATGCTTAAAAGTTTTTTTTAAAATTTTAATTGCAAATTAACTTTACTGCGACAATAAATACGAGTAAAACAGTTGCTTATGCGTTCATTACTTGTGATAGTCGTCGGAAAAAAAAACAATTTTTCGTTTTCTTTCAAAGATTACGTTGCTGTATGAAAGCTCGATGATGATTACCACTTACACGAAGACTGCCAAGTAATCGATGTTTAGAGCATTGTACTCGGTGCAGTGTGCATAAATTTCTTTTGATTAGCCGTTAAGCAGCTTGTGCGATAGATAAGGTAAGCTTATACGCTATTACGAATTTGACGATAGACAAGCGACTAGCGAACCTCGGGGTTGGTGATGACTTTCCGGAGTAGATTTAAACGTGATGGTTGAAGGGGTTAGTCAAAAAACCTAAACCTGCAGTTCCACACGGGATAATCTCATAAGATTGTCGCTGTCACAAGGTAAACTAGAAAGCAGTCAGAGCCCGCACACCTCCGCCAAGGTCATGCTGTTCGCCAGGTGGCAGCACCATATTCGGTTTAGCAGCGGTTTCCCTTATGCCCCATTGAAAGCAATGTTAACGAAAATTTCAAAGTGATCCAGAATCCAGGATTCCTTCCGGATCACCCCCAAAATTAAACCACTTGTAGTTTTTGCCATTTCCGACATTGCCAGAAAATCTCAGAAAGATCTGTCCACAATTTTTGAGTTATCTTGCCGAGCCACAGATAAACAGACAAACAAAGTCTGGCAAAAACATTACCTCCTTGGTGGAGGTAATTATAATTATCCTCCGTCACTGTCGACCATGTGTGCACTTTTGCTTTCATGTTTGTAAACCTGTGCTTTTGTGCACGCGTAGTTATACGAATCTAAGAAAGTGCAGCAAGAAAACCTTTTTAAACCACACTTTTAACTTAGCAGGTTTTTGCTGTGCAGTTTAAAACGGCCGGAATAACTTAAGTTTATTTTTGTTGACCGTAGTGACGGTCTGTGGTTTTCCGTAACGTATGTATTGTGGCTAAACGGTGTGCTTTACGAGTAACCTATCTAAAGACACAAATAGAGTTGCCCGATTGCTATCCTGTGGTACCTTAACCATGTCGCTATCTGCAGCGGTTTGGCCGCAGTTTGGCCGCAGTTTGCAACAAAATTAAGCCCAACTTATTTACTGTAACCGGAAATGTAGCTAGGGTCAGGCAGTGCAATACGGTCGGCCTTCCCTAGCGACAGCTGGACTCTCGTTAGTGACTGTTGTCTGAACTGGATGTTTAAACACGAAACAGCAGACGTCCTGGAACTACGATGTCATTCTTCCGTCAGCAAGACTACACTTCATCCTAGGCGCAGCACGTGTGTTGTCAGTCGCAGAACTAAGCCCAAGTCGACAACACTTAAGACATGTTGACACCGAGGGTAAATCACCGAATTAGTGCACATGCGTGCGGCCTCAACATAAGTTATCCCTCAGTGGCTTGTAATGACTTGTTTAGACTGGGACTCGTAATTACATCTTCTTTATTTGCCAATAAACGACGTCAGATAAACAGCCAAAATCTGATACCGCTGCACTGAATGAAATGAAACTAGTTTTTTTGTGGACAGTAGGTCGATTGCAAATCTAGCCTTTACCATTCTGTTCTTAACTTTACTTACAGTTTCAAATACTTTTTTTCAATGTTTACATTCACGCTTGTGTTGCTTTTTACACGCGAAAGCAGCTTAACTGCTTCACCGCGTCTTAGCCATCGCAATTCTGTCCGTCCGACCGTTCGTCTGTCCGTCCGTTTGTCTGTCTGTCCGTCACACGGGTGGATCAGTCCAAAACGGCGCAAGCTAGAATCACTAAATCTTCACCCTCGGCTGCGCGGAAGACTCTAGTTTCAGGAACCATAAAGCTTTTCCATAAATTCAAAGGGAGTCATCCCGAATGAGTGCGCTGAATAAGAGGGGATGGAAAAAATTTGCAATTTTTAGCCAATAAGTCGCTGTATCTCAATAGAGGTGCGAGATAGGGCTTAAATTACTATTAATTACTAATAGGAAGTCGTACACTGGCTCTCAATTGTTACTGAATTCATTGACCTTGGATGACCTTGAACGCCAAAATAAGGGCTTTTAATGGATTTTTTTGGCGATTTCGGGCTGCGAGATACATTTCAAGAGCGAATTGCGCTGAAATCATTTGAAACAGACATAGATAAGCTGCGTACGAAATTTTTACCATTGAACGTAGATTTTGATGGTCCAAGTTTTGATTTTCTAGGTTCAATTAAACCTGCGTACTTACTTAGGACTTAGATCCTCCGGTCCTGGACAGGACAATGGACGCAAGAGTTCGCCATTTGCTTCTGTTTGTAGCCACAGCCCGGACTCTGTTCCAATCGACTCCTCGGTCTACCAGGTCTTCTTTAAATGTAGACCGCCAAGTCTTCGTTGGACGACCTCGTCGTCTGCCACTACCACGAGGGGTCCATGACATGGCCGGTCGTCCAGGTGGCATCCTGATGATATGGCCTGCCATCCGAAGTCGTCTCTCTGCTACAATGTCCTGTAATCTTCGTTGCCCAGTCTGGCTTACCACCTCCATGTTAGTCACGTGGTCCTTCCATGTAATGCCGAGAATCTTCCGTAAGTTGCGCTGGCGAAAAACGTCCAGCTGCTGACATATTCTACCTGTACTCTTCCAAGTCTCGCTGGCGTATATGGCTGTAGAAACAATGAGGGAGGTGTAGACGTCCAGTTTAATTTTGAGGCTAAGCGTGCTGGATCGGCACACGTTGTCAAGTCGTCGGAAGACTGCTGCTGCTTTTGCCAGTGGAGTGTTGATATCTGCTTCAACATCTCCATCGCTAGATATTACACTTCCCAGGTAGGTGAATCTCTCTACATACTCTATGGTTTCTTGTACGACGGCTATTGGCTGTGGTGATGAGTGCTGGGTGAGTCCCATGGCCTTCGTTTTTTCCCGGCTTATATTCAGTCCAACTTGTGCACTTTGTTCCTCGAGCTTGGTAGTCATTTCATGGCATACGTTCTCTTCCTCCGCCACTATCGCTATGTCATCAGCGAAGTCCAAATTCGTTAAGCGGTTCCGCGCACGAGGGCATCAAATAGCGGTACCCCCGTAAAAGTCGTTATTTTACCGTTGTTGACCAGTTTTTCGTAAAAACGGTTGCAGATAGGCATGGAAATGCTGCCTATTACAACAAGCCCTAGTGACGAGCTTTTCAGTCGTATTAACATCGATGACTTTAAAAGACCTCAAACTTTTAAAATAAGGGGTTTTAATCAACTTTTGCGATCTTAGGCTGCAGCGCACACTCTAAGAATGAACTGCGTCGAAATGGCTGGAGATAGACTGACAGTTTGCGAACAGGAACGGCTATAGGTTTTCGCGCGTCTCGTGAGCATTAGCTCAAATTTTTTGTTTGTGGTTGTTAGTGTCATTTTTAATGGAATTTTTTTAGCTTTAACGACAGCGTGTAACTTGGTGCAGTTTAGAGATGGCATTGCCCCATAGCATCTTGCTGGAGGCATCGAAACTAGTTTCCCACATGTCACAGAATATACGGATATTGGTGGATCAGCATCAGCAACTCCGGTCAAGATTCCAAGCTGACGTTTTTACGCTGATAGCATCTCAAAATGTCTTGTCGGATTTTTTCTTCTTTCATCTTTGGTAAATTTGACAAACGACTGTAACTCTAGCAGTCATAAAGACGAATTTTTTGTGACGTCGAATTACGAGTAAAGCAAACATATAAATTTTATACCCAGTCGACGTATTTTGTCATTTATTTTTGCACAGTTAAATAATGCTGATGTTTTGTCTGTAGTATATGTTTGTATTATAAAAGTCAAAAATTAGCTGATTTGAACGTATTATTTCAGCGACGCTTTTGATGTCTTAAGAAATGTTAATGAGTAATTTTTAGTGATTTAGAGGGCGGAATACACCCACGCCAATATAAGAGGCCCACTGCAAACATAACAGGAAATGGCAACCAAAGCAGAGAGCAATCAGAGACAGTAATGGAAAGCTGCTCGTGAATACAACTGACATAATACAACGATGGACAACGTACTGCAGCGAACTCTACATGGCAC
>Ga0056128_1008719_pt1 | contig 12770 bp, 5 predicted proteins | sample WorMetLIZISLAND2_FD_71113 | JGI IMG/M metagenome (GOLD analysis project Ga0056128, IMG submission 71113) | Marine gutless worms symbiont microbial communities from Max Planck institute for Marine Microbiology, Germany - Olavius geniculatus... ...
GAGACATAGGACATGTGTGCTTGCAGTGGACTTTGGTTGATTAATGGATTTTAAATGGCAACACGTAAACTAAGCATAATATACTTATGTATACGTAGGCGAGTAAAGAAACATTTATTAGACTATCAGATGGACTGATCAGTTGAGTATAATTTTGTCAGTTCAAGTGTGATTAGAACATGCAAGGTTGCTAGAGTGGAGAAGTGTTAGATTTATGGGTCTGTTAATGACTGTTATATACATTTACTGTGCAAACTGCACGAAATTTGGTCAACTGATTCTCAGGAAAGTCATTCAAATTGTTGCCACGAGATGTCACATTTCAAGGCTGAAAATGCACCAAATTCGATTTCGGCTGGGGTTCCGCCCCAGACCCCGCTGGGGGAGCTTGCAGCGCTCCCCCACACCCCCTAGCTGGATTTAAGGGGGGCCTACTTCTAAGGGAAAGGGAGGGCAGGAAAGGGGAAAGGAGGGGAGGGGAAAAGCGGAGAAGAGAAGGGAAAAGGGAAGGAGGAGGAAAGGGAAAAGGAAGAGAGTGGACCCCCCAAGGATTTTGTGAAATGACGCCACTGCACCAGTCGTCAGCCACACAGTCTCGCGCCTGCGGGTGTCGGTGGTCGTCGGCCGGTCGTCTGTTCGTCTCTGTCCTGCGGGCCGATCGCAATCGTCGTCGTCGTCGGCGTCGACGCTCGGTGTGCGGGGGTAACAAATCGAGCGGTCATCGCTCGAGAGAGATCGACGCATTAGAACACCAGCCAACCAGCTACACCAGTGCCACACCACGCGGTATTCTGACGATCCATACACTTCTTTCATGTCTGTTGTGTGTTACGTTCTGTGTACATGGGGTTGTTTTGGAAAGGTATTTAGTGCAGTCCTTAGTAACGTCGTATCAACCACAGTGTCAAACTTAAAAAATTTCGTACTGGCTTTCTGACGCGCTACAGCTATGCTGTGGGGCATCTATGTCACGATGTGTCTGTCTGTCCGTCTGTCTGTAATGGATGTATTGTGGCTAAACGATAGATCTTAGGGAAAATTTTGCACACGAGTAATTAGCCCTGTGTCTTAAACCTAAACATGCACAATTTTAAATTCAGGGTTGAATGGAGGGGTAGGAAACATATGCGTTTTAAACGGAAAATTGAACATATCTCGAAAACGGTGAGAGTTAGGGTCAAAGTTACTATTAACCACTAATAGAAAGTGGCATATTGCCTTTCAAATGACATGAAAAGCATCGATCTTAAGCAACCTTGAACATCAGTACTGCAACAAGAATTGTATAGGCTGTAGCGCGTCTTCCCTAGCGATAGCTGGACTTTTTTTTGTTATTTAGCGTTATACGACAGGATCAATCAAAACCAGCAGTATTTTACCACGACGCTTACTCGTCTAATCGCGCAATTTACTGTTCCGTCTTATGCAGCAGCGGCTGCTCACTTCCCCGACATGTACATTATAAATCGTTGACCACGGTATCTAAGGCCCCGTAATCAGCGACAGAAACCGTCACACAATCGCCGCGACGCCATGCCACGATGATGCCACGGGCAGCGACGAGTCCCAGGGGGGTGCCTGCCGTGAGCACGTCACGTCACCGAACCGCACGATGGTCATTTCTGATACACCGACCGACCGGCGGACCGGGTGATGCCACACGGACAAACAGGTGCTCGACAACCCCCCCATGACAAAACCCTTTGGCACAAAACCCATTCTACGCGGAAAACAGTTTAGATCAGTACTAATTTCGCCATTACGAGAGTCCCCTTTCCAGAAACTAAAGCTACTATATATAGGCTTAAGCAATTTTAGTGGTTGCAAACTTAATGTAATGCTGAAACTCAGTATGAAACCAAACGGACCAAATACAGCAAAAATTGTTCACAAGAATTCAACGTGTAGTAACAAAAATAGAATGCTGTTTGTCGTGGTAAGGGGTTTTCTAGCAGGGAATTAGTCTGAACCCCCTGACAAACACCCTCTTGATGTAGTTTTCCTCCACGCATAGTCTTTCTCGTGGGACAAATCATCAGCTGCATCGCACGTACGCCTAATGAAAATAATAATAATAATTTTAGTAATGTAGATGATGGTGTTTACGCTTCCGTCATCATGCACGCACTGTCATTGCCAGAGTTCACCCAGTTCATTTGATGAATGTAGCATGAGCGCCGGACATTGGACCAAGCCGATCAGCTTGACCAACAGATCTCCGAATATGTAGGTACAAAAAACCCAGCTGTCGCTAGGATAGCAGATCGTACTGATTGTCAGTGACCTCCAAGGTCATCCAAGGTCAATGATTTTCATCTTATCTGAAAGGGCGTATGCGATCTTTTATTAGTAATCAATAGCAACATTGGCCTTATCTCTCACCGTTTCCGAGATACGGACACTTATAGCTTAAAACCTTCCATTGAAAATTGCGGCCAAACCGCTGCAGATGGAAACATGGTCACTAATGACAGCCTATAAGAAATCGCCAGCGCCTTATCTAATGGTATCATCGTCGATCCGCTACGACTTACCGCTTATCCACAATACATCCGTAACAAACAGTCAGAGAGACGAAAACTCGAAGCATAATTTCGACCTTTAAGTAAGTACAGTCGGCTAAACATTTCAAATGGATTTATAGTTGCGAACTCTTTTAAGTCAGTCATACGTTAGGGATTAACATGATTTCAACTAACTGAACATGAAAAACAATCTACAGTCATCACAGAATGCATGTACCAAGTATGGTAATTTTCTGTCGTTTTTAGCCCACCGTACTAAAGTAATTGTTGAGCGTATGGTAGGCGTTGTCGTCGGTCTGTCGTTGTCCGTTACAAATGTATTGTGGCTAAACGGTAAATCGTAGAGGGTTGGCGATGGTACTATCTGATAGGAAGCTGGCGACTTCCGATAGGCTGTCAATAGTAACTATGTCTCCATCTGCAGCGGTTTGACGGCAATTTTTAATGGAACGTTTCAAGCTATAAGTGACGGAAACGGTGAGAGATAAAGCCAAGGTTGGTATTAATCACTAATCGGAAATCGCATACACCTTTTGAGATGAGATTAAAATCATCCACCTTGGATGACCTTTTACGTCACTGTCAACCAGTACAGTCGGCTATCCTAGCGAAAGCTGGACTTATTGTAAATATTTTTGTGCACGTACATTAGTGCTGCAAATGAATACCGGCCGGGTGGGGATATTTTGTCGTGTAGCCTATGCCGCGGTGCATGACGGGAACGGCTGAAGAGTGATGTGAGGGGATTAACGGGATGTCACAATCATCATCTCTCTATAACCTCGAGCAGTCTTTCTCGTCTCGATCGCAATCGCCATCTTGTCGACTTGACGCATGCGCAGTATCGACTCAGATAGCCTACGACTGTCATACTGTATGAATATCGTATTTATTTATTAGGCGGCATGCCCTTGCTGAGATCCATTAGGCCTACGCTATGCACCACGAGGTCTGTCTCTCCGTACGTCTGAGTCCAGAAAATAATCTACCACCGGATGAAACGTTTTAAAGTGCAGAGCCCAACGAAAAATATGCCAATTTGGCGACATCTAGCGAAAAACGGAAATTGCCCCGAAAATGGCCACGGATGCTGTCAAACGTCATAAGCTTTAAAAGCATCTAAAAGACATCAATTGGAAATAGACTGCATCTGTGTTACTACGCGTTGCCTGAGAAAAATCGCATAAAGCTCAGAAGTCTGGTGGAAAATATTTCACACGGGAAGTAAGCCCATATTTTTTTTTGCTGCAACATTTTGAGGGCGAAAATTCAAAGCGCAGTGTCAGAAGGCAACGCAAAACACTGCAACTATCAGATGGCTCCAGGCCCGTCGAGAGTGGGGCCGGGGACGGAGGTAAGTTATCCCGAACCCCGAGATGTTTGGGGGGGGGCGCCGTCGCTGAAAAAGTTAAAGTACATTAGAATGCGCCATTTTGAAAGGAAACCAAAATTTAAAATTTTCTCCCGAGAGGGCCCAGTGAAAATGTTTGAGAGCCCCGCGACAATATTTCCCCGGGCATCGCTGTGACTGTCGATGGGCCTAGATAGCTCACCTAGGCCTACAGTGTAAAACTTTTTTTTTATTTCAATCCCATGATCATCTAACCGTGTATGCATGTCTCGGCGCAGAGGAAAATATATAATGGGGGACAAAATGGATGTAGACATCTAGCCTTGGGCCGTAGCCTACTCGTAACGATAATGACATGTCGTGAAGAAAACAGGTTAGGTGATAAAATGCTCCGCGGGCGATTAGCAATAATTCTGTATTAACCAACCTCCAGCAGCAGACGCTAAATACAGATTTTCCGTTTAGCTGACGAGTCTCATTGTTGGCCAACACGAGATATCATTACCAGACGAGAAAAGATATCCGCACCGATTACCGAAATGACTCCACTCAGTTTCCAAGCACCCCAGGCGTTGACGGTAAACTAGGTCTCCGCTTTTGCCGTAATACGCCCGATATGCGACATTTTCCCGAGGTTTTTCAACATCTAATGACTTTTAGCTTTTAACCTTTGACATTAGCGCACCAGAGCTTAATTTTAACGTTATGCACTATATAAATTTACACTTTACTCACATATTTACTTATTTAATTACTTTCAAAAGTGAAAACTTCAATGATCGTATTCGACAAACGGGCAGACAGACGGACGGGTGAACAGCACCGAGTCGCAATATATAGCGTTTATAATTTATTTATTCACCACAAAGGTACAGAATTCAAAACATAGGCAGACACGCACACACATAAACAGACACATAAAAAAATGGTGCAAGAAATGTCACAAAACGTGTCAAAATAAGTTTATTTTTAATACAAAGTTACAAACACAAAATATGTACAACAAAAAGTCGATGTTTATACAGAAAAAAAACAAAAAATATGTGATCACATAACCCCATATAAACAAGACTGTTCGCATGTAATTTATCATTTTATCACACTGACAAATAACAACACGATTGCATCGAATATACAAAAAACATACATTATGTGAGCATTCAGTCAAAACAAAAAGGTAACATACTTCTTTCTGTAAACTCAACTGCTAAGCAGTAAACTAATATAGCTGTTTTTTTCTTGTTCGAGCTCAGTATATGTAAGCTTGCATAACACGAACGTTGCTACAAAAAAACTTCTATCAATAATAACATCTTTGTCAACGGTTCACCGGAACGCAAATTACAAATCTACAAAAGATAACCGACTAACATTTTCAAAATTCTTTCACCGGCATATATAGCACGCGAACATAATATGCAGTAAAGTGATCTGCTAAGTTATCTCAGATTTGTCGCTACACTAACTTGTAAAACGTTACTTAAACATTAATACTTGTAATACTAATATCCGCAAAAATAGCATAACCAAACGCTTGTTGTGTAGTATGATCTTCGGTGACCGATTTAATTACTTCTAAAGCACGGTATGTCAATAAAATAATTTTGAGAACTGATTATTGATTAACGAAACTAGAAAATTACGTTAAAATATCTTAACTTTATGCACGCACCCACAGCTAACGGTTTATAAATAAATCAACAAAAATGAAGCAAAAACGAAAAAGCAAAATAGACATCACATGCACGATCAGTTTTATTCTGCAGAAGCTTGGTAATTGAAACAAGAAATCTGAGCTAATGCTCATAAGATGCAACCACACAGGTCTAGGTCTATCTCCAGTAATTTCGATCAAAATTCACTCTGTAAATGTGCATCGCAGCATAAGGTCGCAAAAATCACTATAACCCCATACTTTTAGAATTTGAGGTCGGGTTTGAGGTCATCGATGTTAGTATTTGCGAATAGGGTATTTGAGGTGCTTGTTATGACAAGCAGTAAGTCTGTGGCTATCTGACCGTTTTCATGTTAGATGAGTCATTGACGGTAAAGTAAGAAGATACCCCCTATTTGACAGCCCCGTTCGAGGAAAACCCCGTCACTAATACTCCGTTTACACGATCAAGCAATCATCAAGCAAACATCGAGCAAGCATCGAGCAATTAGAGCACACGTCGTGCACGCGTATTTTGAATGCATTTGCTAGATGTTTGCTCGATGATTGCTCGATGTTTGCTTGTTAGCGTAAACGGGGTATTAGCGGCACAAATTTTGCTCACAAAAAACTACAGGCATTAAAGAGCATTTCCACTACGGCGTTGCGTTACGCCTTCTTTTCTTTTTACGCAACACGTATGTGCAATAAGCTGCTGCTCCCAACAGCAACAAATCTTCGTACATTTGTCGGCCATAGTAACTCATTAATATTTTCCCAAAATGTCTCCGCTCCTTTCAACGCGCTGCAACGCGCGTAGCGGCGCGTTTAAACGCGTTCAAACGCAACTCAACGCGCAGCCGTAGTGGAAATAGACCTTTAAGGTATTTTACGGTGAAAACCTTATCTCACCTGGGCTTAAATCAGTACCGGGTTATGACAGACACTAAGACAGACAGACAGACAGGCAAACAGAGTTACGATAGCTAATTCGTTGTGCGTAAAAACCCACCCAAAATGTTATTCTATTAGTCGGCATTCTCTAGAGCATTATTCCTTTTGGATATACTGCATACGCGTACGTAAAAGAACGTAAAATCATTTTCGAACTATAAAACATGTTGTAAAAATGTCAGCACATTTTCTGGCGATTAAACTGCACTGCGAGTAGTTAAACTTTTCCCTTATTTATTATTAATTTAGCGAAAGTCCGCAAAAAAATGTGGCAGTCGGCCGACGGTAGACAAAGTGATTGCAGGAAGAACAGTGGCGTTATGTTTGATGCATGCTGTATTTATCCAACGAAAATTTCGCCGCCTAACCATCAACAAGAAAACCCAGCTGTCGCAAGGGAAAACGCGCTACAGCCTATACAGTTCCTCTTGCAGTACGGACCTTCAAGATCATCCAAGGTCGATGATTTTGTTTCATCTGAAAGGGCGTATGCCATTCCCCATTGGTGATTAATAGTAACCCAGTCCCCATCTCTAACCGTTTCCGAGATATGGCCAGTTTTCCGTTAAAAACACATTTTCCTACCTCTCCATTCGACCCCAAATTTGAAAATGTTTGCTGTGCACTAAATCGCTAAAATTTTGCGTGACTAGGACATGGTTAAATTATTCGTGTAAAAAGTTTTTCCCAGTAAAATCTAAAGATTAGCAATACATCCGTAACAGACAGACGAACAGACACACGACAACTCTCGCCATAAACGCCTACAGCATTTTATGTTGTAGCGCGTCAAAAAATAAAAACTTTAAGAAGATAACCGTTAACGTTTCATCGAAGTCATTCTTGTTAAGTTCCGACATAGCTCTAATAAGTTACAGCGGCCGCGCATAACGGAATTTGACGGACTATACACCAATTGTGCTTTGATCGAATCACCGGTTCTCCTCCAGGCTGCAAACGCTGTCGAGCAGTTGCCTAGCAACGGCCGTGACGTCATCGGGCAGGTGCGCGCGCACACGCAGTAGATAGGGCGCTCGTGGGGCAGTGGCGACCAGCGCCAGCGCCGCCATGTTGGGGTTGGTTCCCACGGCGACGGCGTAAAGGGAAAGTAGAGGATCGGATGATTTGAGTGAGTCGGCAGCTCCTACCGTTTCACCGGGACGTGAGTTGGAATGTCCGTCCGATACTAAGATTACCACCTGCAGTCACAGGTCACAAACAGACACGCCGCTTTAAACACTAGAGTAGAAACTTTAATGAATTTGACTTGCTGTGATTTGGTGGCACGGTAGTACAACGATTAAAACGTTGCACTTACGATGAACAGGTAGTTGGTTCGACTCGCGGTCGGGTCCACTCTCAAATGATTAGTAGGCCTAACCTACTTGGAAGGGTGACTGTCTGCAGACTGGTAAACCGCCTAGCAAAATCAACTCAGCCTTCCATCCCTCAGGAGTAGTTAAATCGAGTATCGGCTTGTCTGGCTGGGGTTGAAACAAGACGCGTTCATCTGTGTCTGCTAGCACGTAACACTGCGTTATCTCACATAACAGGTGACGCTTCCTAGCTCTGTGATGGGTTTTCTATTAAGATCATATATACACCACTTTCACAGGCCTAGACTGACCTAGAAAGAAAGGCCAGCACCGCACCTACGCTCCGGGTGGGACGTGACATTTCAACGTTATTTATTTCGTTAAAAGAAACTTCTAAAGCCTTTCGCCTAACCTTCTCGCCAACGACGCATTTAACTACACAAAGCGCTCAGAGAGAGTGAAGCGGCCCCGTATGCCTTTATTTACCTGCGCAAACCATTATATTTGTCGTAAACTCAGTAGTCATAGAGTGCAATCTCGTTCACATATTTGTTCACTTAAGCCTACACTCATCCACCATCACAAGGTCTGAAGTGGTATGAGCTTAACGGGTCGACAATTCCACGGCTACAGTGATGCGTGACCAAACGAACGACCACAATGCTGGCTTAGACTATTATAGGCCTAGCGACTGTCGACGATCGTGAAATATACAGGTCAAGTTTGTCTGGAGTGGAATATGTGAATGTTTAACAAACTTACACGCCCCCGACAGTGGTTTGAGATGCATCGTTTTAACATAACACAGTGAACATTTGCGCAACTGCTAAACGGAACGCGTTATTTCCTACAGATGAGTGGCGTCCTCTTGCGATTGCACATGAAAAAAAAACAATATGCAATATACTGATAAGGCTTTAATATGCGGCCGTCGTGTGGGTCGCATACCGTGTCTTGCCCGTCTGTCTGTATGCCGTCTGACCCTTCGTCCGCCTGTCTTTAACTATGTAAATAACAAAATACCGTAGAAAAAAAAACTTCTCGTAAACGTTATCGGTGCCAATTTTCAGCTCAGAAAGTGAAAGATAAAAGTCACCGAACTTCAAAAACGTCCGGAAAATGACGCTAATCTGGCGTACATATTTACTTTCGGGAATCGGATTACGCAAGCTGTACAGTAACCGTTGTTAGGCCCATTTACTGTCAACGCCTAAGACGTTCGCCAACCAGACGAAAGGCCGCATACATATCGGCACAGGGCATGGCGACGTCTTTGCTCATTTGACTTACTGCATTACTGTATGCGAATGTACTGCACGTTCTGTTCTTTAGCGTATATTCCATATTATTTCTTATATACTTTTCTGATACGTAATTACCTATCTGTAATGCATTGGAGGAAAGACAACGCACAATACCACCGGCGGTGTTATGGGTCAAGAAAAGCAAATGGAACAAGAATTTGCAATTTAAAAAATTTTAAAAAATTTTCGTCTTAGGAGAGAATACGAGTGCACCAAATTTCAATTTTACCCAAATTTATTGCAAAAGGAAAGTTTTCAGCCTAAAATTTTGTATTTAAACAAATTTTTTTGGCAAAATGATTTTCAGACAACTTTTTAATAGCCAACAATGTCTGCCAATACCCTTGCCTCGACGCCGCTGCACAACACGCTGTCACTGCGTGTCTATGACTTGCCTTGTGCACGTTGGTTCTGGCGCCCCGATTGGCGGTCAAATGTTCAGTTCTGACGGCATCCAGTGCCGCGCCCGTGTCAGTCGTCCCGCGGTCCGGTGAGTACAGTCTCAGTGCATCAACCATAGCCTCGCGGTCTCCCAGCCGGTCCGCCAGGTACGTCTGACCGACCACGGTCGACGAGTAGGCCACGGTGCCGACGCGTGCCGCCTCGGAGCGCACGTCCAGTCCGTAGATGACGTCAGCGGCGAGATCACGTGACGTCAGGTGCGTGTCCCGGGTACTGCCGGACACGTCCAGTACCAACACTACGTCCACCGTCACCGAACATTCTGCCAGTGAACATGTATACGATTTACACCGTGTCTATAAAACTGTGCCACTTTTATTTTTTGAATAACTTTGTTAAATATTAACTGATTATGATAATGTTTGGGATGCAAAATCACGAAACGACTTGACGTAAAAATTGTTTAGCTTATTTTAATAATGCTGCTGCATTACCTGGTAAAATTTAAAACTCGTAGTTTGGCCGTTTACAACAATAAATTCATACTGGGTAGCGCATGCATTGGCTTAGAAATAATTACACGAATAGCGACAAACACGAGTAACAGTTATTATCTCTCAAAAAGTCACATGTGTCACATCACATCGCATCGTCTTTATTACAGCATGTGCTGGTGCTCAGATTGTCCTTCTTTAGCACAAACGCAAGAGGTGGACGTTGACGACGCTCGCCAACTAAACGTTCAATATCTGTTAATATCTGTCATTTCACTTTGTCGGCGTACGATCTTAATATAAATACGATCAGTGTTAAATAAATTTCAAATAAGTTGTTAATAATTTTGTGGTCTCAGCGATTTTCTGAGCCGATGCATGCGCTAGCCAGTGTGGATTCCTTGTTGCAAGCGGCCAATCTGTGAAGTCTGCATTTCACAAGGTAGTGTAGCGACATTATTAAAGTAAAACGGCCAAACCTACAGTCGTTTACGTCGAGTTGTTTTGTAATTTTGCATGACAAAAATTATCAAAATTGGCTAATGTTTCACGGAGTCATTCAAAAAATTAAAGTAGCACAGTTATCTTTGAGACACGATGTATATGAATCCGGCTAAAAAATAGCCCCACAGCCAGTGCGTGACTTCGCTCTGTTAACTGCACATTTTAAAACAAAAGAAAAACAAAATTTTTCTGAATCTGTTTTGTTTTTGTTTTATTCACGTTTACGCTCGCATGTACGAACAGCTTTTATAGTCATGGTGCCACAAATTTAAGAATATTCATTGCAATGGTCCTTGGTGAAAATAAACATCGTAGTCCAATAATGCGTTGTTTTTAGAACATTTTCATGCTTGTATTTTGTATAAAAAAAGAAACATGACGCTAGAAATAGGCCTACGACGTATGGACACATTTGGTTGGTGGCTTGGCGTAGCGGTAACGGGTTTCATCCGATCAACGAAGTTACTCTACGCCAAGCCGAGTACGTACTTCGATGGGTGACTGCCTGCGGGCAGGTAAAGTGGTAAACCATCTCGGTATGTAACCAGCCGCCTAGGTCAACTCAGCCTTCCATTCCTCCGGGGTAGGTAAATCGAGTACCAGTTTATCTGGCTGGAGTTAAGAGGGGCGCCTTCACCTGTGTCGGGTGGCAACTAACACTGTGTGATCCCATATTGCAGGTGACGTTCCGTAGCTATGAAATGGGCTTCCATTAAGAGCTATAACACCACCATTTCTAATTACAGCTAAGGTACGACGACACGACGGAAGTTGCAGCAAAAAGCAACCAGTGAAATAATCTGCGGCGTACGTTCTACTGAAAGCAGGCATGCGTCAAGTAATGTCCATTTTGTGTTTTTATGTGCACGACTGCGCTGACAAATGATAAAATAGAAGGCAGTAGTCGTAAGACGTACGTCGGTCGCAGTTGTATCCGCCGTATCCGGCTGCACAGCTGCAGAAATAGCGACCGAAGCCATCACGACAGGTTCCACCGTTGACACAAGGACTTGACTCGCATTCGTCCACGTCTGAAACGAACACGAACGATGACGTCATAAAAGTGCGTTTAAGTCAGTTCTCAGGGTTTACGAATTTATATCAGTATTCTGCATTATACAGCACGCTGTTAGCCTACCTGTTCACGACTACAATTATTCACCGATTTCTAAAAGTTTTCGACCGTTAGGCCTGTACTATATTTTTGCTTTTTTCTCATAGGTCTATACTATACGCGGCCCAATGCATCCGCCAGAATGCGGGTTGAACTGAGGTGTACGGTGAGGTATAGGCTACGTGCTTAACGCGACAAACAGTAAGTAATACGAATAAAAATTAAACTGCTCATGATAAAAAAAAACAAAAAAAAACAGTCACGAAAAGATCTGGTTTAAAAAAAAACTTTCTGGGCATATGAGAAAAATAATGGCCAATTTACACCTATAGCGCTCACGCGAATCAAATGTCGGCGACTAGTCGCGTCGCGTCGGAGATTGTGTCTCATCATTAGGTGGGTTTTATTGAAGTGGTCGGCGGAGGACGCGCGTTAGCTCCGAGTATTGAGGGCGTGACAATTCTGGCTGAAATGATTTAATTTTGACTTTGACTTAGACTTATCAAAAAAACATGTAATGCGGGAAGAGTTGAGAAGCCGGCAGTGACCCGAACGTAACTGAGCAAGAGTAGTGCGGACGGATCTAAAAAGGTAGCATTCGAATGATGATAATACAGGCGGAGTAGTTCCAAGGACTCTGTTTGGTACAAAGTTCAGCTGTGCATCTACAACTGCTTGGCTATGAAGATTGCGTAAAGCAAAACGGCATTGCTCGACTTCAGAAACGCCGTCATCGCAGAGTGGTACCACGTCTCTGTCAAATTTATACCCCGTTTACACGATCAAGTTGGCTCGACAAGCTGGCTTTAGTTAGCTAGACGAGCCAGCTCGATGTGCGCTCGATCGTGTAAACAGGGTATTACTCATCTATTAAGAGCGATGCGACTCAACACATCATTTGATTTAAGTCGTGTCGGCGTTCGTAGGTGTGAATTGGTCATAGGACATAACCGAAACAGCTGATTACCGTTGCAGGTAGCGGCCACGACGTCAGTGGCGGTGCTTGGCAGTCGACTGAGCGAGGGCGTGGTGAAATAATTGCGATCAGCGGGTGAACTGACGATGGACCGTAATTCGTGTGAGTCAGCGACCGTACGGTCAGCGGCAACAACGACGAGCACAATGCCTGCGTCACGACAGGCGGCCGCCTCC
>Ga0056128_1008721_pt1 | contig 12770 bp, 8 predicted proteins | sample WorMetLIZISLAND2_FD_71113 | JGI IMG/M metagenome (GOLD analysis project Ga0056128, IMG submission 71113) | Marine gutless worms symbiont microbial communities from Max Planck institute for Marine Microbiology, Germany - Olavius geniculatus... ...
GAGAGCGGGCTCGAAGCTGATATGGTATGTCAGTCTTGTGAGGCAAGTATGGCTGGAGGACGTGGTTAGAGTTAGTTTTCACACGGTGGAAAAAGTCATCGTCGGCAGAGTTGAACAGGTTGGTGATGGCCGGGACGTCGTCGCTGCAGTACCCAAACCGTTTGGCGCGTCGCAACAGAGAATCAAGCATCAATTAAAAACTGAAATTATCAGAAAAATTTACCAAATGCATCAATAGTCGTCACTGAATCCAATTACTTGTTTGGTCACGGCATTTTAGAAAATCAAATTCAAGCATTTTCAAGGACCTTCAGACACTGATTCAAGGATTTTCAAGGACCATGTCTGTTTTTAAGGACTTTCCAGGCCTTTAAAATCTGGAAAAAAACTCAAGCATTTTCAAGGATCTGCGACAGCCCTACATAAACGTTGACGTGGATGTTTGTCTTCACTATAAACTAAAGCAACAAAAGTCGAAGCACATGATGAAACTAAACATTGGAATAAACAACTTTGTATATTAATCAGTTAATTTCAATAAGATTACGATAGACTACCTGTAGCACTTCTCTTCACTGAGCTTGGCTGTACACATTGAACACAACTCGGCTAAATAACGAATAGAAGACAAAATATACACTGTGGTTCATAAAAGAATGTGGCACTTTACTTTTGTCCATATCTTTGGCAATTATTGACCAATTTTCAACATTCTTTTAATGGCACACTATGTGCAGAATTCGCAATGATATGATTATTATATATCTTACCACACTGTAAACATGTCTCTACACTACCTTGTGAAATATAAATGTAAGAAAAATTAACAATAATATCGAACATTTAGCCAAATGAATAGAAACACTTCAGACCAACATTGCGATGAATGATCCATATGACACAGTTTAATGTCATACAGACCATTCGCTGCAATGTTGGTTTGAAGTGTTTTTACGAAAATTTACCAAAATGTTTGTTTGTTATTATCGTTATTAATTCATATTTCAGTTATATTTCACAAGGTGGTGCAGAGATGCATTTATTGTGTGGTAGGATCTATAATAATCACATTATTGCAAACTGTGCCAAGTTTTGTATGGACCACCCTGTAGAAAAAAAGCAAAAACTAATACAGAAAATAACAGGCACTGGTCTGATAAATATTCTGGTCAAAGTTGAAAAAGGTAATATGCATAACTACAAAACGAGTCACAAAAAACCTTTGCAGCTTTTTTTCAAACTTAGCAAACTGATGATGACAATGATCATAAAAATAGCAAAGATAATATTTAGCAATTATCTTTCTACTTTTACTTAGCAGAAAGCATACTTCTGTTATCACCATTAGCCCAAATTAAGCAGTCCTCAGACAGCGTTTCTGGCAATTACCGTAGGCAGCCCATTTCACATGCAGGATGCCCATTCTGTCAACAACTGACGTTATTAGAATACATAAAGATGAATATAAATTAGAGCTGTCAAAGCCTTAATATTTTAAACGCATTAATGCACTGCATTAATTTTTTAAACGCATTAATTAACACGCTATTAATGCACCCAGGTCTGTCAAAGGGAGAGTAGGGAGTAGGGAATAAGTTACCCCGAGCCCCGCGATGTTTGGGGGGCCACCTGTAGAATATAGAAAGTTAGAAACACATTTTAAAATGTATAATCAACAATAACTGACGTCATAGCTAACATAGAAATCTATTAGCCTGTTGTCGGAATAATTATTCATTTACAGTAGTGATGGAATGGCAACTACAGTTTACACGGTGTTTCATAAAAAGGGACCTCTTTTTCTTTCTTTCATAATTCACTCAAATGATGATCGATTTACACAAAATTTTTACCAGCTGTTGCTGAAAAAATACTAATTCAAAATATTTCAACAAAATATGGCAGTTAATTAAATATTTTTTGCTAGGCATGACGTAACGCTGACATCATAATATGTCACGGGTACAAGCATGCTAGTCTCAACTGGTGCTGTCAGTTGCTACCCTGCTCCGATGGTGAAAAATCTGGTTCGCTGATGACAAATTGTTGAAGTTTTACAGTTGCAGCCACAAAAAACGTGCAAAGCAATCGTATTTACGTGTCTGTGAAGATGGCTGGACTTTCACATGTTCGAGCAAGACAGTGCACTAGCACACTGAGCTTGCAAAATGATTGCGTTTTTGGATCGCGTGTCGCCTGATTTCATGTCCACATGTTGCTCAGTGCTGACACGATAAACATTTTTCATTAGCGAACCACATTAAGTTCACCATCAAAGCAGGGTAACAACTGATAGCGCTATTTGAGACAAGCAAGCCTGTACTCACGACATATTATGATGTCAGCATTATGTCATGACTAGCAAAAAATATTTAATCAACTGCCATATTTAGTGTAAATATTTTGAATTAGTGTTTCTTCAACTACAACTGGTAAAAATTTCATGTAAACTGATCATCATCTGAGTGAATTATGAAAGAAAAAGGGGGTCCCTTTTTTATGAAACACCGTGTAGTTATTTGAATTCATTCGATTATCAAATATCCGCAGTTTAACGGAATATTGGAGCTTTTGCTTCACAAAATTTAGTAAAGTGACATAAATTTACGCATGTGCATTATTTTTTTAATGCGTGTCAATTTTTTTAACATGCATTAATTTATTAACGCATTAACACATTGATTAATGCATTAATTTGACAGCTCTAATATAAATACAGATAACTGCAGAAAAACATGAGAGCCATTCACTGATTTCAGCATTTGTCAAGGTCTTATTAGAGTACTATCAACACATGACAGCAATTCACGCACTGATTTCGGAGTCTGTGGAGTTCTAGGTGTGAGACGTGATTGGCTGTCATCACCGCCGGCCAATGCAGCCACGGCACGTGGAGGTATCGCCTGCTCCGGCTCCTTCTGAGCATGGGACGTCTTCGATGAGTACAGATCCAGCACCTGGTGGCATATGTCTGCAAACACAATGTCGACAGCGTGAACATGGAACTAACCGAGATATATTGGCAGCGTTTCCCGTACAAGCTGGTAAAACATATGCATGTTTCATGTAGTTCACGCAACTGGGCAGTTTCAGAACAGATTAGCCTCATACAAGGCTGGTCCTGTTGAACATCTAAACAGTAAACACAGACTTCAACACGAATGCAATCAACTGCAATGACTGATGCTAATCTTTCCCAGAACTATCCGATTGCTTGATCTATGTCAAACATGCTCGTTCCACCCTGCACAAAAACAGCAAAATATAATTGTCAGTGCCGCTATTTTTGCTACCATTACTACTAATATTGTGAATTTTATCAAAATTATTTTTCGTTTCAAACTGACCATGTTTTCTACCAGGTTTAGGTTGGGTGTCCTAGAAACAAATCTCATCAAAACTGTTGAAGCACGAGCTTTCACAAAGTTCGTTGCCTCAACCATCAGCATTGGAAAACTACAAATTTACAAGTGTAAAAGTGTCTTTTCTACCTCAAAAAAAAAACAGACAGAAAACTGCTATAATAAAATATACAGTAGTCCTTTGCCGACAACATACCTTCCAGCAACTCGAGCGTCACGTCCTCAACAATAAACTCGTACCACTTGCCACGGTAGCCGGCCGGCTTTCCCTGCCAGTCAGTTATGTCAAATTTGGTGAGTCGACTGGTCAGGTACATGACCGCGACGGCAATAATCTCAGGCTCCCATTGAAGACACAGCGTTGTACAAAGGCTGTCACATGCATACAGACAGATAAACATAAACATATGTTTCATAAAAAAAACCACCCTTTTTCTTTCTTTCATAATTCACTCAAATGATGATCAATTTAAGCGAAATTTTTATCAGATGTAGCTAAAGAAATACTAATTCACAACATTTTAACAAAATGTGGCTGTTAGTTAAATATTCTTTGCAAGTCGTGATGCAACACTGACATCATAATGTGTTGTGAGTACAAACTTGTCTTGTCGCAACCAGCGCTGACAGTTGCTGAATATCTACCCCGGTTCTATGGCAAACTTCATATGGTTCACCGATGACAAACTGTTGAAGTTTTACCATTGCAGCCTTAAAAAATGCCCAAAACGATCACTTTCACACGCTTGTGGGGATAGCTTGACTTTTACACCTTCCAGCAAGGCAGTGCACCAGCACACACCGCTTGCGAGATGGTTCAGTTTTTGGATCGCAAGATGCCTGATTTCATGCCACATGTTGCGTAGTGCTGGTACAATGAACACTATCCATCTGAGTTATAAAAGAAAGAAAAAGGGTGCTTTTTTATGAGACACCGCGCACAATCGTACATACACTCACGTAGTAGTTATGTATTTTTTTATGCGTTTGTTTTTGCAACTTCAGATGGACACTGATGCTACTCCAAAAAATATCTGCAATTTTTAAATAATATTAATAAAGTAACAGTAAATAAGTATCAATACTAATTTAACTCAAATAATCACTTGTAAAGATGAATGTGTACGTGTAAAGGTATTTTGCATGCAGTATGTGCATCTTGTTAGCCAACCGATGTCATTCACAAAATTACACATAACTGCAGAAATATAGAACAGCTCACTCAGTGAGGTGAAACCTACCAATTAAACAGTAAAATGAACTGCACTTTAGTCCAAAAAACTACATCACGAACCTTCACTAATGAGAAATACAGGATATAGTGATCATACCTGTCATTAATAAAAGTCCACGCCATCTGTACCATCTTTTGAACTTTACTTTTATCACCTGCAAATAGTGTAACCAGCATATAGTGTTTGACGTGTTAATGCATACATTTAAGAAATTAAAGCATGTGCTAATGCCGTTGAAAAAAATTAGCCTCGACAGCAGTAGTTAACATGTTCAATTACAAACCAGCCATTTTTCCAGACATGCTCGAATCCCAGATACTAAAATGACTACCTAAACTTTCTGTAAATTTCAGACACAACTACAACCTATTGCCACAACCTGACTTTGCTAAGTTTTCCAGTACTTCTATACAAGACTAGTAGCAATTGCCATACAGCTGTGTTATTGATGAATTTTACCTTTAATCAGTTTGGCGAACTTGAGCAGGTAAGCATATGGGTGCTCGACCATCAGGTCAAACTTGATGGTCTGAAGAAGTATACGCTCCAATGTCATCACTTCCTCCTGTTACAAAACAAAACAAAGCAGCATATATGTGATAAGTAAATTATTATTAATTTGCATGTATACGTATATGTATCATCATATTAACTGCTATTTTCTCGGTTTTCTCCGGTTCTGAAGCAGGTTTTTTGCAGGCTCCCAATGACAAAAAATTAAGACCTTTTTGTAGCCCACGAATGTTCAAATATAATGTACTGGCACCTCAAATTTAGAAGTAGAGAACTACAAGTAATCTGCACGGAAAGTGAGCAAAAGAAATAATCTTCATTTAAACCTATGAAAAAAATGCATGATTTTTAACAATATTTTACCAAGACTTTCCAGAACCACAAGCTTTAATTTCCAGGACTTTCCAGGACAAAAGTGATTTTCCAAGACTTTCCAGACCCTGGAATTTTCAAGAAAAAAATCCAGAACTTTCCAGACTTTCCAGGAGGCGAGAACCTTGATCGAAACAAAGGTGCCACCATCAGAAGCAAATTACACGCCATTTTTATAACCATTACTTGACATCAAGTAATGACAAGTAAAATAATAAGAAAAGCACAAAAAAAACAAAAACAATTAATATTGTATCTTTGACTGCATGTCTTGTTTACTGACACCTACTTACATTTTTTAACAAACTGCAAATGAAAAGCATTTACCTAAACATTTTAGTAAACAATGTAGCCTAAATTTAAGCCAACCAGACCTCTGACTTAGTTGTCTACCTTTATTCAACATTGTTTACATCATTCTGCACTCAACGCCACATAGAAAAGTAACAACATGTTAACAGTGAAATAAATACAAGCATTTTCTATTTTGTTTCCAGCACATATCATACATTGCCTACAACCATTCTGATTGAAATATGGCTGAACAACATCTGTCTCAAGAATTTTCCATAAACACACTATTGTGTGCTATCTGCGTACAAGCACAAAAAATAAATAACACAAAAAGAGCAGAAATTCACATACTTTTGGGTCATCACCGAAGTGTGCAAACTTGTCGTCAGTCAACATTGAACGGAATGTCTTGATGATGTCCTTGCATTTTTTGGGCGTCTCTTCCACTTTGCCAGCGAGAAATAAGCAACAAGCCGCTGTCACCTATGCAGACACAGGCCTGCAATTGCTCTATTGCATTTTAGTGGGTAGGTAAATCGAGTACTGGCCAGTCTGGTTGGGGATACAGTGGGACACATTCAGTTCATTTGTACTGGATGGCAGTGAGTGAGTAGTTTCTTTATGGCACATCAGCATAAAATAGGCCATTTAGTGCCATACATGGTTAAATGAAATTAAAAGCAGTTAATATGTATGTATTAAAAGCAAAGTTGAAATGCTTGCTAAAATCAAGGCTATAAAGCTAATTATGTAAAAACAACATTATATACGATTGCAAAAGTTTATATCTTTAACAAAAGTGATGCTATTGCAAGAGGAAACAGTTTCAAAAACATCCTTGAATGTATCCACTCCAAGATATCTCTGACGTGCTGCACTATAATGGATGCAGTCTACAAAAATGTGCTTGAGTGGAGAATAGCAAGCTTGACAGATTGGTTGATGGGTGGCAGGTAACACTGGGTGATCCCATATGGCAAGTGATGCTCCATAGCTCTGAGATGCGTTTCCTATAAGAACTAAATCATCTAACCATTTTAACCAAACAAAACACAAATTTCACATCTGGTACCACAATTTTGCATGTAGTGAAGTTACTGTGTTTCAATTTAACATTAGACAAAAAAGAACATTACACCTACCTACAACTTAGCTAACCATGCAAACAATGATATAATATAATAACATGCTGGACACACAATAATAATAAATAATAACAATATACAACTTTCACTTCAAATGTCACAAAGTTTAAAATTACAGTAAAAATTAATCAGTTATGCTACAGCTGACAGCAAATATGCTCTAACACCAGCTACATGACAAAAGTCCTCAACAACTCACAAGTCGATGAAATTCTTTGAAGGAATGGAACATGTAGAAACGGTGAAAATACACTACCCCAGTTGCACATGTGTCAAAACGTCTGTGAACAGTCAAGAAAAACACATACGGTAATTTGGCTGGCAGACAACAAGCATATAATATATAAAACAAGTCCAGATAACCAAAGACAGGCTGTTAAACAAAAGCTAACATGCAGTCAAAAAATACACGAACCGTAAACTTCAAATAAAAGTCCCCGGCTTCTATCAGTATAAGTTGCTTCAACCGCAGGCTGTAACCGAGACCTGACGGATTCAGTTCAAAGTTTTATGGTAAATGCCAACGAATAAAGACGGAGTATAGTAATCTTTGTAAAACGAAACTGGACACGCCGTGGTTAGCATCAAAACTGTAAAATTTAAATAAAACCCTTAACTAATCACGCAACTAATTTCGAACATGTACACAAATCAGGTGAATGCGAAGTGCGCGAATAAGAGCCGATGAAAAGATACAATCCCAGTTTATTGCCGGCATCGATGATATGCTTGGCGCCTTCTTTCCGATACCACGCTTCAACATCGGCACTGATTCCATCTCGAGCCGACGGCGTATTAACAAGATCCTTCCTGTCGTAAAACCAGCACGGCATTATACACTGCGAGAAGCAAAAGCAATAAAAATTCGCGAAATTTTACGACCAAAAAACAAACCAACCAAAAGTACATAACACGTAGAATAGTTAACTGAAAAAGTTATGCATGACGTAACGTAACCACTCGGAATACGTTTTTACGCGCGAAAGCAGCTACTGCTGTGGCGCGTCTTAGCCGTCGCAATTCTGTCTGTATGTCTGTCTGTCACACGGGTGAATCAGTCAAAAACGGTGCAAGCTAAGATCACCAAATCTTCACCGTCGGCTGCCTGGAAGACTCTGGTTTCAGGAACCGTAAAGCTTTTCCATAAATTCTAAGGGCGTCACCCCGAACGAGAACGCTAAATGATAGGGGGGGGGGTTGAAAAAATTTGCGACTTTTAGCCACTAAGTCGCTGTATCTCAGTAACGGTGCGAGATAGAGCCTAGGTTACTATTAATCACTAATAGGAAGTCGTACACTGGCTCTTGTTTGGCGCCGAATTCATGACCTTGAATGACCTTGAACGCCAAAATAGGGGGTTTTATGGATTTATTTGGTGATTTCGGGCTGCGACGCAAATCTATATCATTCACAAGGTGGCGCCACGGAACTATCGTTATGCGATCCAGATAGAGAAATTGGTATTTATATATTAACTTAGCGTGAACACCCCAATTTTCAGCTAAACTACTGAGCCGGAACTGCTATAGCCTTTCGCGCATCTCGTGAGCATTGGCTCAAATTTCTTGTACCTTCCAGCAGCAGAGCAGCATCCTCGGGCTTAGTCGAGGATCAGGGGGTAGAATCTCCTGAAGCTAAAACATTTTTTTAGCTTTTGGACGTGTAAAGAAAGTCGCAAATTTGCCTGCTGTTTAACATTTGGAAACGCAAAAATTGCAGATAACAGTGTTGTCTTGCAAAAATGACGTTTAATAAGTCACACCTTATTGGCATGTGTAGGTTACCAGAGGACAATTATCACCATAAAAATTTTTCCTGGGGGCAGCCGGGGGGCAATGAAAAAAGCATAGGGAGGCACCTACTCCCTGTCCTTCCATTTGGCGCCGCCATGCTGCAACTGTTTTTCACGTTAGAGTGGCCAGACGAGCCAATACATTAGGGGACGTAGTTTTACCAGTGGCGTAGCCAGGATCTAATTGTAGTGGAGGCACTTGAAGGGTGGGGTATAAGGAGGGATGTCTCCTCTTTACGGGAAAGAGGTCTGGAGGAGCTGTGCTCCTTCCCAGAAAATTTTCGGATTTTTGGTGTGAGAATGACGTGTTCTGGTGCATTTTTGGCACCATTTTGAGTAACTGAGTAGGCTCCTATAGACGGGACACGTGCCCCCAGTCCCCCATGGCTACGCCAGTGAGGCCTACCCTAGTTTGATATTCCCGTTCGATGAGAATTACCCCAGCCTGCGTCATGAAATCTATTCACGAAAAACTAGAGGCTCCACGCTAACATACGATGAAAACCTGGCTTCTCTCTCTCACCTGGGCACAGTGGCAGTTTTACGCCAGGGCCGGGGGCACAGACCTCCCAGTTTTGCTCCAGCCCCCCTCCCTTAGTTTCGTAGTTACCCATAATTGGCAAAGATAACGCAAATATCTAATTTATTTGCGTTTTCAAATTTTAGAAAAGTGGGCAAATTTGTGTCTTTCATTAAACGTCCGAATAGGCTACCGAAAGTGTTTCAGCTTTAGGGGGCTTCCCCCCTTATTCCCTGACTAAGGGCTATGCCCCTGGACCCTACTGGGGGCTCTGCCCCCGATCCCCGTTATAGGCTCGTGCTACCGCGCTCGCAGATATTGCGGGCTAGAACCACCACTGTCTGTCTGAGCATGTATCGGCACCGGGACGTGACAGACAGACGGACACACGGACGGACAGCGAGACACAATTACGAACACTATTACAATTTAGGCCTAAGACGCGCTAACACATATAGCCTAACGTGTCGCGTGTAAAACGCGGCTCTGTGCTAACTTTAGTGATGTTGGCGGACAAAACGAGTTTGTCGCCGACATTGTGCGCTTTGTAAATTAAATTTACTTACTTACTTACTTATTTACGAACGTCAGCCGGTCTGGCGAGGCGTGTAGGCCTACGAGCAGCCGGCAGATCCACAGGCAGATCGTCTGGCGTTGCTCTGTAGTCTCGCACACCTGTCGCTGAAACCGGAGAAATTGCCGATCAGACGTCTGTCTGGCCTGCGCTGTAGCGTCAGCTGTTACGTGCCGGCGCCGGCGCAAATGGTAAATAAGTGGCGTGATGAGAGACGCACTGCGGCCAACCGACAAACTATACGCTCACTATAATATATCGTAATTTCTCGTTGCGATAAGCCAAGTTTTTATATAAGAATCACACTAAACCAACTATAATTCGTCTGGGAAAAAGTTGTGAGTTTTGTGACGATTCGGGTTGATGCGCTGTATCAGTTTACTCATTTAGTGATTAACACCAGCTAGCTTAATTACATCAGCTTAGCTCCTGCAAAATTTCTAAAACTGTCGTTCAAACGCCATGTACAACTACAAGACATTTCAGGTATCGAAATACTGCAGGCAAACCATTTCAGGGCCTGATAATAATGTGTTACGCACAATCCACGATTACGACTGTTCCAGGGCCCTTGCAGCACCCGTGAAATATGTCTGGCTAGGTAATTGCTAGTATTATCAGTGGCGTCGTGACAGACAGCAATATTGCCCTACAAAAATTTTGGCCGTCTGAAAGTTGTCGGACAATATTTTTCCTGTCCGAAAATTGTCGTCCAAAAATGCAAAATTTGGTGTCGTAAACGCCAATTTTCTGAAAACTTAAAGGCTAAAGCGGAATTTTAGAGGCAGCAAATTCAAAACTTTTTTCCGTCGCAAATGTGCAATTATCTGTCGGATATGTCGAATCGTTTGTTTATCTGGTCAGTGGCGTAGCCAAGGGGAGCCAGGAGACCCAGGCCCCCAACCCTCCAGACAAACCAAACACATGTTTAAACTCCACTAAATTTCGTCAGTTGATTCTCAGGAAAATACTAAAAATTGTTGCCAAGAGATCCCATATTTAAAGATATGATGTACCAAATTCGATTTTTATGGTGCTTCCCCAGACCTCCTAACTGGATTTTAGGCGTCCAACTTCTAAAGGGAGGGAAGGAACGGGGGGACAGAAGAAGAAAGAAAAGGGGTGAAGGAAAGACAAGGAAGAAACAGGAAAGGGAAAGGGATGGGAAGGGCACGAGGCACCCCAATTCACATTTCTGGCTACGCCACTGCATCTGGTCGAGTGACTGACAAATGAGCGACAAGCGCGCGACGAGCGAACGACTCAACTCAACTCAACCGACTGACTGGACGTTCGTCATTGAATGTTTGTTGTTGGCGTGCCACATGAAAGCACCGCGGACAACACAGCCGCAACAGCCCCCCCGCCGCCTGACGACAGGTGCCCGCACGTCACCGCGCTGACATGCTGACGACAGGAACCCCAGGGATAACTACCTCACCGATCAGGCTAGACTAATTGTCGACATCTTTTCACGACGCTGTAACATCCACTCCACTCCGCTTTACGCCACGCCGTGTTTTCAATAGTAGCTTCTTCACGAGACTGTTGTTTGAATGAATTTCGCATCTTCAGCGTAATCGCTTTGGTCTATGCCATAGGCTTTTATTTTTACCAAATTACACGGTCTAGTCGTGAGTCATATACTTCTATAAATAATGTTTTATGTGATTCCTGAACTAGCAACTTCAATCCAAATCGCAGCGCAACTTTGTTATCAGTGTAACATTTTACTATGCACCCCTCGAAATTAGGCCTTCAAAATTGGCTTCGCACACAATAAAATGAACCGCTGTTTTTCCGTCGGGTGAGTGAGAATGTAAAGACTCATCTTTGCCATGCTGCGGTCTCACACAATGCAGTGCAGAAACAGCTGTTGTGGATATTTTGTCGAAGTAAATTGCGTCGGTGCAAGACGGCAGCGCGTCGACGCGGAAAAGCTCGAATCGCCAGTCCGTCTGACGCTGAACGACCGCTCTATAGCGTATATACCTGCCGCCGCTGCCGCCGGGAATCTTATAGGGTGTTTACACGATCGAGCAAACGTCGAGCAGACATCGAGCTGGCTCAAGCAGGCCTATTGGAACCCCGCCCCCTTGGCTCAAATGTAGGTCTAGGCTTAGGCTTTTAGACCACAGCTGATCACGCGTTATATAGGCCTTCCAATTACAACCCGCCCGCCCTCTTAATTAACATGCTAATTACCACAGAACGTCGAGCTAGCTGCTCGATGCTTGCTCGATCGTGTAAACACTGCATTATCCGACATTAACCCGACATACGACGACGCCGCAACCCCGCTGACTCGTGGCGCCCGGGCGACCGACCTGCCTCAGGGACTCCAGAGTTCCGTCCCGTCATTACGCGCGTTCTCTGACTCGTCTAAAGACTTTATTTTCCGATTGACCAGCGAGTGCCGTGGCGTGCAGCATGCATGGTGGTTGATTAGTGGCGTCTGCCCTGTGGTCTCGTCCAACTGTCGATCGCCAATTTGCGAGCATCACGCCTGCTTGTCTGTCAGCCGCTAATCGAATCTGCCGAAAATAAACGCACATAGGCTACGTAGTAGTAGGGTGGCGCAAGCAGGAAGGAACCAAATGCCTCACCTGCATTTAACCGGCGCAATGACGGACTAAGGTATAATAAAAAGCCATAGTTTTTACGCGCGAAAGCAGCTATGCTTTCAGCGCGTCTTAGCCATCGCAATTCCGTCTGTCTGTCCGTCCGTCTGTCCGTCTGTCACACGGATGGATCAGGCAAAAACGGTCCAAGCTAGGATCTTTAAATTTTCACCATCGGCTGCCTGGAAGACTCTAGTTTCAGGAACCGTAAAGCTTTTTCGAAAATTCGAAGGGGGTCACCCCGAACGAGGTCGCTAAATGAGAGGGGGGTGGTCAAAATTTGCGATTTTTGGCCAATAACTCGTTGTATCTCAGTAACGGTGCGAGATAAGGCCTAGGTTA
>Ga0056128_1008722_pt1 | contig 12769 bp, 9 predicted proteins | sample WorMetLIZISLAND2_FD_71113 | JGI IMG/M metagenome (GOLD analysis project Ga0056128, IMG submission 71113) | Marine gutless worms symbiont microbial communities from Max Planck institute for Marine Microbiology, Germany - Olavius geniculatus... ...
GGGAGGGGAAAGGTGTGTGGGGGTGCGTCAGCAGTTCGCGTGTCACGACGACGGCGGCGCGGCATCGCTGTGGACACAGATAGGCAGGCATGCTGAGGTGGGCGCCTGGCCGGCTAGACCACCTCTAGGCCTCTACCGTTCTCAGTCTCTAGACTGAGGTACTCAGCACGCGTGTAGTTTGCTGCTGCTTGCTGCGATCAACGACCGGCGACGACGTTTCGAACTTCTCGTCTGAACTTCGCACTCAACCGCACCCGGGCTCCGGTAAAAAGCGGATGTCCGGATCTGCGCGGATGTTGTTACGTCAGGCTTGGGGATGGGGTTAGGGATAAGTTTAGGGAATGGATGGTTAAACTGAATAAATTGTAGCTTATTTACAGCCTTTCGTTGCCTCTTGCGACATTCGCAGATTCGCATATCCGTTTGGTTCTTGTCCAATCATTCATCCGCACCCGAATTAACCGCAACGTTTTGGGTTAAGGTTAAGGTAAGATTTGGGGTTATGGTTAGCCTTAGCGTTAACGATAATAATTCGGGTGCGGGTGAATAAGCGGACAAGTATCATCCGTTTTTGCCCGTAGCCGCTGTTGCCGTTTCTGATGTACTGTTTCTGTCGGTCGGGTGACGTCACTCAGAAACGCCGTTCTACGTAAACAATACGTTGCTCGCTGCGGTAGGTCGACTCCGCTGTTACAAGTGATGCGGTGGTCATAGTTTAAAACATCACGAATTCGTGAACCTACAGACACTGCGCTGCTAAAAATTATCGGGAAGTCCGACGCTGTCGTTGCCACCGCGCATGCGTATTTGGTCGTTTCCGTTGTGATGACGTCATCTCTGGGAGCATATTTGCAGTTTGCGTCGTCTGACTTCAGTCTTGCTGCTCTCGATGATGATGATGCTGTGAGTCTTAACTACTTCCGGCCTCATAGAGGCGCTGCTGAATTTTTCTGTTTTTGTTTTCTTTGCCTTCGATGCTGGCATTTAGCTTTGTAGTCGTCTTCTAATTACTTCTTTCCGTGTTATTGCTTCTGCGTATTTTTAGCCGACCGTATTTAACGGTCGCAGTTGCGTTACACTGTAGTATCCGTCTGTCGTCTGTCTGTAACTTACGTATCGTCTCTGTCATCATCTTTTATTACGCCATCATAAACGAAGATCCTCACAGGCTGTCATTAGTAACCATGTCTCTCTCTCTGCAGCAGTTTGGCGGCAGTTTGGAATGCAAAGTTTTTGCCTGCAACCATTACCCACGTGCGCCGAATTACCGTACTGTATCCTAGCGTTTATGACCTAGCCTGTAGGAACTCGTCGTCATCCTATCCAACGGTACGATCGCCGACTCACGGTTTGTCCACAATACATGCGTTCCAGTTAGACGGACGACAGACATAGGCCTATATGGTACCAAGGGTCGACCTAACGGTCGGCCAAAAAATTAAATGGCGCAGAAGTTAAGATTTGCGACTTGATTCGCTAGGTGGCGGCGCCGTTTCGTCTGACGTTTGTTAGGCTGTTCTTGTGATGCTTGAACACTGAACGGATTTCGATGCGCTTAATAGTCAATCCGAGAGCCAAAAAATGGTTGATACATATCAACGATTTGCTGACGTCTGCCGAGTTCCAAGTGTGAATCCAGCTTCCGTCAGGGACTCGAAACTCGTGTTTTTACCAAATCCTATTTTTTGGTCTTCGCTATAACTTCTCTCCGTTGGACGTGACAGTAGTTTGTTTTACTTAAACCATTTTTAAAAAATTCCCGATTAATTGATTGACTGGGATTGTGTTTATCATGTGACTGCATGCTGTTGTTTGTCTGTCTGTATGTACAGATGTATTACGGGGGCGGCGTGGGCGGCGGTGGTTCAGCGGCTGAAGAGCTGTCTTCAATGGCCATTGCCGTCACCGACTCAATGCGATACACAGGCACCGCCGTACCACCGCGGCTTGCCACTCAGCCGTCCTACCCCCCAGGTACGCTGCCGTGACCTGACCCAGCAACCACCTTCAGTGAGTGACCTGACCTCGTTTTGCGCGGTCAGCCAAGGTCCGAGGTCGCGTCGCCACTTGACCCGCGCCAATTTGTCTGAGCCGGAGCATTTCCGGGGGTGGTTTATTGCCCGGTGCTGGTAATGTGATATGGAACATGGTGTCCGTGGAGAGGAACGGGAAGGGGGAAGAAGGGAAGGGTTGGAACTGGCCAGAGTTCACCACCTGGTAACGGATCCAGGACTTGGAAGCGGATGGACTGCGAGGATTTATTGGCTAGTGGCTAGTCCCGTCTGTCAGTAGGCCTATATGGTGTATAATTGACAACAGATATAGTTAGTTATCAATCGGCACTTCTCTGGTCGTCTTGACTTACTTATATCCTGGTCCTAGTATTTCTTCATGGAAACAGTTTAATATTGGTTCTCGCACTGTATAGCTCAAATGCTAAAGACAAAGCAAAGTAATGACTGACCTGTAGGTTTATTATAGACGGAGACCATATTTTGGTTACAGTAAGATGTGGACATTGCCTCTTTCCTTTAGTGTAAGAAAATAGCCTATCTTGGCCATATTTTTCTAAGAAGCGTTCTTGGAAGTGTAAGATACCAAACTAATGTTTGGTTGATTGATGAGTCCATTTTGCTATTTCATTAGAAGGCTGATGTCACCCTTCCAGTTTCCCATTTGACGTCTTCTACCAGGTTTTTTGCCATTTTTCTGGCCAAACAGATGGACGTGCTTGAACTAACATGGCAACAATTCATGTCAGTTTATTTTTGCTCTATCATACGTTTTCTGTAAAATGCCATCTAGGGCTACTCGTGTTGGTTGTAATCAAATGGCTGTGATTGGTTCAGATGGTCTGCATCATCGTGGTTCGTGGCCAATCAGCAACAGCATTCCGTTGCCACCCGGCTACTTGTCATCAGAAATTAGTCCGTACTCTTTACCAGCGTCTGGATATCCACTCCAGCATTCCGCCGACGCCATGGTATACACTTTCTTATCATGCTGTCGTCTTAAACTATGTCGAGTTACATGTACATGTTGAATTTTGGATTTACTGCAATGTTGCTATTTTTGGTTTATATATATAATCGCAGAGACGTCGGTGTTACTGACCAGTTTTACCTAGCATTAATCGAATTTAGAATGTTATCATTTAAACTGTGGCACAGCTGCAAATTCAGGCTTTATATTGACAGTATAGAGCTGCCAGCTAGTGAATGGTTGTAAGTATTTTTTTCCGGTTGAAACGGCATTACCGGTATTGTCTGTCCAATGCAATGCATAGCATTGGACAGAGTATAAAATCACCTGAGTGTCCGTCCGTGCGACCAAGTTTTCTTAAGCTCTCTTCCTTCCACCTTCCCCCTTCTTTATCCTTTCCCCTTCTCTTTCTCCTTCTCCTTTTCCTTTCCCTTCCCCTTCCACTTTCCCTTTTTCCGTTTCCCATTTTCCTTCCTCTTTCCCTTTTGCTTTCTCTTCTCCTTCCCATTACGTTACCTTCCCCCTTCCCTTCCTTCTCTCCTTCTTTTTTCCCTTTTTTTCCCTTCCAATTTCCTTTTTCCCTTTCCTTCCCATCTCCCTTCCTTTTTTTCTTTCCTTTCTTCCTTTTTTCTTTCCGTATGTCCGCACGTCTAACATTCGAGGCACCATATCTCCATAATTGTGCCTGATAGACGCATGGTCACCATTGACCACAAATAGGAAGTCGACCCCCGGGAGTCGAATGGTCATGCGACCGATGACGTCACGTGACCCCAAAAGGTCAAACTCATGACCCCATTATCTTCGAGGCGCCATATCTCCATAACGGTGCCTGATAGACGCATGGTCACCATTGACCACAAATAGGAAGTCGACCCCCGGGAGTCGAATGGTCATGCGACCGATGACGTCACGTGACCCCAAAAGGTTAAACTCATGACCCCATTATCTTCGAGGCGCCATATCTTTATAATGGTGCACGATAGACGCATGGTGTCGATGCACCTTTTATAGTAAAGCGCTGGTGATGAATCGAATGGTCTTGTAACTGACAATGTTTATTGTTTAGTTAAAATAGTACAGAAGGATGAAAGGATCATTGCTGCTGTGCAATTTGAAATTAAACTGTTTGATTTTTTTCTACCGGTCTAAACAGTTCACTGATTATATTTTTACGGACATATACTGTAAACTGTCGAAATGCATTGGACAGACTCCGCGCTAATAATGAACATTATCTTGTGAAGATAAATTTTTCAGGGTAAAATCTGAGAAGCGGTCATCAGATTTTGATCCATGACAAACTATTACTCTTGGGCCTCGAAATGGCAGTGATTAATTTTGTCGTCAGAGTTCGTTCATAACTTTTCTGAGTAAGCTTGCTGATAGACAAACAGGGTGATGGACATAGCTGAAAAAATTGCTTTTGTCTGTGCACGGAGGTAATAAACCTACTGGTGTTTGTGTTGTGTCAGAACTATGCTGCACTGGTGCCACCTGGTGTCAACTTGCCACCTCTGTCGACGTTTCGTGGTAACGTGGTACCAGCGGGTCCTGCGTCTGGTCTGGTGTACCCAGGTGTCGGCGTCCCAGACTCCCCTGGTCAAGTAGCCGTCCAGACACAACGACCTACAGCTGCTGCTGCTGGCATGTCACAGACTGGAGATGCGCTCGGCAAAGCACTCGCTTCGGTACGTCTTATACCCCATTTACATGATGAAGCTTTCTAGATGAGCCAGAGCACTTATCAAGCACTTCTCAAGCCAGTTCATGTCTACAGATTGCAGTGGCGTAGCTCGTCGAGCATTCATCAAACAATAATCAAGCATGGATCAAGCATTCATTGGGCTGGCTTGACAAGTGCTTGTCGAAGCAGCTCAATGAATGCTTGCAATATCAAACATGTTTGAAAACTCAAGCGTTTATCTAGTTGCTTTTTGAAGCATTCGTGAAGCATTCATCAAACACACATCTTGCACACGTCAAGCACTCAGTCAGTTGTGCTTGATGAACGAGCTATGCTGTTGCAATGTATGCACCTGAACTGGCTTGATGAGTGTTCGAACAGTGCTTGTCGAGCCAGCTAGACTGGCTTGCCTATCAAGTCAGCTTAATCATGTAAACGGAGTATTAGCGTTATTTGGCAGAGTCACTGTTGTGGACAGACAATCTGTTGAGGCACATGCACATCGAATGAAGTGAATTTAACTGAACTATCTCTATTGACATTAGAGCTGTACCGAATATTCTATTCATATTCTATTCGGTGCGAATAGTGGGCCAAATAATCTATTCATATTCGGCCAAATAGTTGTGCCAAAACAGGCTGAATACGAATAATAAGCACTCTGCCATCACCACTTGTTTTTCCTGCATTTAGCCTCAAAGACAGTTGCTGTCAGCCTGGCCTCGCACGATGCTTTGTGACATTTAAACATTTTCCATCATTTAGTTTGCTAACAGTCAAAAGCTTGTTATGTTCCATTAGCATCAGTAAACTTAGTTGCTCAACAATGTTCATCTTGGGAATTTTTTTAGCACTCCGCAATGAAACCAGGTCGTGTTTGAACTTGTGTCAACTATTCATATTCTATTCATATTTGGTCGAATTATATAATAAATTATTCTTATTCGGCCGAATAGTAAGATCTGCTATTCGGTACAGCCCTAATTGACATATAGCTCAGTTTGGTTCAGTTTGTTTGCTTTGTATAGCCACACAATGCAACTGAACTGGCATTTCGGTTCATTTCTGTTCAATTGCTTTGTACACGTCTTTAGAGGTCTGGACTGAGCAACTGACTTCTAGAATCGCTCACATCGTTGACTTTATGTTGGTCTTAATCACCAGTGTGACTGGTTTTAGTTTCATTGATTCTTGGAACTTTTTACTTGTTTTATTCAAGCATAAACCATAGATGTAAAAAACGGTCCAGAAAAAAAATATAAAAAAAAATATTTTAAAAACGCTAAAAAACGTGACAAAAATTTTTTTAAAACATTTTAAAACGTTAATAAAAAACGTTAGCCTTGATTTGTTCAACTTCTTGCCTAAAACCTAATGCTGTAAGTGCAGTACAGCTAAAACTAAAGAAAGATATAATTTTATTCAATTTCAGTTCAACTGTGTAGTCATAAGACCCAAGTATCACTAGACTAAGTAAGTAACCACCACCACTATAGTTTATTAATTCGTTTCCGTGGCTTTAAAAATGCTTCTTGACATTTTTGGTGAAATTTTCAAATTTCAGTAAACATTTTTTTAGAAAAATAAAAAACGTTGAGAAAATAAAAAAACGTTAAATAACGCTAAAAACGTGGTAAGAATAAAAAATGTTAAAAAACGTTTTTTACATCTGTGGCATCTGATCACACTCATTTTATGCTGAATGTGACAGTAAGCAAATTTTCATCATTTTTGCAGAGTACAAGTGTCCTGCAGTCACATATGACCTAAAGTGCAAATTGGCATGTGACTGATTAACGATCTTCAGTTTCTATTTTAGCGAATTTGTGTCTTCACATTTCATGTCTGAGTTGAATTTGTACGTTAGCCATGTAAGTGTCTTGATTATGGCTGCATATAATGGCTGTTGTTTTGCAGATTTACGCATCAGACCACACAAGTAACATTTACGGTTCTAGTCCTTCGACACCTGTTGTTGGTTCCCCGCCACCACTTACTGGTAATTTCTTCATTACAGGCAATAATTTCTGTCTCATATATTGTATATCTAGGTCTGTGTTATAGGCAGAGAAGGATCACTGATCAATATCAGTTGGCATATTGCTGATATAATGTTACGAGATAGCAAAGCAGCTTTGCAAGTGGACCATCCTTTCTCTGTTGTTGGCCTAACTTGTTCGGCCACTGAATAACTTGGCAAGTGGATCAGTGGCTTGATACATGTAAGCAAAATTATTGACAACTGGGTGATGTTTTGGTGGGTAATATTAGCTATGTGTAATTTTTTGTGTTTTTGATTTGTTCAGTGTTCATGTTGCATTAGCATTTGTAAACTGCAGTTTTGTGCACGTATATTACCAGGTGCAGTCGCTCTTGCAGCACAAGCAATTCTACTTATTCCTGTAGCGTGATTTGTGTGTGTTTGTCTGTCAAGGTTGTGCACCCTGTTTAAACCATTTGGCGGATTTTGATGTTGTTTGGCAGGTACGCTTGTGGGGTTCAGTGACACATTGTGTTAGATGGGGTCCCTGGCCCTCAGGGGAAGGAGAATCCTAGACGAATTGCCAACCGTCAGCAGTAGAGGGCGGTTGGCATAAAATTCGTTTGATAGGAAAGGCGAGTATGTGCTAATATTGAGTGTGTATCTGTTGCTGTAGGCTCAGTGAACCAATGGCAGCAGCAGCATCAGCAGCAACAACCGGTCACGTCATCACCAGCCAAGAAACCACCACCAGCGGTCAGTTGGTCGACTTTCATATTCAGATTTTCTTGCACATCTTCCACTTATACTCATAGATCTGTATGTTTTAGGGTTGAAAGGCGGGCAAAAACCTGATGACTCACTAATAACCCATTCCCCAAGAAACACCTTACACTTAGTCCAGTTTTGGTTAGAAGTTTCAGTAATGTGTATCATTACGGTCAAGGTTTTTTGGTCGACCGTACTTTAGCATCAGTCGAGCTGTTGTCATGGTTGTTGTCCGTCCGTCTGCTCGTTCGTCTGTCACGGATGTACTGTGGCTAAACGGTGCAAGATAGGGCATAGGTTGCTATTGATCATTAATAGGAAGTCGCATATTGGCTTTCAAATTACCTGCAAATCATTGACCTTGGACGACCTTGAAAGTCATTGACAACAAGTATGGTCAGCTATCCTAGCAACAGCTGGGCTTCTTTTTTGAAGAAGTCTGAGTTAATTTAACTGAACAAAGTATCTGCAGTAGAAAACGATAATATTGCTTCTATATGCTATCTTTTGTTGCCAACACAAAACTTTTTTCTATAACCTAACTTTAGGCTATCTCAGATTTGGCTCCCCTTTCAACATTTAGCTCTGTACTTATAAGTTTACTTGCTTACATTGCTGTTGACAGCGAGGTGGCATGGAAGATCGGTTGGACGATGCAATCCATGTTCTTCGTAACCACGCCGAGGCTGGTTTTCCTTCATCGACGCCATCTGCTATTCCGGGTGATCCGCAGATTCCGCCGTTCCACTCATCGTACGCTCCGCCGCCGACAAACCCAATGTCTGACTCTGCGCTCAATGGCTGCACGGTAATGATGCTTGATGTTGCTTTTTTTATTACGAATACGGCGAATACTCTGCATTACCGGTCTTTCTGGCTGCAAGATATAAGCGATCCTTGTTGTCAAACACCATGTCTGTGGTTGTGACTTGCCATCTGCTGTCTATATTTCCATCTAAAAAGATAGGGGTATAGAAAGACCAAAATTGCCGTGAACGTTTGCAGGACAGGAGTGATCAGTGAGCCAGTTTTCATCTCAAAGGGTCCAAAATAAATGTCACCGGATGTCAAAATCTCCAGAAAATGACACATATCTTGCGTCGGCGCTTACTTAAGATCGTCGTCAGCTAGCCCAGTTATACTATCACAGTACTTAGTTGGGTAATGCAAAAGTGGACTTATATTTGAAATTCAATGTTAGTAAGTGCTGTGTAATAGCTAGGTGATTAGCTTTTTCTAGGCTGAAGTAAATTTTGAGCAGCAGACCAACAAGAATGTTGTGAACGTGTTCTTCGCTAGTTCTAGTTGCTGTTGCCAGCTTGGTCGCTTGTGAACGTATTGCCGACAGTGATGTGCTTGTATTGCGCTGGGATACTGACTGATGGCTTCTCAACCCATGATGATGATGATAAATAGATGTAGAGCATCCCTGATGCTTCAGCCACTGTTCGTGATAGCAAAGGATAGTGCTGGGAAACAAAACCCTCTTAGACAAATCCCTCCCCACCGGTCATAACCAAGACAAGGCAAACCAGGCAGTCCTTCTCTCAGGAACATAGGCGGAGTGCTCATCTCCCGTACGTTGGCCGTTGAGCCCGTAGGTGGATAGATCACTGGAGTCTGTGACGCATGGCCAGTGCGGACGTGCTTCCCAGTCGCAGAACATCACCGCCCTTTGACCGGTACCAAATTATACTGCTTGGTGAACAGAGGCACATGTGTGTGAACAACTTGCCCAAGGTTGTTACCTGACAGTGCCTCGGCTCGTAGTCGATCCTGGGATCTTTTGGTCACCAGTCCGGCCCATTACCGTTACACCATCAAGCCATTATAATCCCTCGTAATCCATCCTGACATAATCTCTCCAAACAAAATTTCCACTGTTTTTGGTCTCTTCTATGTCAAAATTCCTACAGCAGATAATCATTGTTGTCCCACAACAGATCGGCATATTTTTTGGGGTGGGGAGGTATTCTGTCTGGTGTTTGAGACCGATTATTTCCAGAAGGGGTTATGTCCAGGGGGGATTCGCTGTGCCCAGGCCGGCCGGTGTCATTCAGTGTATGTGATAGTAATTATGTCAGTAGGGGCGTACTTCTATCTAGGCTGTGTACAAGTGCAGTGTTGCTGGCGACGTGGCGCCATCTGTTGAATCAATCACGAATGATTGATTTGAGACTGACCCACTGAACGAACGAACCAGCGATAGATAGTTAATTGCTCGGACGCTAATTGTTATGTCCCTGTTAGGTGCCACATAGTTGACTGTGCGCCGCGTGCCTGTTACCTATCTGTCCTCTCACAGGTGTCGGCGACTTTCTCTTAGCCCTCTGTATCGTCTATACTTGCCTGAAAGCCTCTGCGCCTTGCTGACTTAATGTGAACTCGAACGGCATGCCGAAACACACCGTACACCGGAGCCTGAATTTCTGTTTCAGGCGTGTCTACAGCTATACCAATAGATGGAGCTTGCGTCTAAGTAGTAAATGAAACAAGAGTCAGTGGGAGTGGGCACTGAAACGAATTCGTATGATTTCTGGCCGTCTGCAGGCAGCAGTGGTACTGAGCCATAGAGGGTAATTTGATTGGCAGATGGCTTCCGCTGCCCCCAGTTTAGTTTCTGCGTGCAATAAAGATAGTTTGCAGTCGGCACTGGAGCCGCCCGACGCGCCTGAGCCGTGTGGTCGGCTCGAGATTCGTGATACACGTACCTCAGATATAGTCAACTTTAATGTCCGCATTGTCTTGTGACCTTGTCCTTTGACTTTTGAACTGAAAACTGGCGCACCTGTTCCTCTTAGTAGGAAAACATTCAGAGCAGTTTTGGGTTTCCCATATACATCTTTTTTGTTTCCGAGTCAGTAGGAACTAGGAAGTACCGGACTGACGGACGGACGGGCAAGATGCGTAATGTGGCCTAGGATAGCTGCACAATCCTGCTCATTCCGCCACTGTAGAAAGCTATCAAAGGCGGCGAGATTACTAGGTGTGAAAGTCGATCATTTGAACCTCGCGTCTTCATTTCGTGACTGAACACCTCTGTCGACAAATATAAGACACACATTTTGTTTCATTTTCACTGAAGATAAAAGACGTTTCATTCGTCCTACGTGTGTCAGATGAAAGTAGGGGCGGTTTGGTAGGCGGAACGTCTGCCACCATACCCCCTACGTTTCCGCCATGTCGGACGGTGTCCCGGACATAACGCCCCCCCCCGCTCCGCATGTAACCCCTTTCTCTTCGGTCACACTCCCTTCTGTGGTCAAGGTAGGACAGAACCCAGGCTACAACCCTCCCTTGTCGGAACAGTAAGGTAGAGTAAGGCGACTGAGTGGTTTAACGGCAGGTAGGGTGTTGAACTTATTTATGCCCAAGAAGTCGTGGGTTCGAGTTCGACTTCCGGACGGGTCGCTGTCACTCACGTGTTATCAACTTCTAGGATGGGTGACTGTCTTCCGACAGGTAAACCATTTCCGGTATATAACCCACACGAGATCAACTCAGCCTTTCGTCTCCTTAGGGTAAGTAAATCGAGTACCAACCTGCGTGGTTAGGGTTAAGTTGGGGTTTATTTCATTTGTGTTGGATGGCAGGTTACATGCACTGTCTGATCAGTTATCACATATGACAGGTGACGCTCCGTATAGCTGTGAAATGTGTTTCCTGTGAAGAGCTATGGACTCATTCATTCATGTGATCAGCAACATGACGCAGGCGTATAACTGCTTGTACAGTGTGGGCGGGTTTCTGTCACTATGGAGAATGAGAGTTCGTCCTTCCCGGAGGGGCTATGTCCGGGCGTGGGGGATTCGATCCTGTCTTCCCGCCACGGCGGACGTGCGTCGTGAAATATTGGAACTCGGAACTGACGTCGGTGGTGTCGAAAGACAAGTGAAGATGACGACGACGACGACGACCGACTAGTAGCTCGGTTGCTCGGTAGTGTTACGAGGTATACGGACGATCCGTGCACTATCGTATGTTCCGAATACGAGTACCATTTTGTGCGAAATAGTCCCAAGCGAAAAATTTATTCTATACGATTCGACTGGCGTATAACGTTGCCCGCCAGTGAGTTCTGACGCCGTCTGAAAGTTTACTTTGCACTTCTAAACATCTGTGAATCAACCATCTGTAGAAGCAACACTCGTAGCATTGACTCTTTTTTTCCTCCCCGTTCTGGGTATTATTAAATCGACTAGCATAAAGCATGAAACCCCCACACCCAATGCACTAATCGTTCCATAATCTGTTACGGTGCGCCGATGCTGGATACTACAGGTTCCTGACACGGCCCCCACTGCTGTGGTTGGCCTGCTCGCCTGTCCGAGCCGTTCAGTTCTGACCTCGCCTAATCGTTCACAGATGCCGACGTCGGGCGTCGACGCTGCCGCTAGCTTTATGCGTTCCAGATGCACTGCGGAACATCCGGATTTCCATCCTGTCCCCACCACTTCCTTTCCGCCGTACTCGTTATAGCGCACCGGGCGCAGTGGGGTGAGGGGTTGGGTTGGGTGGAGGGGGAAGGTTGAAGGCAGGTAAGATTGAATTTGAAGTTTTCTGGGACCACCACGAGGCGAAGTGGCGGTGCAGGGTTGTTATAACTGTGAAAGGCGGGGGGTCGGGGCTGGGGGCAGATGTACGTTTGAAATTGCATTATTGATACGTTTTAAGGCGTATCCCTTTCACTTCTCTTCTCCCCCCGAAATAAGCTCCTGGGTCATACATTATGTATACTGGTTTCAGCACGGTGTACAGTGTATTATGCGGGTGCAGCGAGACAATAGGCAGTAGACCGTATTGAAACGTACTTATTTCATGGCCGTCATCGACGATGAGTTCTGCTCGAAAATAGGTGTAGTACACAGACCCAAGCCTCGTTTTGGTCGTCACACTTGACTGGAGTGAGATTATGGGTAGTTATAAGTTATAACACTCCAGACACTGCAGTGAGAGATTGGCAACAAACGTACGTCCTGGAATAATTGCCTGTCCGAAAAAGTCTACATTTTAAAAATACTTTCGTTCGCTCCGCCTCCTCGCCAAAGGGGTGGGGTAGGCTCGTGGCCCCCTCGATGTACAAAACTAGTACGCCTCTGTGGCGGTGGTGGCTGAAAACTGAAAAGTAACGTCGGTCGGTGAACTGCCGGACATGAAGTCCAACCGTTAATATACGTAGACGGGCCGCTCGCCGCCACCGCCGAAGACGTGCCGCTGGGGCCGGTTGTTGGTTGGGTCCGCCCGGTGAGTTAGGCAGCGCAGCGCTGCGCGGCCCGGCGCGTCTCCACATGTGATACTAATTACGCGCGTAACCCGAGAACGTTTGTGTGTCTGTTGGGGTGGGGGACGGG
>Ga0056128_1008725_pt1 | contig 12768 bp, 4 predicted proteins | sample WorMetLIZISLAND2_FD_71113 | JGI IMG/M metagenome (GOLD analysis project Ga0056128, IMG submission 71113) | Marine gutless worms symbiont microbial communities from Max Planck institute for Marine Microbiology, Germany - Olavius geniculatus... ...
TAAATTATCGTTCCTTTAAAGCAATCGCCGGCTGCCCACCGGATTCATCTTCCAGCAGGACGGCGCGTCAGCACACACAGCGCGCAACGCCGCGCAGCGCACAGAACTGGCTGCGGACCAGCTGTCCAAATATCATCACAAAAGACCAATGGCCTCCAAATTCTCCGAATATAAACCCAGTGGACTCTCACGTATGGGGTGCAATATTGGAGGCTTACCGCAAGCTTAAATCAAAGCCGAACAAGCGCCGAACTCAAGGAAGCGCTTCAGGTTATCTGGGGCAACCTGCCACAGGGACCGATCGACAAGGTTGTGAAAGATTTCTCAAATAAAATGACTGGAGGCTGGCTGGTGTTGCAGCTTGGAACAGCTGGCAGTGAACACTTCGAACATTCACAGTGACAATGAAATTCTGGCTTCTGATCATTATTTAACTGTGTTGTTTCAACGATGTTATTAAATTGGTGTTGTAGCCGGAACATTTTTGAATGCTGAAAAATCGGTAGGCGGTCATGAGAAAAAGTCTATAACTTCGTCGTTTTTCAACAGAATCACATTTTTCTCAGCAGTTAGATGTAGATGGTTTTAGAAAATAAATCTGTAAAATTTCAAGTTCAAATTCCAACCGGTTGCTGAGAAAACGGCGAAAAACTTTAAGGGTTCACTTTTTGCCGCACCGCTCGGCTACGTTATTTCACTAACAAGCCAGTTAGCCAGCAACTTTAGAAAAATTGTGAAACTAAAAATTTGAAGTCAGTCGACATTTGACTGTATGCATTCATTATAGTGCAGCAGTGATAGTTGATTAATAATATTGCACCTAGAAACTGTAGGCTGCGTCAGAAATAGAAGCCCTTTTGGAGAGTGTAAGAATGTCGCAGAAAAGGAACGACGTTAAGCCTGCAATAATTGCGATGCTGTGAAATCCTTCAAGTTTTTGGAAAATACTAACAAAATTTTTAAAAATAATTAACACTGCAGCAGGAAGAAAGTGAAAATGTTATTAACAGAGATTTGGAAAACATGCAGCACCGACCAAAGACATGAGACCGGCAGACTGAAGCATACACGTACTGAAGAGAACGTGATCAGTGTGGATGAAATGGTAAACTTGCTAAACAACAAAGGCCAAAAACAAACATATCGTTATGCCAAATATTTAAAAAAACGGATCTAACAAGGTGTAACATCGTACAGATTATTTACTTTATTTTTGGTCAAATGTGTATTTTGTTTACCAACACGCTTGCTGTCTAGTAGCCTATAATTTGTTAGTTTTTCCTGCACTTATATTTTACAAGGTAATTTAGCGACACAGTTAACGTGTGGCGGGATATTCAATAATCACTGTATTGCTAATTGTTCGCAGAATGCACCGGTAAAAAAAATTCAAAATCGTTTAATATTTGGCGAAGATATAGACAAACACAAAGTAAGACGATTTTTGGGACACAGTGTATTTTTGCGTCTGTTGTAAACTTTATTTCCCCACTGCGGCAGCAACACAAAACGCGCATACGATTCAAAAGCAAAAATAAATAAATAATCAATAAAAGTTAGTGCTGTATAGGCCTTACAATAGACAAAACAGAACAGTGCACACAGTAATTACGAACTAAAACCTAGCTTGTTGGCATAATTTGTGTATTCTATGGGCTTCGTATAGACATTATTATTCATTACGGTATTCAAAAACGACTTTACTCAGTAGTATAAAGACAACTCTACGAACATCAATTTCAGTATATAGCTAACTGAACTTGATTTAGGTCTATGTGAGCATTTAAATCTATGAGACTAGGAGTGCTAGCGCTGTAGCCTACTGTACGTATAAGTCGGGCCGTGCACACATTTGCTTCGGCTGCGTTGGGTGACCGTTGGTCTGTGACGGTGTAACTCGTTGGTGTAGGCTAAGCAAAACGATCGAGGGACTCGTTGAAGGCAGTCACAGTGACCACAAAGTGAATGAAGTTATATACACAGGATCGTGGCAGTAGTCCAGTAGTAGTTCAGTTTTGTTTCGGACACAAACCGTGCCAACCGATGCTGCTATCGTTCAGCCAGTCATCGGACGTCGGTAATCTGCTGTCTCGGTTGCAGCGATTTGTTTCGTAGACAAGTTCGCAGTAACTAAAAAACAGCATAAGAGGACATTATACAATAACATGTAGCGAAAAGCTAAACGTTCAAACGTTCATTAGAATAACTCTTGAAACTAAACTAATAAAATATATACATTTTCGTCCGCATTTTCTAAGTTAACTAAAAATTAATTCCATTTCATACTTAATACTAGAATGGTGTTATTTGAACGTCATAGTGCAATGCAAAAGATAATTATGTTTGGCAGATGAACTCCACCCGAACCCGCCGTGGGAGGCTGAAGTCTTGGTAAATTGGTAGCGCGTATAAATTACTTCCAGACAGAGTTAGCTTACGAAGTTTCTCATAGTCCCAAATGGGCTTATAAACTTATAATGTTTTGGGGCAGAAAGGTCCTTCTCCCTCGCTGGCCTTAACCTGGCCTTGCGATCTTGGTAGAATTGCTGTACGAATTGACGACGGATATAGTCACTCACCACATGGCTGCGTCAGAGGGCGACGACCGGCAGTTGCTGGGGCACATGTTGACATGCATCAGGTGACGTCATCGCAAGTGATGGTCTAGCAGGTGCTCGATGAGTTATCGCAGTGCCGGTGTCGACGACACCCACACGATACCGAGCGTCAGCATTGACCGGCGGTGCCGCAGCGACCGCGTGACGACGACGACAGTGTGGCAGATGGCGTCTGAGTTCACTCCGGACTGACGAGTGTAACGCGATGTACAGACAGCCGTTGACTGCAGCCGACGACAGGTAGAGCCATGAGATGACGAACTGAACGACGTCCGGTATGACTGCTGCCCTCAGCGCTAGACGCACAATCACAGGCAGGTACGTCGACCAGTATGAAGCACAGATCACGAACAGCTTCTTGTCTACACCCCTCTTATCTGCGCCTTGGACTGATCCGCTGACTGATCTCTAAACTGCTTTCCTGCTGAGGTACAATAGACCTAACAATGACATGTGCGCAAAATGTCGATGCGCAGTGTCCAAGATATCATGACACCAATATTAATAGTGATTCACAAAAACTTAATCTTTCGAATTCCAAACCGTTTTCCTGCTGGAAAAAGTAGTGGCATGATAGATAGGCCTATGTGAACTTTTGATGTCGAACGCAAAATATTAATTGTTCTGCGTGACTTACTGCAGAAGTTAGTCGATATAGACTGTACATCACGAACAGATGAAAATCTTGGCATCCGTGATAGGCCTGCAGTGTCTTCGAATAATTGCAAACCGATTTCCTGCTGAGCAAACTCACTGAACAGCAGCGAACGCTTTTTGCGGCAGTGACTTAGGATGAGTCTGCCAATAGGCCTACAACCAACACCACGAACAGATTCTTGGCGGAGCGCACGCTTGAGCCGAATATCGACCTGGCACCGAACGAGCCTACCACGGTGCTGGGCATCGCCCTGACCTGATGTCTTACGACCAGAAACAGCTTGGTGTAGGCGGCCGTGACGATCAGTGTGGGAATGATGAACGTGACGACGGCAAAGACGGCGCCGAACGCTGCGTGTTGGCGGGTGACTTGGGCCGTCATGTCGATCCAGTCAAAGTACGAGCCTGTCACGCCGACGTTGGTCGCAACGCCGACCACTAGGCTCAGCAATTACATCCAATAGGCAAGCGACAGATCTATCAGTGTGCATCTGACCTTTAGATGGCCGAAGTATTGCTTTGGTATTGTTGCTGGCAGGGGCACGGAGTGATGGTGTTCTTGCGACCACGAGGCTCAGTGCCCAGATGGCGCAGATGATCGCACGCAGGACGCGGTCAGTGAAGATGGTGAAATGCGTCAAAGGTCGAACGATGACGGCGCATTTGACCGCCGACACGCCCGCCAAGTGCCAGATCGAACACACGCCGAACGTGTAAGCCAGCTACTAAACGCACCGCTGTTCTCTAAGCCACGGACTGATTTTCTGCGTCAGACCGGCAGAGTAAGATTAAACGTTGGTTACTAACGAACTGCGCTCGCCTAAATGTTAACTGTCACAAGATTTAGCATCACACGCCGAAAGTGTAGACGCCGGTATTGATGAGTCGCAGTAGCCACGTTGGGACGTGATCGCCAGGCTGGAACGACCACGCGACGCTGGCATAGCAGCTGGCTGTCAGACCGATGCCGATGTCGGACGCAGCCAGAGACGCAATCAGCCTCGCCACCGAGTCGCTTTCGAAGCGCCGACTTCGAAGCGTCACGAAGATCACCGGAATGTTAGCCGCAAACGTCACCAGCGACACCGCAGTTATCACGAACGCTTTCGCGTAATTCGTCATCGTTTCTTCGCTTCACGATTTCTTTATAAAAAGAGTGTTTGTTTGTCTGAACACGGAGTCATAATGCGCATTTCAAGTTGCAGCCGAACAGGTATGCAACGCCTTCGCAGCGATGCCACATATTGACTAATGATTTGGCCCCTGTTCTTCGTTTCTACGTGAATTCATCTGGAATGCATGCAGCCTACGCTATCCATGCAGTTTCAGATTACGCTCTATCACGTCGTATCGCGTAATGTACACAGCTAGAGACAGGTAGCTTAACTAACTCGAATGTCAGATGCCAAAGATCTTTATATTGTTTTTGCTGCTGACGCTTGCAAGCTCTAAACACGAGGGACATGCTGCTGTTTTAACGCACTGTAGCCTAGTTCAGCATTTTGTCAAGACTACTCATGGCGCAGTTCCCTCAGTCGGCCTAAGGCCTAATTGAGTAGAAACAGGTTGAATAATAATTTTTCAATGTTGCTTAATTAATGTAAGCCTAGTCTTAATTTAACAAAACATGATACACAGGACGGCCCCGAAAATGGCACAGATTTTATACGCTTTAGCTTCATCAAATATTAACCGATTTTCAAAATTCTTTAACTCATCACAAAGAGCTACTTTAGACCTATCACTTGGTCATACTTTTTATCAGGTCGTCCAGAGGCACGCGGCTTGACCAACTCCGTATCCAGCGCTGTTAACAAGGACTTGAATGTCGAAGGCCAGAATCAGGATAAGGACTTTACCTCAAGGCCCACTCTTATGTCAATGTAGCTACCTTCACCTGGCATATTGTTGAAACTGTAGCTCACCTGTCACTGCAGTATATCCTAATTACTGTTATTAAAAACTATTTATATTACTGCCAATTGTGTTGTTCTACCGTTATAATTATTAGTTCGACGATGGATGACAGCAAAACGACAGCAATAGAGCGCCTATTGCAGTCAGTGTTGTCTGTCACTCTGGCTTGGTCATTATGCCAGCGATATTAGGCCGCGGCATTGGCGTACGCAGAAATCGGTGAGTTTCGGAGTTTAAGTACCCACCGAAACTGAAAAAAAAACGTTTGGAACAAAAATAGACCAGAGATGTGGCACGCAAAGTTAAGCATACGCTTATTTGTTGTTGTCGCCCTTTTCCAGTTGTTCAACGTGTTGTTGTAGACCTATTTGTTTTTCACCAAGCGATGTTTACGCTGAGATGCGTAGAAAGTTAGTGCTATTGTTCTAGCGGCCAGAGATTGACGTAAGAAGAACACTCAAACGATGCTGACACCAGAGTTGACTGACACCATGGCCTAGTTATGTCTCACGTGCCGCGGCAACTCTTCGTGGAAGACCACCGACCTACACGCGTGTTGCTGTATAACGTCGTTGTGCAAATAAACGATCGAAGCGACGCACGTTAATGACGTCGTGTTGTTACCACGCCAGACAAAAGCACGCACTGCTGCTGCTGCTGCTAACACGTCTCAGTTATACCACGCTGCATCCGGCAGCCGAGATGTGGCGTCAGATAACAGCGTTACAGGAATACTCTGCATCCACAGACAAAAGCTTTTTGAAACAAGATAATGTTCATACGAACACGGAGTCTGTCCAATGCATTTCGATAGTTTACAGTATATGTCCGTATAAATATAATCAGTGAGCTGTTTAGACTGGTAGAAAAAAATCAAACAGCTTAATTTCAAATTGTATAGCAGCAATGATCCCTTCATCCTTCTCTGTTATTTTAACTAAACAATAAACATTGTCAATCACGAGACTATTCGATTTGTCACAGGCCCTTTACTATAAATGGTCCATGCGTCTATTTTGCACCGTTATGGAGATATATCGCCTCAAATAATGGACGCACGGACGTGGACACGAAAAGAAAGATGGAAGAAGGGAAAGAGAAAATGGAAGGGGCAACGCAAGGAAAAGGGAAAGAAGAAAAGGAATGAAAGGTAAAGGGAAGAGGAAGAAAAATGGAAAAGAAAAAAAGTAGAAGGGGAAAGAAAAAGGGAGAGGATAGGGGAAGGAAAAAAGGAAGAGAAAAAAGGAAAAGGGGAAGTGAAGAGGGAAGGGAAGGTAAAGGAAATAGAAAGCGAAAGGTAAAGAGAAGAGGAAGCGAAAGGGAGAGGGAAAGGGAAAAGGAAAGGGAAAGGAAAAGGGGAAGGAAAAGGAGAAAGGAAAGGGAAGGTAGAAGGAAGATAGCTTGAGACATGTTGGACGCACGGACGCACGCACGGACGCACGGACACTCGGGTGGTTATATACTCTGTCCAATGCTATACATTGCATTGGACAGACAATAATCGAAGACTGCGGCGGCACGCAATGAGTGGCATAGCATATTAGACCAGATGCATACTTTCAAATGGCGAAGGCAATTGGAAACGTATTGCCAGATTTTTTTTGCGATGGGGTCTGACCTTTTTTGATTGCACACTTCCTACTTTTCGATCTCCTCTCGTTTTGCTTCTTTCCTTTTCTTTACTCCCGTTTTCCAGACGGACTTAATGGCTGTTTCGTCGGAAGTAAAACACGATGCTCCCAGCACGTGGATTTAATTACGTCGGATACAATGTAAGCTGTCTCGTCTTGATCTGACTGTTTTCCTGTCGCCCGAGGTCCGGAAATTGTGCATCACGTCGACTTTTACATTGTCCGCATCCGATAGCTTGCCAGACATCCGCGGTGCGACATCTAATGCCCCGTTTACACGATGAAGCAAACGTATTCAATATAGGCCTACACCTACACGACGTGTGCTCTAAGTTTGCTTCATGTTTGTTTCATCGTGTAAACAGGGTATAAACGGGCTCCGCAAATCATGAAGTATAATTTTTACAGATAGCATTTTAAATTAAAATTACCTATAGCAAAAAAATCACTAAAAGCTATGACCAGTTTGGATCATCTTTCCAGAAAGAAAATTAAAGGATACGATCTCTGTAGGCCATTGCCGGCGCTAAAGAGTTGGAGGCCCCAAATACAACTGTAAGGCCCTTAATAACGGGACTCTAAAGGCGGAGCCTTCATTGGGGTCCAGGGCAGAGCCTCTTGTCAGGAGGTCAAAGCAAAGCACCCCCTGAAGCTAAAACACTTCTGGCTTTTGAACATTTGATGGAAGCCACAAGTTTGCCCACTTTTCTAAAATTTGCAAAACGCAAAAACTCAGATACAATTTGTGTTGCTTTTGCAAAGAAATAAAGTTTGATAGGCTGCAATATGTCACAGATTACTGTACATTAATAAAAAGTAATAGACTTGTTCATTTTGGGTAAACTTTCCACATGTTTATTTATTTCATACTTTGAATATGTTTAAAAACTAGAATTTTTTTTATACGTAGCATCAAGGTCCCTGAGCATACGTGAGGCCCCTCCCCCACCAGGAGATACGGGGACCCTTGCACTGGTTCTGCTGTAGCCCTATCTCAGGGCTGCCTCTCATATAATAACAAAAATTAGAAAATTTAGGGACTTCAGAACTTGTCAAAAGGAACCTAAAAGTGACCAAAAAAGGACCTAAATTAGGCCTAATGCGAAACCAAATGTCACGACCAACCACATTATGGTCATTATTCCTCCTGTACATGACCATACTAGACATCAAGAACGTAAATATAGGCCTACTAATCAAAGGCATGTAATAGTTCAGTTATAAATTCTAAACTGTTCACTGTAATATTATCGACACAGTTAGCCCTCCCAAAAACTATTTCAGAGGCAAAACATGCAAAATATGGCCCGATTTCAGACGACTTCAAGCTTTAACGGCAAATATATATATCCGGAACGGATAAAAATATTCAAAATAAGACAAGTACGTGATCGACCGCGATTCCTCCCGCGTTCGGCAAAAAGTGCGGTATTTGGTCTACTAATTACGGAGATCTAAGGGTGGAATCACCCGCTCAAATCGATTTGTTCGGTAGACCATATTTCGGACCCTAGTGAATGCTGTAGCGACATAGTAAGTGTGATGTGCATGCCACTGAGTAGCAAATTTCTGGCAGAATCCATGGGTGAAAAGCGTTACTGCTATAGAAAAGACAGTGAAGGAAAATAAGGGTCATTTTTCTAAATCCAATCAAGACCAAAAAACCAAGGCTAAGAATCCACGTCCAGTTTCTCCACTGCACAATCTATCCCGCCAGCCCAAAACACAAAGCGGTTACGATACTAAAATAACCTATGTAATATACGTCTTCGTGTATGTTGGTATCAATTATCACTACCCAGAGAGAAAATAGCTACTTCTAACAACACATTAACACATTATGTTTTTTGCTACAGTAACGAGACGCATAATATAGAGAAACAAAGATTACAGTATAAAGCCACACACACACACATAATATAACAAAAACACAGAAAGTGGTCTAGCAAAATTACTGATTGGGTTAATTCCTGGTTGAAAGTAAACTCACTTTATGTATAAATGCAATAGGGGCCTAAGTTTACGTCATACTGCGTGCAGTCCAATCACTTTTTACCCCTGGACACCCGTAGTTCTTCACAAACTATAAAGTGATTAATACAATCATACTACAGAGTCCAGTGGCCCTAATTAGGCCTATTATTGTGGTAGTTCAAAGACTAGTCGAAAACAAAATAAAACATCAACACTACTTAACATCATCATCGCTACTGTACGGACCAATAATTGGGGACCAAACGCACTGTCGATCGTCGGGACAAATTCGTCATGGGCTAGCCCCCTGTAGCCAGCGCTCAAACAAATGATCAAACAAATCATCTATAAAAACTGTCTGCAGCAGGAAATCGTCAAAATGCGAAGAAATGCAGACTTTATGACGAAACGACTGCGCAACGATAACGTGGCAAACTTCTAGCACACAGCCGGTTCAGCTGGGTGCAAGCGCTAGCTCAGGCCATAGATCTTTTTAAAACGATGTTTTGGTACAGTTGAAGTACTCCAGCTTTACAAAACGTGTGCTTTTTCCTCTCCGTCTGTCCGTCCGTCCGTCTGTCCGTCTGCCTGTCTGTCGGACCAATGCCCCACCCGTTCGCCTTCAAACGCGTGCTATCTGCACAAGCATGCATAATATAAAAAATATACAGTTCATTGGTCTCTACCAACCACTGATGTAATCTCAACAGGCAGAATGGTTTGCCCAGAACTAATCGGACACTATCATCTGAGATGTGAGCCAACATGCAGATAGCCTATCGGCTACTTGTCAGGTTTAGGTGACGGCATGGTGCATTGGTTAGCGCGTGGGTCTCGAACAAGCTGCTTTACGCTGGGCCCGGTTACTACTTGGATGGGTGACTATCTGCGGCACATAATCTCAGTAGGCCTATATAACCAACCACTGAGATTCACTAAGCTTTTCGTCCCCGGAGTAAATAAATCGACTATCTATCCAAGTGGCTATGGTTATAGTGGGGCACGTTTTCCAGTGTCAGATAACAGGTAAAACTGTGTCATCCCATAAAGCAAGTGACGATCCGTAACTTTGAGATGGGATTCCATGACGAGCTACATATAGACCTACACACCTTTTTCAAAGTACACACTACAAAATGTTATTATTGTATCGCTGTGCATCATTAACCAGACTGCCTTTTGTCGATGTAGAACAACCAATACAGGCTTAAACACCGCGATCCTACGCTACGTTACAAGCATAGGCTACAGTCACAGACAGTTAACGAATTTCAACAGCTGCATTCACGTGAGAAAATAACGTCGCAGCGCGTCTCGATAAAACACGAGGCATCTGGTTTCGGCGTCTAACTTTGGCAAGAAAACAGACAATCCGAAGATTCGTGACAAAATGACCAAGACGACGCTGAATCCAATTTTTTAAAAATTTCCGCTACACTTTAATCTGAAAATGTTTATGTGTTGAAATTTAGATCGTAATATTCCTTTAGCTTATTCACCAGAAAAAACCTTACCGTCATTTCTAAATACTGTTTAATTCAACATCACAGCGACAAGCGGTAAAGTGCGCAAATTTGTTGTGAATGTGTTAAAATGTATATGGTTCGTGTAATTTTGTGTGGACATCAGTGTTTATTAGGAGAAGTTTGGATGCCTCTTTTTCATCACCCATTATTTACACTTTTGTGTTACCAGCGTTGGTAGCAGTAAAGCGCAAAGTTAAAAAAATAAAAATGTCGCCAAAAATAAAAAAAAAAACGTTTGACGCGCGAAAACACGGTCTACCTTAATTCGGCATGCATGCAATTCTGTTAAAAATGTGAAGATTACTGCAAAATTTTTATCCTTCATCGCATGAACAGGCGATGCCATGGGTGTGGCCTCTATGTGGCTACCAGTATGGCCTCTTCATTATGTGGCCATAGTCACAACATCATTAGACACGATGACCGTTACTGACTTTAAATAATGGCCATAGCGTCGTTTCTGCACTCAACAAACGTGCACGTTTATGTTAAAATATTTAATAGGATCTTAAATAATTAATTAAGAAAAATTTTTGACTGAGAAATTATGCAAGCATAAAAATGCAGTAGAATTAAATGCGTAAGCTGCTGAGAAGGATCGTCTGCCAAACGGCCCAAACACAGAACCCCCCCCAGCTTATTGCCGTATTCTAACGGGGTCAATTTTCACACACTCTCATTTTCAATGCGTCGCCAATGCAGTTTTTAATCAGGGGCGCATTTAAAATTGTGAAAACAGAGGCCCGGCAAAATGCACATGCAAAAGAAACCTGGCTAGTTCTCTTTTTATATTAATTTTTTTGGTAAAAAATGTCTGCCACTTTCAAACAAGGGTCTAGGCACGAACCCCTCCCCAAGCAGGTTACGCCCCTGCTGTCAATGCTTGCCGCCGCTCCGTGAGATAAACAAGCAAATAAAGCCCGACCTTCATCCAACCAACGCTCGCAACGCACGCAACTCAACGCCCTTGCGTACTTTTTTGACGCAACCGGCGTAGACGACGCAAGAAAAAAATACGCAAGCAATCAAGTACCTACGAACGCAGTGAACGCAACGAACGCAGGAGATGCAGCTGACGCAAGTGAGGCAACGGCCAAAACGCAGTGACGGAAGCGGTGCGTATTCCTGCGTTTGCGTGTCTTGCGTTGGAGAAACAGTAAGCGGCTTATAGGTTGGGTTGTCGTCGTTCTGATCTCAAAGAGATCGTACATGTATATCGTCATACGTCAGTGGACCGGTAGTCACCCTCAGAGAACGTCAGTTCAGGCTCGGTCTCATCTTCGAACTCATCAACGTCCGTCTGTAACGCTGCCGCCTGGGCCGCTGCAGGGTGTACTAGAGGGTGTACTAGAGGGTGTTCTTGGGGCGATGGTGGCGGGAAGTCGAGTCGGGGTGGTGGAGGTCTCTGTGGTACGGAAGGTCGTCGTATGGGGGCGCGGTGAGAGTCCACGTCCTGCGCTGACGATGACGACGACGTCAACTGTGCCGCTGCTTGCGCCGAACCTGCATCATTACAGACGTCAGATATTAACGTATTTAAACAGGTGAAGTAATTAGGCCCGATAGTGTCATTCCTGAGCCGTAGAGCGGCGCTGATAAACGGGCTATTAAAAAGTAGGCAACAATCTAAAATATATTTTGTCTTTTTGGATTATTGCTCAAGTAGCACGTTTTACGTTTCTTTCGATTTACAGAGATAGGGGCCCTAATATGCGCCTTGATACTGCTATGAAATTTTGGTTCTATATAAGTTGGTACTATCTCACTTACGAACAATGACTAACGGTCACTTACGGCATTAACCATACAACGTTCATTGAAAATTTATTGAAGTTGTAAACATAAACGCGTTTTATAGAGAAAAGCATTAAACAAAATGTTTACTAACGTTTATTACAACCATGGTCACGTCAAACTTACAAGTAAACTTTGCAACAAATCGTCATTAACGAAAATCGCAAGAAAAAACTGCGATTTTCAAAAAAAAATTGTCACAAAGAATCAGAAAAAGTAATAAAAACTTGCAGATAACCAAATTGCTGACTTGAACCAACTTACGAAGAACTTAAGAAGATCTAAAGAAAATCTTAGAAGAAAAAATTGTAGTTATTTTGTTGTATCAATCCGGCTCTGTCAGTACAATGCGCGCAGCAGATCAAATAGACGTGTATTTGCACCTGGTCTGGAATCATCACGGAGGGTGGTTGTAGAAGCAGACGCGGAGCGTGCCAGCTGAGGGCTCGTCTCTGACCTGGTAGGCCCAGCACTTCGATGTGCAGGTGGTGGAGGTGGAGCAGCAGCAGCAGGCATGGTGGGCGGACCTTCCAGATGGAGCAGAACCCCGTCGGACGACGTGGCGTCAGCCGGCGCCAGAAGTCCCACCGATGAAGCCGGTGAGTCGGCGCCGTCCAGGGCTGCTGCACCGTGCCGGCCTGGCGGGCTGGT
>Ga0056128_1008728_pt1 | contig 12768 bp, 10 predicted proteins | sample WorMetLIZISLAND2_FD_71113 | JGI IMG/M metagenome (GOLD analysis project Ga0056128, IMG submission 71113) | Marine gutless worms symbiont microbial communities from Max Planck institute for Marine Microbiology, Germany - Olavius geniculatus... ...
TCTAGCAGCACGTCACGTGGCAAAGTCTCATGAAGCTACTCCCTTTGGCTCCAAAGATCCTTCGTCTAATACACTACATTTTAAGCCAATTTTTGACCACCCTTTGAAAAAAGTTGTAAGAGGGGCCCCCGTCCCCGGTGGGGGGTGCGCTAGTAAGACTTGGTGATTCTCTAGCGCATGTAAAAATTTGGGGGCGCAGCACCCCCTAGGGGCCGAAATATGGTCTTCCGAATAATGCACTTAGGGTGGGTACGATTCAACATCGAGATCTCCAAGGTCACTGGACCAAACTTCACCGGACTTGTTTCGCCTAACACAGGAGGAATCGCGGTAGACGGAATAAAAATCCGATTTTGAATATCTTCATCCGTTTTGGAGATATTCGCCGCCGAACTTTGAAGTGGTCCGAAATCAGGCCAAATTTTACATGTTTTTGGCCCCTAAAATTTTTTGGGGGTGTGCCCCCCAAAATTTTGCACTGGTATTATAAAATTCGGCCTAATACTGACCAACGTGCAAAATTTCACGCCGGTCGGCCGACGCATCTCGGAGATCTCACGCACAGAAAAAAATAAAGAAATAAAAAACATCTGGGCAAAAACTTAAGTCCGCTCCGCAAACTATCGCTTCCGGGCGGACTAATTACTGTCAGCTACACAAGAAAAGCCCTGCTAACGCAAAGGGGAATGCACAACAGCGGTGCACCGTCGTAGGCTAGTGATCCGTAGACTTCATCCGTACGGCAGTTTTACAGAAGGCCCAGTAAAACAAAATCAGTCACCTGATGGCGCCAGACGACCTACGGCTAAATATGTATAGTGCTTTACTTGTACTCACCAGAGGGTGCCACTATCTTGCTTTGGCAACGCCATATTGGCTGGATATCGCAGACTTTCCCTACCCTCCCTCTCATTTAGTGCCCTTGTTCGGGGTGATCCCCTTCGAATTTATGGAAAATCTATATGGTTCCTGAAACTAGTCTTCCGGGCAGCCGACGGTGAATATTTGGAGATCCTAGACTGCACTATTTTTGACTGAATCATTGTGACAGACAGACAGACGGACGAACAGAATTGTGATAGCTAAGATGCGCTACAGCAGTAGCTGCTGTTGCGCGTAAAAATGTGAACTAAAATTCATGCTGTCCGTCTGCCACCTGGCAAATATACAGGAGTGTCAGCTTACATGTGATATTTTAACAGTAAGAAACATGAATAATTCAGAATCCTCATAATCATCTGGATTGCCACCAGGTCACCTCCTTCCTCGGCCATGCCTAACCAATCAACCCTTCCAGAAATTTCATCAAAATCTGACCCATTTGCAACTTTTTGAATTATCCTCAACGTAAAAAGGCAGACCCAAAACATAACCTTTCGGTAATTATCACCACAAGAACATGCAGTATGGTATTCATAAACCATACAGAGTGCAGAGGCAGGTAACGTTTTCAGTAAAAATACACATACAACACACACAACCGACCTCCTTTGAGAGGGTGATGATCTCTGGCATGAAATTCACCTTCAGTCGAAGAATGTTACCCTTGCCTGGCTGGCGTGATCTAACACTCTCGATGCTGAATATGCGGCCAGACACAGCCAGCTGCTTGGCTTGTACCTACAAAAACATTCAGAGCATTATATGAATTCACAATATTAACCCAAATCACTTTATTAGCAACCTGCATAACTTAAACATCATACATTCATATATTTATCCCAGCACTAGTACAACTATAACTAACACTAATAAGTGGCTCCTATCTGAAAGTGAATTTCTGAAATCTACTGCAGCAAGACCATTTACAGGTTGAATAACCTTTCTGCCATGCAACCAAGTGCAACGAAGCAGTGAACTAGATGATGGTTATGACTCCGTCGACTACTATGCCTTCGACAATATACACATATACTTGATACCAATGTGACTATGACCCTAGATCTATTAACCCCAAAATTTGAAGCGTTCATCCTTGCCATAAAGTTCGTTTGTGGTGAAAACTGGTCAAATTATGTCAATAAATACCCAAAATATTGTGCTAACAAAATCAAAAAATGCATTTTGGGGCATATTTGACCTCAATGTGACCTTGACCTTTTGACCAAAGAATTTGATGTTTTTATTCTCTCTCTCTCTCTCTCATTCCCTGTCAGGGGGGCGGGTCACTGCCCCAATCCACCCCAATAAGTCCCAGAGGCATTTTATCATTGCCCTGAAGTCTGTCAGTGGTGAAAGTTTGGTCAAATTCCATCAACAAATACACAAGATAGCATGCCAACAATATAAGTTCAGCACACACGCATGCATGAACACTCTGGAAACATAATGCCTGCAGCCACTATGATTAAAACATTTCGTATAGAAACGAAAGAGACAACCAACAGTGTGAAACTGTTTACGTTACCTTTCGTGACCAGTCTTCAAACAGTTCGTGTGTGTTTAGCTTGAGTCTGAAGCTGTCGCCATCAGCCTTCAGCTTCTGTCCGTCAACGTGACTCTCCCAGCCCTTGCCCAGCACAGCCTCCACACGGCGCATGTACGCATTCAGCTGCCGCTCAATCTGCCTCGCCCAGATGATAGATCCAGCCAGCGGAGGCAAGTCACGCACTCGGCTTATCTGACAGGCATTACTGTGAGGGTACTGCACCTACAGAGCAAATGTCAAATGTCACATGTAAATTTATATAACACATTATCGTAAAAACCTCTAATGCACAGACTTGACTAGATTGACATCTACAACAGGTATCTACATCCGATCATATTTCTAAATAAATATCTAGAATCAAAGCATATTTAGACACAGAGTATTTTGATCACAATTCAGCAGTAAATCAGCATCCACACCAATACATCTTAATCAGACACAGATGGCACAGATTCAGAAATGCATGCTTATATTACAAATTCAATGCTACTAAAACAGTAAGATGATTGCAAATACAAATTCAACAGCACCTGCAGTTGATTAAAATAAATAACAGGCTTGATGATTCAGAATAACAGAATTTAGTGTAAATACACCACTATGAATGCAAAATTGAACACTGACCAAGTGTCTGCATTTTGGTCTAGTAGATTACAAAATTCGGACAATTTTTGCTAAAGAGCAAATATTAACAATTGATGATGACTGATTGCTGCAAACTGCAATATATCATGGACTAAGAATGCAACATAGCAGTTCAAAGATGGATCAAGTTACAAAACTTACCTTAAACTTCTCATGAAGAGACTCGATATCATCCTTCACGCGCTGAATCAGCTGAGTCTGGTATTCTCGGATCGCTCCGCGAATGTGAGGTCGAACAAAGAGAACATTGTAGCGTGAGAAGATACGGAACATCTCGTTGGCATTGCGAGCCGTGCCGAGCTGATCCCGCAAACGGGCTGTGATACGCGTCTCAACACGATCGATCCGTTCGTCATACCTACACACAAAATATCCATTCTTCCACATCAGCTCATCTACTCTCAAGCTACGGTTAACCACATACAGTGAGTGACATTGGGTTTCCAACTGTGCAGTTTTGTGATTACTGAATCAAGACTTTTCACAAACCAGATGTCGTTCATAGTCAGCCAAACATTAGCAAAAAACGCCAATTAAGTTTTTCAGGAGATAAACAAATTACTCTCTGAGTAGAGGGGTACACAACTGTTGGCAATAGAGTCTGCATCATATTTTCTTAAATCTTTTTATAATAATTAGGCAGAGCAGCATTAATAAACACACATACATATGGGTTTTGTTTAACTCCTAAGCTTTACTACAGTTAATCCCTGGCTGAATGAATGAAACATCTTTATTGCGTGTTGCAGAAACAAGCTGGATTACAATACAATAGATGAAATATGTAAAAAGACGAAAAATGCCTAAGAAAAATTAACCAAAAATTACGGTAAAAAGATTTCCGGTAACTTCTGGTAACTGACGTATCAGTAGTTATTAGTGGCTAGATGCCATTCCCGTCACCACAGAAATACCTGAAAACAACGTTCCAACTATACCCGATAAATGAAAACTCACATGCAGACTTTAAAAAAATCACCTATTGCCAAATCGTAAATAGCTAACTACCTTTTGCAGGCGGCATCCCAAGCCTCAGTTCCTTCCTTAGAAACATCCAAACAGTCCACTTCCTTGACATTATCATATGCCGTGTTCACCTCCTACAAAGATACCACATCTCCATCGTGAAATGCGACAATAACTGCTGATCTGTGCAAATGTAATACAACAAACTCAAAGTGTTAAAAATCCATGAAAAAATAAACTTTACTGTAAGCACGATTCCTATGTCTCCAGGGTCAACAGTGGAGCTTTGCTGATAAATATGACTATGTACTGAAGAATTCGTGTCTACACCCAAAGTAGCTCTACTTACTTAGTTACTTAAAAAACCCGCCGTCAAGTCTCTAAAACATACCTAACAAAGCTACCAATCTTTTATCCACCTTTCCTTCAAATAACCCACATCAAAACAGAACAGTCACCAACCTACCACCGGAATCTATCCACATGCAGTTTCAACTTGAGATCGGCTATACTTCCCAAGAAGTCAATAAATAAAAAAGCACTATCTAGTCCATGAGTCACCCACCCAGCCAATAAGCTCAATCTGACACCACATTTCTGTGCGTGCATCAGTATACAGCTCACAATCAAACACTGAAGTTTGATAGAACTAAGACTGTATTCACATAGACACAAGTACAAGTCCAAGTATGCATACACATGCAATAGCATGTATTCCAATGGCAGCCATTCACAAGTATGAATGAAATGGCACATGAATAGCATTATTTTAATTTGTACAAGCTATGATGCATTATGACATCAAAACCTACGTCACTGTTGAATTGTTCCCTGCTAATGATGCAGAGTAGTAAAATTATTGACAATGTAGCAAAGTAATGTTGTTTTATTTGCAAGGCATTCACGCGTAAACCAAAACCCAGACTTGTACGCGTGTCTATGTAAACGCAGTCTAAGTGTGCGAGCGGAGTAAGCGCATACATCAATGGAACTGTTGTCGGCTAGTTCAATAGCCATTGGTTCGGCAGACACCTGTGACTCAGCAGCAGAACCGGCGGCCGACACTGCGGGACGTAACACTCGCACAATCACCTGACGCAGCTGCTCATGATGTCGACGAAACCTAAGCACACAGCAACGCAGTCTTTCCGCGTATATTACATGCATCTGGACCTGGTTCTGCTGTCGCCGGGCCACACGTCTGGAACAGCCTACCAGCACACTTGTGCGACGAGGACATCACATACAGAACTTTCAAGCATGAACTGAAAACGCACTGGTTTTAACGTTATGACCGGGGCGCAACGTGACACTTGCATAATTGCGCTATACAAATATTCTTATTGAACTGAACTGAACTGGTCATATGTCACGCACTGTTATTCATTGTTATTGCTTGTGACTTGGTGGTGTAACAGCAAGGTGTCGAACATACAATAGAGAAGTCATGAGTTCGACTCCCAGTCGATTCACTGTAAGCGGTTACCACTTTGATGGTATAATACATGTCATCCATGCATATAACCAACACAACATGGAACACATGGAACTCGCTGCCGGCATCTCTTCGCAACTGTCATCTGCCATCCTCTTTCTGGCGTGAACTATAAAGTGAACTGCTTGCCAGAGCATATTTCGATTTATGTAAAAAAACTGTTCAGTTTATATACAGTGTAAGGGTGACATCACGGTTGTAGATTTAAAACAGCATAAATCACAATTTAATAATACAAACTTTACCATTACACAGTCAGCAAAGTTCTTCTGACATGGTGTAATGACATTGTGTAAAATTACGACTCTATCTTATACATAGCCAGAGTTATGATGGTTTAAACAATTGTCTAATTTTCCCCATAGGCGCCATTGTAATTTTTCATATTTTTGTGAAAAAAGTTAAATGTTGAATTTCAATTTTGTAACCCCCAAAAGGCACTTCCTTGCGCGAAACCACGTCATATGAGCCATCGTGCATTAAAATCGGCTTGGTTTTTTGCAGTAGAGGATGGCAAGAAAGAAAGAAAAGGAAAGGAAAGGGAAGGAAAGGCACAAAAAGTCACGCTATGGCATATGAGACAGGTTTCCTATACAGCTATACACCACCTTTCACCTTTAACATCACTAACCCAAATGTGTATGACTCGCATAGTTTATCAATACAGCTACTGAATCAAATGCCTATAGCATCTGTCATCACTGTGTAACATATGCATCACTATGATAACACATCCAGTGTTCAGTATGCATTACAAAACAGCATCTCTCTAAAAATGTTGCGTAAAATCAGGATTGTAATACTAATCTAACATCAGAAAGAAAGCAAGAAATGGCCACAATGCATAAGAATTACGACAGCAGCAGCAACACTAGTAGCTCGAACTGACTTTCTCATCTGGTCGAGTCGTGCCTGTAGTCTCTTGTGAGTTGGGTTCACTTTCCATGCTAGCTTCATATCCTCTTTCTTCTTCTTGACAATCTCTCTCAGCAGACCCTGCAGCTTCTCGTACTCGTCGTCCCACGTTGTGAATATCTCAAAGCAAGCTCCCATCACCTGAATACACAGTTAGTGAGTGAGTGAGTGAGTAGGGTTTAACATCCTGCCAGACACAATACTGGTCATTTCAGGGATGGCCTTTTCGGGCAATGCACATACAAATAATAATGGAACAGAACTTGCCATTACCTGAACACATACATATAAAAGATGTAAATAGCATAACACGGTAGTGCATTGACATGACTTAGGTGAGGTGAAACATGAGTGCACCTCACATAACTTTAACTGATTTGCCATCATTATGCCAACAAAAATTTAAAAATTTGCTGGTGGAAATTTCACAAAGTTCTGACAAAAGCAATTTTTTCACAGCTTTTTCGAGACACCTCGTAGAGTCTAGTATTTAACGAAAACAGTCTGAAGAACCAAGAGATAATCAAAGTAGATATTATCATATCAGCCCATCAGCACACAGTTTCATTACAGTATGGGTACTGTGTAACTGGTATTCAATATTCATATTTTAACAGAAATGCTTACTTCCAATAAAACAAGAAACCCAGCTATTGCTAGGAAAAGCCAACTGTACCGCCTACGTCCAAAACTCAGAATCCGATTTCCAGTCATGGAGAGAAGATGATTTGTCAGAGGTGAGACAGTTCCATGCATGCTACGTTAATGGAACGCTGTCTCGAATCCTACAATGAATGCTAGTATTACAGACATAGCACGTGGTCATTTTGCCAAGTGATATAAACAGCTAAAGAGTAAATGAACAAGGAAAATATCGGATGCAGGTTTTGCAAATATTTCTTACAATAAAAACGCCTTGCTCGGAAGACACACTACAGCCTATACAGTTCCTGTTTACAGTACTGACCTTCAAGGTCATTCAAGGTGAATGATTTTCATGTCACTTGAAAGCCAATATGCAACCTCCTATTAGTGATCAATAGCAACTTAGGCCCTATCTTGCATCATTTAGCCACAATAGCATGTAATGGCCTTCAAGGTCATCCAAGGTCAATGATTTCCATCTAATTTGGCAGGGCGTATGCCACTTCCTATTAGCGATTAATAGTAACCTAGACCGTACCTCTCACCATTTGTGAGATACGGCCACTTAAAGCTTTAAACATTGCATTCAAAACTGCAGCCAAACTGCTGCAGACGGACACATGTTTACTATTGACAGCCTATAAAAAGTTGTTACTGCCCTATTTGCTGGTACCATCACCGACCATCTATGTTCACCCACAATACCGCATGACTGGCTTACCATAGTGCGTTATTACCCTTCCAGGTCATCCAAGGTCAATGATTTATCTCATTTGAAAGCCAGTATGCAACTTCCTATTAGTGATCAACAGAAACCTAAGCCCTATCTTGCACCGTTTAGCTACAATACATCTGTGATGGACTAACAAAGGATGGACTAACAAAGGATGGACAACAACTCATGTCAATAGCTTGACCTTTACTAAAGTACGGTCGGCAAAAAAAACTTTTTTATGCTGTGCTGTCACAAATAAACACCAAGCACAGAATCAAGTTTATCGCACACACCAGTAAGATTACACATTAAGTAAATCGTGCCAATTTGGATCAGTTCTGAAATAATGAACAGTCACTTATGCAACATAAATAGTAACCCCAACTCATCTCTTAATGACAGGTCTGCAACTGAATGAATTGGGACGAGGCACAAACCTTCTCAAATTCGTCAAACGGTATGTGCATGAGACGCCGAGTGCCGAGCACTTTAAGCATCAGACTGCTCAGATCACGGCTGATTGCCTCCACCAGCCTCAAGGCCCGCTGAATCGGATACTTGGTTGTGCGGACCTTCTTCAAGTGGCCAAATATGGCCACCAATGAGCCTCGGATACGTTCCAGTTCGGTGGCAGAAAGCAAATCATTGAGTGGAAAGTCCTTCATAAGAGCGTTGTAGTCGGCTACCATCGTCAGCGCCGGCTTCAAACCTGTGACAAGAAAGCTTACCTGATGCAATGATGCTGATTTCAATCATTGTTTTTCCTACCATCTGCTGTGATGTTACAAAGAAGGCATACAAAGACGGCATTCACTCTGTTGGTGGGAGGAACGGTTCTGTAAAATGGGGGGTTATAGTAAAGTCTATTACATTAAAATTCTTATAATTTAATGAACACAAGAACTATGCGCAACAATGAGTTCTTCCAGTTTTCGCAGCAATAAAAATGAAGATGCTGGCAATTCCATTAATTCTGCTTGTTGTAAATGCAACAGCTTCGGCCCTGTGACAATGAAACACTTTTCACATGCACTCACACTAAGTTGAAATTCAAACAGAAATACTCTTGATTCTGCGGTCTGCAAAAATGCAATGAAACTACGATCCACTTAGCATCAGTTAACATGCAGTGACCAATTTCACTATGCTTTACATATTTATAGACACCAAATTAATATGGATGTTAGTCTCACCTGTGTCGGTATCAAAGCTGACCGTGGCGTGGAATCGCTTTCCATGCTTCAGCACATCGAGCGTCAACGTCACTTCAATGCTGTCACGTTTGTCCTGAATTCTCTGCAATGCTCGCTCCAGTCCAAGCCAGAAACTGATCTCTTGCAGAGCAGTGCCAGACGATGGGTCACGATCCAGCTTCGTTACCTGACCACAACAACACACATTAACTACAGGGTGCGGCAAAAAATAGTGAACCCCTAAAGTTTTTCGCCATTTTCTCAGCAACCGTTTGGGATTTTAATATGAAATTTTACAGCTTTATTTACACCTTCTACATCTAATTCCCAAATAAAATGTGATTCTGTTAAAAAAAACGACTAAGTTATAGACTTTTTAACATGACCGCCTACCGATTTTTCAGCATTAAAAATGTTCGAGCTAAAAATGCTATTTAATTTGCAAAAACTGGTTACTTGTTACTGCCGATGACGTTACAGTGACATTTTGAAAACAGTAATTTATATTGTTTATAAATTATCACTAAATAATCATTCCTTTAAAGCCATCGCCGGCTGCCCACCGAATTCATCTTCCAGCAGGAGGCACGTCAGCACACACAGCACGCAACGCTGCACCACACAGAACTGACTGCAGGCCAGCTGTCCAGATATCATCACAAAAACCAATGGCATCCAAATTCGCTGAATATAAGCTCAATGGACTATCATGTATAGAGTGCAATGTTGGAGGCTTACCGCAAGCTTAAAACAAAGCCGATAACAAGCGCTGAACTCAAGGAAGCACTTCAGGTTATGTGGGGCAACCTGCCACAGAGACCGATTGACAAGGTTGTGAAAAGATTTTTCAAATAAGGCGACTGAAGGCTTGTGTTGTAACTTGGAGCTGGTGGTGAATACTTCGAATATTCGCAGTGACAATGGAATTCTGGCATCTGATCATTATCTAACTGTGTTGTTTTAACAATGTTATTAAATTGGTGTTGTACCCAGAACATTTTTGAATGCTGAAAAATCAGTATGCTGTCATGATAAAAAGTCTATAACTTTGTCATTTTTCAACAGAACCATATTTTACTTGGCAGTTAGATGTAGAAGGTTTTAGTAAATAAATATGTAAAATTTCAAATTAAAATTCCAAACGGTTGCTGAGAAAACAGCGAAAAACTTTAGGGGTCCACTTTTTTGCCGCACCCTGTAGTCAATCAGTGCGAGAGAGTGTGAGTAGTTTCTTAACAACACATCAGCACAAGATACCATTTTGTGACATTACACTGCTAACGGTAACAGATTATGAAAATAAACAGCATGCAATATCAAGCAACAATAACACATATGGCAAAAACTATACAAATCTAAAATGGTTAAGCTTATAAAAACCATACTGTGTTTGTCAATGCTTTATAAAATATCTCACAAAGTCTTCAAAAGTTACTCAGAAAGGAAGCAATAAAAATCTCAATTTTACATGCACAATTTTGGTGACCTACAACTGTGTCTAAAACAAATGTCTGGTGACCTAGGTATCATAAAGAGGCATATAAAAAAAACAAGCAGAATATTATGTCTAAACCAAAAACAATACTTTAGCAGAAAATTCCTCACTGGCATATGAAAGTACATCATTAGCACATTATATGTACTGGCACGCTACTCAATCCCTAATCATAGCCTAATTCAAGCAAAATGAAATTCAATTTAAACAAACCTTTTGAATCTCACGTATCCATCTGTTGACCCCACCCTGAAGAGCATTCAAGAATGTTGCGTCATCAACACGATCACCAAAGTCAGAAACTTTTGGTTTTGTTCCTTCTTCTGCACATTTCTTAATAACTGATGCCACAACGGGGTGAACAGGCAGTGTTATCTCCGGTATGTCAATGTTCTGTTGAAGGTGCAATAGTCCCATCTCTAGTTCCTCTATCTTCTTCTCCACTGATGGTGCCATTTTGTCACCATCCCTGACAAAGACATATGTCAAATGCAGTGTGCACTTTTCTAAATTTGCCAGCATTGATTGATCATTAAATATATTTGGCAGCAAATGCTGGATATATAAACAAACAAAAAGTTTACAACAAAACACAATGCACAATACTGAAATACTGCCTCAAAAGTCACTAAAATTGTCCCAAAATATTCATCGGAAACAAATGTGCCAAGCATATAGAACTAACAAAAAGACGGCTTCGGATGATTGTTTAAAAAAACTACTAAAACTCACTGTGCTAAAATGACAATAAAGATAAAATCCAATGTCCATGTGCAAATGACACAAGCCTGAGAAATTTCTAATACAACAATTCTCAAACGTTGACTTTCGGTGTGGACCGTCCTAATCTAAACTGACCTATAATTGAGTAATTCTGACTAAATTGACCTGTTAAACAAAACTGTGGGACAACGTAATGATTGATAAGCATAACTAAGTTACCGATCAGCTTTGCCGGTAACTCTGAGAAATGACTTGAAATATGGTGCGACAGCATTGCTGACAATTGAATGTAAAGTCTCATATGGTGATCCATCACTCAAGTTCATCAGACGCAGCTGAGTGGAAAATGTTTTGTCTGCTTCCACCACAGGACCACGCTTGATTATCACAACACTGCACGCACACGCACACTCACGCTACATACCGGGTACTGAAATATCATTAAAACTGGTAAACAAATTTAACAATTCAGTAACGAAAATCACAAATCAGGATAAAAAAATCCAAAACACAAAGATTCTCAAGTTATGAAAGCTTTTGGTACACAAATGCAACAAAGTTCAGCAGATTTCTAGCAAACCGAATGGATGTCACAAACAACAGAGATTTCCCAGAATACTGCAATATTCTTATCATGATTTTTTTATTATTTTTACGCGCGAAAGCAGCTACTGCTTTCAGCGCATCTTAGCCATCGCAATTCTGTCTGTCTGTCTGTCCGTCCGTCTGTCTGTCTATCACACAGGTGGATCAGTCAAAAACGGTGCAAGCTAGGATCAAATCTTCACTGTCAGCTGCCTGGGAAGACTCTAGTTTCAAGAACCGTAAAGCTTTTCCATAAATTTGAAGAAGGTCACCGCGAACAAAGGTGCTAAATGAGAGGGGGTGGGCAAAATTTGCGATTTTTGGCCAATAGGTCGCTGTATTGCAGTAACGGTGCAAGATTGGGCCTAAGTTATTATTAAAGACTAATAGGAAGTCATACACTAGCTCTCGATTGGCGCCGAATTCAATGACCTTGAATGACCTTGAACACCAAAATAGGTGGTTTTATGGATTTTTTGGCGATTTTTGGCTGCGACACTTATGCAAGTCTTATATCATTCACAAGGTGGCACCACAGTACTATCGTTATGCGATACAGATAGAGAATTTGGTACTTGTATATTAACTTAGCATGAACACCCCAATTTTCAGCTAAACTACTGAACCGGAACTGCTATAGGCTTTCGCGCGTCTCGTGAGGATTAGCTCAAATTTTTTGTTAGTGTTGGCAAACTGCTGTAATATTCACTGACTTCTCAAAATGCTGCAATTTTTATGTTTCTGTGTTTCTTACATGAATCCTGTAAGTAATAAAAAAACAAAGAAATAGAGAAGCATATCCGATCCATTTCCATCTAGTAAATAAACCAAGTTGTCATGCATATCACACAAAAATAATATACTACCTGTTAACTTTTGTGTTGTAAAACTTGACTTCTGAAGTGATGCTGTAAGTAACAATTTCTTTCTCGTCTCCTTCACTGCTCTCTGTATCTGCTT
>Ga0056128_1008733_pt1 | contig 12764 bp, 8 predicted proteins | sample WorMetLIZISLAND2_FD_71113 | JGI IMG/M metagenome (GOLD analysis project Ga0056128, IMG submission 71113) | Marine gutless worms symbiont microbial communities from Max Planck institute for Marine Microbiology, Germany - Olavius geniculatus... ...
GCATCTGATCATTAATTAACTGTGTTGTTTGACTTGTTTCAACGATGTTATTGAACTGGTGTTGTAGCTTGAACATTTTTTCACGCTGAAAAATCGGTAAGCGGTCATGTTAAATAATCTATAACTGCGTCATTATTCAATGGAATCAAATTTTATTTGGCACTTAGCCGTAGAACAATTTAGTAAATAAATGTGTAAATTTTCAGATTAAAATGCTAAACGGTTGCTGAGAAAACAGCAAAAAAACTTTAGGGGGCTACTTTTTTCTGCCGCACCCTGTAGTGTCGGTAGGCTTGGCGTCGATTTTCTGCGATGCCTTCCGGGTTTTGAGTCAATGCTTAATTCATCCGTCAACCTAAACGCTTTGGGGTTTGCGATGTCAGATTGCGTTGCCTTTGTCAACCGAGTTATCGAATAACTGTTGCACATAGTCAGAAGTAGGTATGTCGCAGACTATACGTGGAGACAAGTCATCGATTGTGAACTTGACATAGACTAAGTGAAGTGGACGATGACTGTACCTTACATATTTCTATCGTCTTGACTCTATGTACACCAAAAATTATCAGATTTGGTGGAAATTTGACGAAGTTCTAAAAAAACAAGTTGGGTCATTTTTGGCACACCCTGTAGTTGTTGTTTTGCAAGTAATATAAACATGACAAGACACAAGCGTGCTGATGCACATTTTGTTTTGTATAGCCTATGTGTGTATAGTGTTTTATCGCGATACCGTCTGATGCAATAAATAATGCGCCTATGATTCGTTCGCGACGTATGGCGCTATAAATGTGCTTTGATTGATGATGATTGCATGTTTTGCTTATTGTGCGATGGAACGTATGCAGAAGTTGCAGTGGACGTTTGTCGCTATCTTCGCAATTCTTCCGCTTGCGCTATCTGTTCGGTCGACACATTAATCGTCGACAACGGACAACTTCACGGCTCGGTGGATTCGTGTGACATAACTCGTTGACGATCTCGACCGGCGAGATGACAGAAGGCGGCGTCTGGTCGCACACTCGGCTCGTCAATATATGGAACGCATTGCCAGTGAAAACTGTCGATGAGATGAGACCACTGGCCGCCAAGAACCGTCTGGCACTGTGCAACTTCAGCTACGGTCCGCTGGATCCGTCCAACATCAGCGACGCGCGGCTGGGTTGGGGCGTGCTATCGGAGGACGACTGCATAAGGCTGCTCGTCGTAGACCCGAGCTATGAGGCGGTCGTCGTCCACGGCTACATATCTCCAGTCGTCATCATCCTGACGCTGATCACAAACTTGCTAGTCTGCGCCGTTCTGGTGCAGAGTCACATGCGCACGCCGACCAACGTGTTCCTGGTGGCGCTGGCCATCTCTGACGCACTGACTGGCCTAGTCCCACTCCCAGCCTTCATCAACTTCTACACACTCGGCGCCTACCAGTCGATCCTCGTGCCGCCGTCCTGGTGCCGCGTTTACCTGCCGATGAGTCTGCATCTACCAGCCACCTGGCACACGGCGTCCATCTGGCTGACGGTCGGTCTGGCGGTCCAGCGCTATGTCTACGTGTGTCATCATCAAGCCGCTAAGCGCTTCTGCACCGTGCGTAACGCTGTCATCGCAGTCGTCGTCGTCTACGTCGCAGCCGTGCTCTCGCAGCTCTTTCGCAACTTCGAGAACAGCTACGAGACCATCTCAGTTGACCTGCCACTGGGAGACATCAGCGACGATGATCCAGCGACTGAGCTCATCAGCATTACGGGATGCTACTTTGAACAGCGGTTTGCACAGTACAGCGAACTCTTCCTGAGCACATACTGGTAATTGCTTTTGCACCCCCAATAATCGATATTCCTACAATATTTCTATAATTTTTTCACTGACACACTCAGCTGTGAATTGCAATAAAGTGGTCGTTAGAAACTGCATCATAACTAAAATCTTTAGCTAGGCCTACATTATCTTTTGACATACTCGTATTTAATATTAATAAAAGCATGAATAATATTGTTATCAAATTGCGTTAATATTTTAAACGAGAGTGTTGTGACGCGTCTAATGATCGCTTTATTACACGTTTAAAAATAACTGCATGTAAGCCCACCGTGAAAAGGTTCTGAAAATCGGTCGACATTTTTTTTTGCAATTGTGGATGGTAAAAACCTGCTGCCTTATAATTATCTTATCACTCTGTAACTAAATACATGCTGTATTAATATTAGGCCTATGATTAGTCTGCTCTAGAAAGCAATGAGACGATCATCGATCAGATTTTATAACAGTTTCTCTTGTTGATCCAAACACAGTATCGTGTTGCTTTTCGTCAGTTAACATGTATTCATGTTTATTATACATTAATCTGTTCGAGAGAGTCTCTCTCCCAGTGATGATGATGAAATAGCGCAGAGCCATACATAAATAGTGACGCTTAAGGCGCTCTCGCATCTGCTCAAAATGAAGTAAAAATAAAATAATAATTGAAGACAATCGCTCTCAACTCCGTTTAGTGTTTATCGCAGAGCGGAATGTAACGCTGCAAACTCACAGAAAAGTTTTATTTTATTACAGGAATTCACATGCACTGCAATAAAACCAAATACGTTGTTTTACAGTTGTTTAAGCTTGTTTTATTTTTTATTTTACGGGCGGCACTTGATCGAGGCACCTTACTGTAGATTTCTGTCGGTGGGCTAAAGTTCGTTGGTGATAGCAGCGTTGTTGATTGACGTGCGCCTGCAGGTATTTCCGCATCATTTTCATCCACCTGCTCCCGTGCACGCTGCTGGTTGGTCTCAACACTCGTCTGTTTGTGGCCATGCGTCGCGCCCAGGCGCATCATCGTCGTCTGCTGCGTGAGAACCTGCACTCCGACAGTCGTCGTCTGACTGAGACCAACATGGCGACGCTCATGTTGCTCGTCGTCGTCGGCGTCTTCCTGCTCGTCGAGCTGCCGCTCGTTGTCATGATGATGACGATGATCGTAGAAAACACCTCATTCTACTCGCTCGTACTGATCGATCCGGGTGTCCGCAGGTCCGCGACCCTGCTCATCAATCTCATCATACTGTTCAGCTACCCGGTCAACTTCTTCATCTACTGCGCCATGAGCCAGCAGTTCCGACAGACGTTCTGTCGGCTGTTCGTCGGCGGTGAGACGGCGCCCGGCGGGGCCGGCGTGCTGGCCGCACCGACCGAGCCAAGCAGGTGTCCTGACGACGACAACGGTGCGACTGGTGAGGTTCGTGATGTGCGCTGCCAGCAGATACCGGTGATGTTGTCCAGAGAACCACTGGATGACCCTGATCAGAACGGCGACCACGAAGCGTTCCATATGACGCCCATCATTGACAAGCAACAGCTGACCACGTGATGACCTAAAATATGACTTACCGCTCCTAACTTCTGTGGATGGCAAAATTAGATCTTCACCTGGTGACGACTATAGATACCAAATACAATTAATCAATTTATTTATTTGCGTAAGATCTGTACAATATTTGTACTTAGTAATTATTGTAATACTGTACCGTACATAATTATTATTGTAATTAACGTATTTGACGTCGTGTGATGTAATAGTGACCACTGTGCATCTTCATCATAACTAGCTGCTGCAACGTTTAACAGCGTAAAGACTATACACTACACACTATTTATATGGTGTGTCATTTTGTCCATATAAACAAATGCAGTAGCATTTTAAGCAGAATAATATATGGGACGTTTTTTATGGCCCAGAGTGGGCCACAAAAACCGTTTTCTATATTATTCTGCTTAAAATGCTACTGCATTTGTTTATATGGACAAAATGACACATCATATAAATTGCTAGTTTGTTCTGCACATACTGATATTAAAGCCTAATGAGTATGTCATGTTATTGAAAATAATACGATAGAATCAAAGCACCCCAACTGTACATTATCACAAAGGTGAAACACAAATGGAAATACGTGTTTGCGTGTATGTCTAAGTAAAACAGCGAAAACTTTACACAACAACAAGACAGTCAAGTAAACAACTGTTCAATGTGCCCTTCTGAATCTCTTTCGGAATTTTGCTAAACCCAGCGTTGCCTTCCTGGCTGCATATCAGCTCCGCTACACACTCGATATTTTGTGTTGTTCGGACAGTCCGCTCCCGTTTACTGCCGACCTTTCGAGAAATCGAGCTCATCTTGTCAATTTTGCGCAGAAGACCTTTAACAGAACTGACCGCTTAATTCTTGTTAGAAAACTCTTTACAAATGCGTTTAGCGCCCCATCCCTTTTGTTGGCGAACGAGTTTGATCGACGCTTTATCCTCGTACGTTAAATGAAGTTACACTGTTTTCCACATTGTGTCTCCTATAGAGTTGGGTTGCTTTTATTTATTTATTTCCATTACGAAATTATTGAAAATATTTGCACGAAATTTGCACATGTTACTCAGAATTGATTATATCTTAACGTGCGTTATTCAATTTAAATGTACATTGCTTTTGGAAGACATAATTAGCTGACATGTAGGCGGACGGTTTTTTATGGCCCACTTTGTACACTGTAGTTGATGATACAAAAATCACCTTGCAGCGTAAGCAAATGTAGCCAGAAACATATGAAGAATACAGAGTAAACATATATCTAGATTTACTGACTAATCATTCACAGCCAAACATCCATATTAATTTACCAGTATCCTACTCCAGATTTCTATTTAAAGATATTAGTATTAATGACCACTAAAAGCAATATCATTGCCTAATGTGGTCTATACAAAGACATCATCAAACATGAAGAGATCTAATCCCTAATGACGTCGAAAGTTGCACAAAACTGAATACACCACGGTCTACCAAAACGACTTTAATATCTTTGGTGACTCTTTGGATGTCGCTGCAATTATATACGGTGGTAGCAACCAAACAAAGATGTCGCCACAATGCTGACATTATACGCGGCCGTCCGCCTATAGGCCTATATGACATTTACTTATACTGTTTGGTTACTTCAATTGAAAGTCTACTTTTACATTGCAGCGCCCGAGTAGGCCTAAACATTTGTGCGAGATGTGCGTTATTTTCTGGAGGTTTTTGACGTCCGGTGACTTTGGTCCAAAACTTTTTAGCTGAAAATTGACACACCGGTTACTCATGCCCAGTAACGTTCAGAGCGTCAAGCGATTACAGCTTTTTGCGTTTTTTTGTTTTTGAGTAGGAATCCCGTGTGGGAGAGACGGACGGGCAATTTAGACCCGTAATGAGGCTTATTAAGCCGGACGGCTGCATATTACGCGCGGCATGACATCGTTGTATGGGACCACCACGAGGGACTCAGTGCTGCATGACAACAGATCCACAGCAGAATATTTTGCCATATCAGATTCGTTACACGTCTTCTGTACATTGTGATCAATCATTTCTGCTCGCAAGAAGTTTTTTGTAACAAAAATAAGCTTATATTAAAATAGCAGTTGCTGAATGTTTTTTGAATAAACTCAGATGTTGAAACGGTCACTAAGTGAGTTTAACAAATTCATCAATATAGAACTTTTATTTAACAGGTGCTAAACTTGTAGTAGTAATGATAAGAGGCGCGTCTGGCAACTTAGCGGCTACGAGATTTTGGCTGCGATACACTGCAAGCCGCTACAACTTTTCGTCATACAAAAAAACTACGTTAGCGGCTAGCGCAGACGAACACTAAAATGGCTCTGCTAAAATGGATCTGCTATAGGCTCTGGCGCGTTTCATGAGCATTAGCTCAGATTTCTTGTTATTGTACTTTATATATGATGATTGTATGTTGTCGTATCGTGTCGTTCTGTACTAGTAATGCCATCGTTACGACAGCGCATGTAGACTGTAGATCACTACAAAGTACAAATAATTGTAATACCTGACGACGTATTATGTCTCATTGTTGCTTATTCTGTTGACACAACACAAACATCACAATGCATGCGTGCACACTGTTTTTAACAAAGTTAGACGTATCATTTAATTTAGCACGTTAGACATCGTCATCGTCATAGAAACATTTTAACGCTCATATAAAACTGTGAATAAAATCAGTGCATCCCACAAATTATTAGAAGTAAAACTAAAGCTAGAAAACCTAAGTTAACCGTCGCAGTGTTCATTAAACACGTGGAAGTCTGTTGATTCCAACGTTGGCTACGTTTAAGCGTGCGATATTTCGACTGATAGTCTAATATTGGGACGGCTGAAGCTTTTGACCTAGTTTTCTAGATTTACGAAGTAATTTATTTAAGGGAAAGTACTGCGAAAATACAGATGGTCAGAATATGGGATAAACAACGTTTTACATACAAAACTACTTAATAACCGAATAACTAGACAAGTAGGAGATTAATATATTTATACTGGACATAAAGACACTAATAACACCAACTGCATCCTTTTTCTGCAGAAATCAGAGAAACTTATTGTTTATTGCTGAGAACCAAAAGTATTACCGAAATACAATAGGCCTCTATTAATATTTGGATGCACAGGTGAAATAGCTGTACGACGTTTACCGTGGCACAGCATCGTCTTAAATGCAACGTCTGCAACGACGTCGACCACATTCCATAATGTTGTCATAGTAACATGAACATAGACGGCAGACGGCGCATTCACCGTAACAATAGTGCATTTTGAATAAGTTCGTAATTTGAGGTTTTCGTACGAAAGATTTCTTCGACCTAAAAGGTCAAAACTCAGTTGGTTAAAAATGTACGTTCTATGCTACAAATTTCGTATGCAGGTTGTCCGAGTCTATCTGCAGAAATAAGTAAATTCGACGCAATTCACTCTTGAAATGTGCGCCGCAGCCGAAAATCGCCAAAAACACTGAAACCTCTTATTTTGGGGGATTTGAGGTCATTCAAAGTCATCGATGTTAATACCACCAAAAAAGTCCGTCATTAGTGTTTGCTATGATAAGCAGCATGTCTGTGCCTATCTGCAACCATTTTCACGCTAAATGAGCTAATAACGGTAAATGACCACTTTTCGGGGTACCTATACCTCTCTTTGATGCCCGCGTGCGTTGAACCTAGAAGGCCGGGACCTAAACTTCCATAAGCTACTTTCAACGTTAAAAATTTCGTGTGTAGGTTGCAGTGTGTCTTTGTCTATCTCGAGCTATTTAGGCGCAATTCACTCTTATAATGTGTGTCGCGGCATGAAATCGCGAAAAATTCATTAAAACCCCTAATTTTGAGGGTTCAATTTCGTTCAAGGTAATCGATGTTAATACCCCTAAAGAGCTCGTCACCAGTTCATGCATGTTATTATACGCTGCATGTCTGTGCCTATCCAAGACAGTTTTCAACTAGAAGAGCCAATAGCGGTAAAATAAAAACTTAGACGGCAGACGGCGCATTTATCGTAGCAGAGACTGCTGCAGCCTGGAACGCCCTGACTTCTGAAATTCGAGACGCTAAAACTCGAACTGCATTTAACGACATCTCAGAATTTGCTTTTACAGTAAACATTTAAGCTTCACATTACAGCTTTTAAAGTTTTTTAACTGTAATTTTTTTATCTTATTTTATTTTTATTGCATATTTTTTACCGTTGTGCCTTGTTCTACGAACAAGGGGCGCCATAGCAAGTTTTACAATATGATATGATGAAACGATATCACACGAACACCATGCAGTCAGGGAAATACTTCGTGCATACCTCTGTGGTATCCACGATAACCTGCCATAGGCTGATGATGTTGAGGTGACTGAGTCCAGTCAGTTATAACTCGTCTTATATTGTACTTTTGCTCATCGAAGAGGCTGAACAGTTTCTAGCAATGCCAGTGCAGAATACAGGTCGCGCCAGCAGACCGGTAACTAGAGCAGCTTTGCAATAGGTCTACACCGACAAAGACGGAAACGTTTTTCTTCTTGGTGCAACGAAAATGAAATGTGTAAAAAATTAAATTTAATTACTAATTAATCAATTTCGTTTAGATCAAATACTACCGTCATAATTCAACAATGTTACTCGAAGAACTTAAGCCAAATTAAGTTAAAACATAAACCTACGTCGCCCAAGTGCCAACATTGTGGCCGTCCCCTGACCATACTGACTTTATGTGTTGTTTATTGGTGGAGCCAGAAAAATCTACACATCAGGCAATGGCAAACTAGTAAATTAGGTTTTTACATAAAATAATAGTTATTAAATAATTTTTTATAATTAATTTCGTGCTACAATAACAAGACAGAAGTAGCGTGCAGGCTGCCTCAATACTGTGTCATTTTTACGCGCGAAAGCAGCTACTGCTTTCAGCGCGTCTTAGCCATCATAATTCTGTCCGTATGTCTGTCTGTCTGTCCGTCCGTCTGACACACGGGCGGATCAGTCAAAAACGGTGCAATATAGGATCACCAAATCTTCACCATCGGCTGTCTGGAAGACTCTAGTTTCAGGAACCTTAAAACTTTTCCATAAATTCGAAGGGGTCACCCCGAACGAGGGCGCTAAATAAGGGGGTGGGCAAAATTTGCGATTTTTGGCCAATAAGTCGCTGTATCTCAGTAACGGTGCGAGATAGGGCCTAGGTTACTATTAATCGCTAATAGAAAGTCGTACATCGGCGCTCAAGGATTTTGAATGACCTTGAACGCTAAAATAAGGGGTTTTATGGATTTTTTTGGCGATTTCGGGCTGCGACACAAGTCTATATCATTCACAAGGTGGCGCCTTGTTATGCGATCCAGATAAAGAATTTGGTATTTGTATATTAACTTAGCGTGAACACCCCAATTTTCAGCTAAACTACTGAACCGGAACTGCTATAGGCTTTAGCGCGTCTGGTGAACATTAGCTCAATTTTCTTGTTTATTGGGGGCACTGTATACAGACTCTTTTTTAACGCTGTTTTCGTCGATCTGTCGTTATAAAATAATGACGCTGGGTTTCGCAGATCACGTGAGCAGTTATTACTAACGACGGGTTTAGCTTCCATATCCGTCCTTGTTTCCGCTGTTAACACAGTCTGGCGGGCTTGAAGTCAGTAATATTATATTGACCGAAATTAATGTTTCATAGTATTAAGCTAAGTGATCTAATGCGCCCTCATCTGAAGCTTGACTTTGATCGATTAATGCATTGCTATTTAATGTTTTATCATCGTCGTACTGGCTAAAAACATAATATAACATAACATAACATATTTATTGGACTCAGGTCACAAGTAGGCCTACCCATAGAACGGACAATAACATAAACGAAGCAAACTAAGAGAGACTAAAACTACTGTACATTTGATAGTTAAAAAAGGAACAGTAGAAATCTAAACACTGCAGTCAGGCAAATAAGCCCTAGGACAAACACAACGTATGTGTGCAACCAGTAAGTTACAATTTATTAGCAGTTTATTGTCTGTAAAAAGAATGACAATAATTATGCATAACAGTCGCAAATGACAGTTAACCTGAATCAAATAGTATGGCCGTAACACTGTGACACTTTCGAAATCCGAAAAACTTCTTCATGCATTTGTGATAACAAAATTTAAATTTATACAAAGTGCAAGCATTATAATGTGACCATAAAAATACACCATACAAGCATAAACAATAAGCCCTAAAAATTCTAATCATTTAATAATAATACTTTACATTTATAAAACAACGTTTAAATTTTTGAGTAAGCATATTTGTACGCATGTACACGTTGCGAATTCCACGTTAAATATCAGAGTCATCACGCATCTTACAAAATAAAATATGGCCTAAGTAACTATATTCTTGAACAAACTCAACCGCCAAACCATTTATCATAAAACAAGGAAATACACTAGACACAATCTTATTATTATTAGAAGGATTAACTACCATACATTTCGTTTTTTAACATTACATTCCAAGTCCAAATCCTTGCAACAATTAACAATTAGTCTAAGAAGATATTGCATAGCGTGCCAAGATGGTGCCAACAAAACTACATCATCTGCATAGGCAAAAATATTAACAACTATACCACCAATATGACAACCAATTTTACTTGTAGATATCACATATAGCAGCTGTCGAATATACCTAGTAATATACCTAGGTATGAAGATAAAATGCCACCTTGCTTAGTGCCATTACCAATGTAAAAAGAGTTGGATTTTGTGTTGAGCCATAATACAGTTGCCTGCTGATGAGAATACCAAAAAAGTAGAAAAAGTAGTTGCTTTAAACGCAAGCGTTAATGCGGCAAACCATAAATCTTTCCAATGCATGATTATATCGATTACATAATCGTTGATTATGATACAATATACAATACATTGGAATATAAATTTGCGCTCGAAAAGTGACAGAACAAGTTGCCAGTTTAATCTAGCACATAAACTAAAAAACGAAATGTTTTAAATAAAAATGAAATGAGATAGACTAAAACAGAAATACAGTAATATTGTAAACATAAAAAAATCATTAAACTGCCTTAAATCAGACGAACTACAAAGGAAAGAAATAATGATAACCAAAACAAAAAAAAGCTGAAACTAGTAAAAAAACGTAAACAAGTTTAGCAACTGCACTTAAGTAACCAACATTTTAAACTGCACCATTACTGCATTAGTCTACTTTCTATTTGACTTTGGTGAAAAACGTTTCACGTTCAAACAAACAACCTGTATACTGACAGAAAAACACACAGGCATTGGTCTCGACGACGTATAGCATCTAAAAGTTAGACTTAAAAAATTGTATTTGACAGCAATGACCAACAAACGACTAGGATCAATCAGGACGCAGGTCAAAAGCGCTGCGCAGTTACAATGACGAATGGACCACCTTCTTGACCACATATACAGGGTGGGCCAAAAATGGCACCATTTATTGTACGCCTCATAACTTCACCAAATATTAACCGATTTTCAAAATGTTTTACTGTCGGAATCATGAGACAATTTGTAATAAAACTGTCGCTACAAATCTCACCACAATTCAACTGTGTCGCTACATTACCTCGTGAAATGTCAGATGACGCACTCAAGCCGGCGACGCCACTGACCAGTTGCATGATCAACGTTGATCGAGCCTGACATGTGGTCCCCGAAACAACCCAGACTTAAATCCAGTTGATTATGCTGTTCGGGATGCCGTTCAACAGATGGCCTATCTATGTTGACGATTCACAACAGTCAACCAGCTATAGAAAGTCATTGTCGCTGAGTGGGGCAAAGTGCCGCAGCGTTTGGTTAATCGCGCCATTGGTCAGTGGCGTCGACGGCTTCGATGCGTTGTCCAGCAACAAGGCGGACACATTGAAAATCTGTCGTGAAAACTGCGAGCCATGATTTTTAGACCATATCCGAGACAACAAACACGCTGTTTCTGTTGTCAATTTCTTAAAATGTGTTGTTACAAAAATCGTCTTGTTTTTAATTGTTATTCTTAAGACACTGACATTTCATGAGATAGTGTATAAACACACTTTGGGTGTGGTCCAATCTATAGTGACAGTTTTATTGCAAACTGTCTCTTGATTTTAACAGTAAAAAATTTTGAAAACCGCTTAATATTTGGTCAAGGTATGAGACGCACAGGCCATTTTTTGGCCCACTCTGTACACTGTAGATTGTAAAAAGCAACACTTTCATCTTTGTGAAATCTTTGACAAATGCAAAACCAATATAATAATTTAATTAATTTTTATTTTTTTACTATTACATTTTAAAAAAATTAAAAATAGTGCAATAAAATATAGTACACTATACTTTCAATATGTTGCTGTATTACTTTTCAAAATTGTAATGTTCAACTTTTTATCTTTGCAGTTAGTCAGCTAAAATAAGTAAGCTAATAATGCACGTGAAAATGTTTTTACCTTTATCACCTAATTTGGAATTAATGTCTAACACTGCAAATACCAGAATAATAAATACAGTTGAACACTCACGATAACATTCACGATAATGTGGCAACAAATTTTCCTTAGATAAGGTTAATTTTAAACTGCACAAAAAATGTTAAAAATCAACATTTGCCAACGCTGTTGTAAAAACACAAATGAGATTTTTTTAGAACCCACAGTGTACGTCGTAGTGGTTAGCCAATAATCTGCCATTTTTACGAATTTCCAATTGCCTCTACCCACTGCCCACCTAGGCTACAAGCCTATATTGTCCGGTGGCTAATTGCGGCGGTCAATTTCCACGTCGATGGTAAATTTTTGGCAAACGATTCATACTTATGCAATGGCTAAATTTTAAAAAAAACGCCTTAACTGGATTTTTTTCGTTTTACTTTTCAAGAGTTACTTTCAGTTATCTTTTTCTTTTTAGCATTTTTGGTCTTAAGCCTTTTTTTCCATAACCGTCTTTTTCTTAATTTTTATGTTTTACTTTATAGCATTTTATTTTAAATTCTCTCATCGCATTTTGTTTAAATTATTTTAACTGTTTTTATTTTATATGATAAATTATACAAAAATTTTTGTCAGTTTTTCAGTGCAAGTCAAATCATTCATTGTATCATATATAATACTCATATCTGAGATAAACAGCGCACAAAAAGTGGAAAGAACTGTTGCTAAAGCAAAATGTTGCAGTTGATGTCAAATAGCACGACCAATTAACGTGAATGTTCGGGTAAATACTTCCAAGCTTAGTTTTTTCTAGCACATTGAATTACGACCATTATCATCATCATTATGTTCACGTTCTGGACTGTTTTTGATTTGTAAAAAATATATAAAGCTACTGAATGTAACTATTAATTTATGTAAAAAAAACTGTTCAGTTTATATACAGTGTAAAGGTGACATCGTGGTTGTAGATATAAAACAGCACAAA
>Ga0056128_1008735_pt1 | contig 12763 bp, 7 predicted proteins | sample WorMetLIZISLAND2_FD_71113 | JGI IMG/M metagenome (GOLD analysis project Ga0056128, IMG submission 71113) | Marine gutless worms symbiont microbial communities from Max Planck institute for Marine Microbiology, Germany - Olavius geniculatus... ...
CCTTTATTGTGTGACCACATTACCTAGCAAAACAAACACTGTACAGGTGGACACTGCAGCAGGATGGAGCGCCAGCGCACACCGCCCAGACCACGATGGACTATCTGAAAAAAGAGCACATCAACTTCATTGAACCTCACATGTGGCCGCCAAATAGCCCTGATCTTAATCCCGTGGATTACGCTATTTGAGATGCTCTTCAGCAACGAGTTTACCACCAACGACAGTTCAAGACGGTGGAAGAACTGAAGCAAGCGATAGTCACCGAGTGGCAAAAACTCTCACAGCGTTTCATTGATAACGGTATCAATGAATGGCGTCGACGTCTTGAAGCTGTTATCAAGGATGGCGGCGGACACATCAAGCACTGCAACTTAACTTGAGCAGCCGCACATCATTTTAATACTATCGACAGATAAGTTTAGTCAATAAAACAAACACTGAACACCGATATTAGCAGTAGTGTTTGTTTTGCTAGGTAATGTGGTCACTGGTCACACAATAAAGGTGCGGTGGGTGGAAGAACTTCACGTTTACGCGCCATAAATTTCTGCTTGTAACAGTGAAAGAATGGTTAAAATCGGTGCTGAATTACCGAAGTTATCCAAAAATAAAACTGGGTATCCGTTTTTTGGACCACCCTGTAGTCACGTACGCGTCAGCCACTATTCAATGGACTCGTCGTGCTTGCCTTGTGATCAGTTAGTCAGAAACGAAGCCGTGTCAGTTCAGTTCGGTTTAGTTACAGTCACTCTGTACGCATCACATTGCCGTGGCTGAATAGTGGCGTCATGGCCGGGGGGGAGGCAAAAAAGCAATTGCCTCCCCAAAGTCTGGGCTGTCGGAAAATTTCCCAAAATCTTCTTCTTTTATGTCGAAAAAAATGTTTGTCCAATAATGCCATATTTGGCTCGAAAACTAATATGTTTTTTGGGAGGGAACATTTAGGTGCAAAAAGCCGCAAAATCGATATTTTAAAGCACGATCGTAATCTCCTCTGTCGGATATTTGAGGCTGTCTGCCGAAAAATGGAATTTTCTGCTTCGCCTAGGCCTACCTTTTTAGCCCATGACGAAGCTGACTTTTGATATCGACGCCGACGGTCCTCAAAGTAAAAACCCAGCCAAACGTCTGTTAACGGCGAAATATACGAATGAAGATTTAAATGAACAGCGACTGCTGAGTATAGAGTAAGCCTAAAATAAGTTTACTAATAACAACAGGCTACAAACAGGCTACTATTGTCTGTCAGTTTTTAAGTGCAAATTCTCTATTGTATATTTGTATTGTATTGTGTTGCATTGTATTATATTATTGTTGTACATAGTATTTTTAAGTCTAGCAAAAATACAGGTTGGGCCAAAAAATGGTACCATTTTTGTACACCTTCACCAAATATTAACCGATTTTTGACATTTTATTTCACTGTCAGAATCAGGAGACAATTTGTCATAACACTGTTATTATAGATCCCACCACTCATCAAAATGTTAAATTATAAGATGTATAGGGGTTTACAAAATAAAACAAAAAATGGTGCCATTTTTGGCCCACCCTGTATTTGTCGTCATCTTGTCTGTCACACAGCTGTGATCACTGTTTCGTGCGCTTACTTATTAACTTTGCTTCAAAATGTTAGGCGTTTTGTGCATCTTTAGGCGAAATTGCCCTACAGTGCAAACATTTCTCCGGAGCGTGGTTTGTGTGCCCGTCTTCTGTCACATTGGTGCTTGCTGTTTAAACCATTCGACGGATGTAAATATCATTTGGCGGGAAACACCTGTGGAGTCCAGTGACACATCATGCTACGTGAGGTGCCCGACCCCAGACAGTGGGAAAATTGGGGGGGGGCAAAATTCCCAGCCAAAACATGCAACTGCATCCGTCCGACTGAAGAAAAAATTTGATTTGTGATTCGCTAGGTGGCAGCATTAATCAGCGACTCTGCTGCGTACCAAATTAGGCCCTACTCTGGTGTTTATTCCACAGTGATGAATGCTTTTGATTGACTAATTTGTCGATTGATTTAGGTAAAAGAAAGCGGGACTTCGTGGCAGAGCTACGGAGCGTCACCTGCCACAGGCCTAGGCCTACATCAATGCAATCAATCGATGAACTAAACAACGCGAGGCTCCTGTGGCGCCACGAAGCAACTGTATGCTGAACTTTTGCACACATTTTTGCTGTATATTTCGTCCGTTTTGGGGCCGTTAAGCTTAGTTAAGCTTAGCAGTCTGCCTTATGGCACGGGCTGTCTGTCGTCCGTCCGTTCGTGTGTACCGGTGACGGATGTATTATGGCTAAACGGTGCGAAATAGGGCCTAGGTTGCTATTGATTACTAATATTAGGAAGTTGCATATTGTCTTTCGGATGACACAAAAATCATTGACCTTGGATGACCTTGAAGATTAGTAAACGTGGCTAAACTGCACGGCGTATCTTAGAAACTGTGCTAAGGTTGCTATTAATCACCAATAGGCGTTCACATTAATTTTGCTGCCCTGCGGACACTGGCATACGGTCGGCCCACTCTAGCGACAGCTCGACATCTTATTATTAAAGCCAACTGTGTCAAATAATGAACAGTAAAATGGAGTAATTTTGCGTGTATGACACACAGGTGTTGGACACTCCACACGAGATGACATTTCTCTCTGTTCTTCAGCACCTGCTGCAGATAGACGTCAATGACGTCGTAGGTGACGTCATATGGGAGACGATCGACAAGCTGGTGCAAGGTGCGTCTACGCTCAGTGGACAAACGACTTCCGACAGAGGTTAGTAGACTCTAGCAGCGAGCTACCGCGGCTTCAACATAATTTACACCGTGTCCGGAAAAACATCCCGAACATTAACGCCTGTCACTCGAAAAAGGGAATAATTTTTGGTACTAATATTTCTGGCACAAATGGCCATCAAATGACCGGCCATTTTAACACTTCACCTAATGTCTGCTTCTGCACTACCCGCGGAAAACTGAACCAACGAAATATGGGTTGAAATAAACAAAAAGCATCCCGACATTATCGATTGTGACTTGAATAAGGATTAATAGATTTTAATTATTTTTGGTACAAATATTTCGGCACAACTGCTCATCAAACGACCGTTTTAGTTCCCACCTCACTTAATGTATGCTTCTGCACTACCTGGAAAAACGAAAACAAACCATATGTGCATTGAAATGAACCAAAAAAATTCAATAAATTTTATATCTTCGGATCTGTGTCCCCTAACAGCCAGTCGATTACAAGGTTTGACTGTGATGCAGCACTGTGAGGACTGTTGGTTAAATAGCTCTAAGCTGAGTATTAATTGTAGCCTAATTTATTCGCTTATACCTAAATTGCACAACAAACACAAATATCAAATATTATTTAGATATATTATAAAAAGCAAGATATATGCAGCCGTTGAAATGACAATGGTAAATATCGCTCTCAAACTAAACAGTATCATACAGGCGTCAGTAGGAGCCTTCTGGGCAAGTCACAATGTATTAAAATACAATATACCAGTCTCTGTAGAATTATTGTCAGGCACGAAGAACTTAAACATCAAGATTGTTCGTACTATACAGTACCTATCACAAGATTATTGGGATTCGATCGATATTACAGAGTTTTAGGCAACTATTTGCAACGAAAACAAATACGAATATAACAACGCAAGACAATACGATTCATGAGTCTAAACCATATACAATGCAAGGTGAACTATGCAACAAGAATAAATAATCTCACACGCGATACTCAAGAACAACTTCGTGCACCCGAGCAAAACAACCACAGGTGACAACGCAAACACATGCATGACTGACGCTTCTCCCAAAAGTTTACTTTCAACGACGTGGGCATACGATTGTCTGACAGTGGCGTACTGTACAGTCTACACCCACTCTGTCTGTCTGTCTTTATGTCACGGATGTATTGCGGCTAAACGGTGCGAGATAGGGCCAAGGGTGCTAATGATCACTTGTAGGAAATCGCATACGCTCTTTCAGATGAGATGAAAATCATGGATCTTGGGTGACGTTGACGGTCAGTAATACAACAGGAGCTGTGTAGGCTGTAGCGCGTCATCCCTAGCCACCACAGCTAAGCTTTTTGTACTGAATTACAGGCGTGTGTGGGGAGGCTGATCGTCTGCTAGCTGATGGTAGTCGTCGTCTGGGCCGCGCGGTGGCAGCACGTCAGAGCACGCGCATGCGCAGTACACAGTGTACAGCGGGCACCTGTCAGTGTGCATGTCACGATGACGTCACAGCCAGGCTCGACGAGTCAGCCGCCATGTTGCCTGGCGACCAGTGCAAACCGTCTACCGATCATACAGGTCAGCGGATTATGATGATTTGACCACGGCCAGGGCTGAAAATAGGTCTGAAAAACTAGCTTTTTAAGGGTTTTTTTGTAAAACAAAAAATCTTTAAACTCACATTATAGATTTTTAATACATCTTTATTTGTTGTTATTTTTGATTACTTTATTTTGCTATAATTTGTAGAAAACTGTGCGATTATGCGACGTTGAGTATATAAGATGTTCTCCTGGGTCGTAATTTTCTGCACTGTGTTCACTGGACGCTGAATCTAAAAACCTAAAAACATAAACCAAAAAAATTTTCTTTGAAAAAACCTAGATTTTTTCAGCCCTGAACTCAACGCAACACGTGTATGTAATACGGCATCGTGGCTGGAGGGAGTGGGAGAAAAAATAGCACACCCCCACGTGCTAGCACGCAAGCGTGGCACAACATCGGAATTTATCAACTCTACAAATTGTCAAAATAGCAAATACGCACTCACTGCCAGTGACTGGCGTTACATCGTACAGTAAACAGTGTTTTTCAACACTTTTCGCGGCAACGAAACTTTATAAGAAGATCACTCACAGTCACGGAGCCCGGTGCATTGATCCGCGAGTCCAAGAGCGACGTTGAATTAGGTTCAGGGGGTCGGTAGCGGAGCAGAGCGCCTATAAAAGTCTGGCCTCGGGGCAAAGCCAGAAGCTGGCGATAAAACATATAAAAGACAACGAATTATGGTGTTAAATTTGTCGATTTGTGCAATTTATTTGTTGCGTCTGTTACTTACTTTCTTGCGCACTTTCTTGCGTGATTTGCGTTAAGTGGAAACTCCACTTTAATCAACTGTGCTCGCGCTGTGCGTCTTCAAGTTCAATGCAAAGCGCAAAGGTTAACGTAGATTTCGCCAGGTAGCGCCACTTAAAACGTCAGCAGTATTTTAACGCGTTTTAAGCGCGAAAGCAGCTACTGCTTTCAGCGCGTCTTAGCCATCGCAATTCTGTCTGTCTGTCCGTCTGTCCATCACACGGATGGATCAGTCAAAAACGGTGCAAGATAGGATCACCAAATCTTTACCGTCGGCTGCCTGGAAGACTCTAGTTTCAGGAACCATAAAGCTTTTCCATAAATTCGAAGCGGGTCACCTCGAACGAGGGCGATAAATGAGAGGGGGTGGGCAAAATGTGCGATTTTTGGCCAATAAGTCGCTGTATCTCAGTAACGGTGCGAGATAGGGTCTAGGTTACTATTAATTACTAATAGGAAGTCGTACACTGGCTCTCGATTGGCGCCGAATTCAATGAACTTAAATGATCTTGAATGCCAATATAGGGGGTTTTATAGATTATTTTGACGATTTCGGGCTGCGACAAAAGTTTATATCATTCACAAGGTGGCGTCACGGAACTATCGTTATGCGATCCAGATAGAGAATTTGGTATTTGTATATTAACTTAGCGTGAACACCTCAATTTTCAACTAAACTACTAAACCGGAACTGCTATAGGTTTTTGCGCGTCTCGTGAGCATTAGCTCAAATTTCTTGTTGTAGATGGTGAAGTGAACGTTGACGTCGATTCAGCCACCTGTCCACCACCGTTCCCACTACCACCACCTGCACCGCCAGGTCCTGGAGTAGCCCCTCCGCCACCACCCCCGCCTCCTCCAGGCATGGCTGGCCCTCTGGAGCGTCGAACTGTGTCGCGTGGTGTGCGGCTGCGCACGCTGGCCTGGTCGAAGCTGCCGGCGTCACGCGTCGCTAGGCAACGCAACAGCGTCTGGTGGACCGATGACGTCACTGGTACAGCTGCTGGTGCTGCGGCGCTAGACGTGGAAGAGATGGAAAGATTGTTCAGCGTGGATAGCGTGACGTCACAGATCAAAATTGCAGCTGGTGGGACGACTGCCGGTAGTTACGCTAGGGCAGAGCGAAAGAAAACGTCCGACGAGGTTAGGCTCCAAGGCTTAAAGTTAAAGGTTGCAGCAATGCAAACAAATACTTTTTTCAAGACCAAGACTGGTACAGAACAAGACCAAGACTTTTTGTTTAAGATCAAAACCAAGATTTTTCAGGACCAAGATATTTTTTGATCAAGATTAACACTTTACATGCATCATCAAATTTTACTCTTATAAGTAGCCTTAGGGCCCACAGTTTTCCGTGGGTCGCGGAATTTCGAGCCGAGTCGCGGAATTTGCCCTTTTCCGCGGAATTTTGATATTAGTAGAATAGACTTATTAGCGTTAAAACACCTTTGTACCCGTTGACCCCATACCTCTGTTTGTTTTCTGGCCTACTTCTGACTAATTTACAGTTAATCGATTAGCTATTTGCAGCATGACTCACGACGCTGCTGCTACAGCCGCGCCCTGTCTGATATGTGATTCTCCGCGGGGATAAGCCGGTACGACAAACTATCTTCTTTGGTTATACCCGTCAGTTGGCGCCTGTATTGATTTTTTCGTTGGAACGGCGTTGGAGCGGACGCCCGTGGCCGTGAAATAACTGCACTATGGCCTTGAAATGAGTCAGAAGTAGGCCAGAAAACAGGCAGAGGTATGGGGTCAATCAGTACAGAGGTGTTTTAACTCCAATAAGTCTATTCTACGGATAATGCTGCGGAAGTTCGCGCAATTTTGCAGAATTAAGTTAAGAAATGACCGATGATTAGTACGATCGTCGGCTTGATAAGTTGAATTATCATAGCTAATACGCTATGCTAGCTCTCGCGCGTAAAAATGAGGAGGCAGGCGCGGAAGGTGGGTGGGTAGACGGCAGGTAGAGGCGCCAAGAGGTTCGATCAGACTCTAGATCTGGGGAGCGTCATAAGCTTCCCATAGGGTTTGGGTTGGGGCAAAGCTCCAGCCGCCAACGGTTTTTGTGAATTTTAGGCTTAATTCCAGCATTTTCTGATGATGTTTTGGAGTCATTGGCATAGCTAGAATAATGATTTACTGTTGAGGGCGCACTAACAGTTTCCATTTTACAAGACTCTCGATACCGTCTGGGGCAAAGTACCAGCATTCAACAGTTCTTGTAAATTTTAGGCTTTTCAGTCCAAAGAGATGAGGCATGCCTTCGGCATAAGGTAGCACGTAACCTACGTCCATGACTCAATGGAATCGCGGCCTATATCGTGGTTTTTATGACATTAACAAGTTCAACAGCGGTGTTATGTAGGTCTACCAGTATTTTAATATTATAGGGTAAGTGTGGGTATTTTCGCCACTGCAGCTATTTTCGCCACCATTAATTGTGCTATCTATGTTAATATGCGTATTCAAGCCCTTTTATGCACAACAGCATCCGGCCCAATTTGGTCTTAATCCGGCACTGACGTCGGTTGTGTCTTTCAGCGGCTCTGACATGTCGTCGGGTGGAACGACAATCAGCGTTGAACCACGGCGTCGGCTGCTTGCTTCTACACCGAACTCGTACCACTGGGCAGTCGGCACACTGTAGTTCTAAGCACACTGTAGTTTATTTCTATTCACATTTTTCATTTTTGCAAAATATTATCTTTCAACAAAATGTCAGTAAAGGTGAGCATGTCTGTGATTTATTTGTAAATTGCAGGTGAATTTGTTGGACAGTAAGCGCAGTCTGAACGTGAACATATTTTTACGTCAGTTCCGCGTGGCGCCCAGTGAGCTGGTGGAACATCTACGGCATGCCGTGCCTCGCGCAGACAACACCGCTAGTACCGACGAGCACCGTGAGAAACGCACGTGTCTTTTCCAACGTTTTTTAAACTAACAAATCCGTTGTAACGTTTTTAAAATTTGTTTAACGTTTACTTACGCAAAAGTTTACAGGATGCACCACAAGGGGCACTTTTTCGGCATTTTCGTTTTCGCCTTTGTTAAGTGCGTTATGTTGCAATTTTTGTTTCATTGAATGACAACATAATTACGTCTTTCTTTATGCAAACAGGTTCTATTTTGTGGGAATAATTTTTAATTTAATCCCGATGGGTAACGCTGTTTGACTGACTTCGGTGTTTCTCTGTGTGTGGACAAACACCGGACTTTGAAGAGCGTTTGCACTCTGAACAGTGGCGTGGTGAGCGGTACGACGGTACGAGTTTTCGTACTGGGCCTCTTCGACCCCGAAAAAAACGGAAAATATATTTAAAAGATGCGGCAAAAACCGAAGTTTAAATTATAAAGGGAATGGTGCTATGGGCCGCCGATGTCGGCTCTTGGGCCGCTTTTGCACAGCCTGGGCCGGTTTTTTTCGATCTCATAGGGCCGGTTTTTCTGACGTAAGTTGAGTTACTTGAGTTCCGTGACTCAACTAACCCTGTCTTAGGCTGCGTTCACATGAACACGAGTACGAGTCCGGCACTGTACGAGTTCGGCAAACACGAGTTTGCGTGTATTTCAATGGCGGTCATTCATTGCTATTGCTATTGAACTGTCCGCTGTCACCGTCGGCTATTTTACCGTCAGAACGTACCGTACGGGACTTGTTTATTTACCTAGCTGAGTCTAGTTTATAGCAGCAGCTAAATTGGAATATCAACTACTGTACGCATCTTGGTCCCGTGTGTTCAAGTTGACGATTAATTTCCTTCTTACGATATATCAGCAAGAAGCGATAAATTTATTGACTGTTATGTGATCACGCAAAGACTAAATTATAGCCTTTCAGAGTTGGCGGCTTCGCCCCTGACTGCTTCGACTATTGACCAGAAGCGTCCACTCCATTAATAGGTAGGCCTAAAAGCAGAGTGCTTCCTATACAAAGTTGGGGAAGCTAAGCTGAGAAATTTGTTCACTGACAAATTAACAAAACAGTCATTTGCACGACAAAAAATGTTGCAATGAAACGCGTTTCGAGAGACTAAAATGGTTAAAATGCGTTTGCGGGCCAGCTCAGACCCAGTCTTCGTCCACTGCCATGACCGATCCTGAAGTTATTGACCCCATTCCGGAGTTAATGCAAACTTTGCCTAAGGAACTGACAGAGTCTCAGGGTCAAGCTATCAGACAGTTGTTTGAACGATATGAGGATGTTATGTCCAAGTCAGATCTGGATGTAGGGGAGACACATCTTATTGAGCATCGTGTGCAGCAGACTGGGGCCCTGAACCGATCGACAAAAAAGTTTGAAACAGATGGGCGACCCCCGGAACTCACGGAACTCAATGTGGACGACCCCCTGTGCAAATTTCGTGCGAATCCGTCCATTGGGGGTTTCCCGGCAAATGGGTGAAATATAACGAAAATTTTTCTTATTTAAATATAGGCCTACATGACACGCCTACATGTGAGACCGGTCGGCGGATTTTCACGCAGGCCAATGGCTCAAACGACGCGGTCTCACGCAAGGGTGTGCCTTTTTAGGAGTAGAAAATTTAAAGTTAATGTATAACCGCTGAAAAATCCTACAAAGTCGAAAATTGGGCCCAAAACGGACTGAAATTTTCGGCCAAAAACGCTCCTGTATAAAAATTTCACCTATAAACGACCCATAATCGTCATCGTAGGCCCATAAAAGTTGTATAGTGAATAGACAATATGGCCCAGAGAATTCCAAACATGTGATCATTTTGGACCTCCTACCCACAGGTCACGTGACGTGGGGCATGCGCAGTCAACGTTTTGACCTTTAATAATACGCCAATGAATAAAATTTTTACTTACAAACGGCCCTTAATCGTCATCGTAGCTTCATAGAAGTTGTATAATGAATAGGCAATATGGACTTGGGAATTCCAAACATGCGGTCATTTAAAACCCCCTGCCTACAGTACAGGTCACGTGACACGGAGCATGCGAAGTGAACTTTTGGCCTTTAACATGGGCAGATGCAACTTTGAGGCTTTATATCTTCGTAACGGTGGAAGATAGACGCATGGTTCCAATGGACCACTATTAGGAAACCACATATGCCGAGTGCAATGGTCACGTGACCGATGACGTCACGTGACCCCTAAAGGTTCAAATCGTGACCCCAAAATATTTAAGGTTCTGTGTCTTCATGGCCGTGAAAACCGATGGTTTATAATTGACCATCAACATAAAAACTTTGTTTTCGTAATAAAAAAGCAAATATAAATGTACAAAACATCATCTTATACACTTGTTTACGGCGACATGCAATGACTGACACATCGAAAACAGCAAAATTTTAAAAAAAGTTTTAGTTTTCGATGTGTCAGTCATTTCATGTCGCCGTTAACAAATGTATAAAGTATAAACTGATGTTTTACCATTTATGTTAATTACATATGCACGCGTATAATGGAGTTCTTACAGTTTTTGGTCAAGCGCATTTTTGTGTTTTGTGTTTCTGTAAAGGTTAAACTTTCTGTTTATTGTAAAGTTTAAACTTACCGTTCCAGTATGATGTGTTTGTGTGCATTCTGCCTGAAAAGGCCGTCCCCGAAATGACCTATACTGTGTCGGGTGGGACGTTAAACCCTACTCACTCACTCACTCACTAAGGACTGCCATAGCGCTAGGGCGCAGACAGTCAATATCCAAAGAGGCCTAATGTGACAATGTTTAAAGTAAACTGAGTACGGAGACATGTAAACTAATCAGTTGATTTCTGTCACTTGGTCAGCTAAGTTTACATTGCTGCTGCAGTATCAGGCATGGACTACTCGATTACTATTATGGAGTAGTCCATGTATCAGGCCTCGCAGCGGAGCTCACGATGGCTGACGGCTCGCCCAGTGGGGCTTATGCACTGGCCAGTGGTTTGCCTTACCCGTGTTTATATGTACCCTGGGGCCGCTTCGCTTGCTCCGCTTGCTCCGCTCGTACCGGCTTCAGGGCCGTCACCACGCCCCTGACTCTGAATATTAATAGCAAATGTTAAAATTGTTAGACAGCATTTTGGTGTTTTGCAGTTTGAATCTCACCATTAAGACCAATCTAACATAGAATAGTGAATATATATGTCACATATTCTATGGTGTTACAGAGGCGCCATCTGTGGAGCTGAGCCTGGAGCGACTGCGTGGACTCCAGCGTGTGTTGCCGGAGCAAGATGACATTGACTGTCTGAGAACGTTTGACGGTGACGTCAGTCGTCTGGGAACCGCTGAAAAATTCTACCTCGAACTAAGTCAGCTGCCGCAGTAAGTCTTGCAATCACGTCATAACGGCACTGCATGCAGAAATAACAATAAAACTTTCCGGAGCTGTTTGCCGGTATACAACTTAGAACATGAACTCAAAGAACCAAAACTGTTGTAAACTGAACTAGAATGAGAGAAGTAAAACAAGTAATGGTATCTAAATAAACAAGAAATCTTAGCTAATGCTCACGAGACGCGCGAAAGCCTATAGCAGTTTTTTGTTTGCAGGTAATCTTGGTCTATCTCTATCCATTTCGTCGCAATTCACTCTTCTGCAGCTGAAAATCGCAAAACAATTGCTAAAACCTCCTATTTTTGGGATTCAAAGTCATTTAAGGTCATCGTTGTTGACATTTCTAAGAAGCTTGTCGCCAGTGCTTGTTATGATAAGCGGCATGTATGTGCCTATCTGCAACCATTTTTTACGCTACACAAGCCAATAGCGGATAAATAACCACTTTTTAGCGGGGTGCCCCTCATTGGCACCCGCGTGCGCAGGCTTCCTTGAACCTAGAGAGTCCGGACTTGAACTGCTAAAATCTACATTTAATGTGCAAAATTTCATGTGCAGGTTGTCTTGGTATATCTCCAGCCATTTCGGCGCAATTCACTGTTGAAATATGTGTCGCAGCCCGCAGTCGCAAAAATTTCAGTAAAACCCTCTATTTTGGGGTTTCATGGTCATTCAAGGTCATCGATGTTGACATTTCTAAGAAGCGCGTCGTCAATGATAAGCAGCATGTCTGAGCCAGACAGAATTACTGTAGGCTAGCTAATACGCGTTATAGCTAGCTGTGCTAGCTCTCGCATGTTAAAACAAATCCAGAAACCGACAGTTGTGGATGAGATAGAAACCGGAGATCATGCAAAAAAATAAAAATAAAAAAAAACATATAACGAGAAATAAAACTTCAAAAGACTGCAATGAAAAACCGGAAGCTAGGAAAAACGTTAACATTCCTGATATCCGTAAAATTGGTCTGAAGTTGATAACACGATGAGCATAAAAATTGATGATATTTATTAAATTACGGCAGGCTAATGCGTTGTACCAAAGAATTAATGATGTAAATTGTTATTTATTGCTTGTTTTTATCACTGCACAAACTTGCAATGTTTTGGAATTCGCTGCATTATATTTTTCTGCTTATTGCCCATAGGGTTGGACCATTGTAAAATAAAGAATTGCTTTTTACGCGTGACAGCAGAATGCTTCGCGCGTCTTTGCCATCGTCTGGGCGTCCGTCTGTCCGTCTGTCTGTCACACTCGTGAGCTGTATCAAAACGGTGCAAGCTAGGATCACGAAATCTTCACCGTGGGCTGCCCCAAGGTCTCTAGTTTATCGTGACAAAATTTCGTGCCACT
>Ga0056128_1008736_pt1 | contig 12761 bp, 4 predicted proteins | sample WorMetLIZISLAND2_FD_71113 | JGI IMG/M metagenome (GOLD analysis project Ga0056128, IMG submission 71113) | Marine gutless worms symbiont microbial communities from Max Planck institute for Marine Microbiology, Germany - Olavius geniculatus... ...
GTATTAACACATCAATATTATATTCACATTCTACTCTTTATTACCTTTGATTTGATATGCAATATGCCTATGTTTTGACGTACTTAAAAATTGACCTATTTTTTAATTTTGTTTCAAATCTCAAATTCAAATTTTGAAGAGAGCACAGCTGGGATTCTTGGGAAGTTTTGATATGTTATTCCTAGTGCTCCAGGCTAACTATTTTGAAAAAATCAGCTTGATACTAATTTTTTCCTTAGTAAACCCTAATGCTCCTGGACTATTTGTTGAAAAACATTATTTCTTAGCAGAGTTATTAATTGTTGAATATCGATAAGAAAATATCTCCGTTACCAATATGGCGTTACATAAGAAAACCACAAAACTCTTCTGTACATTTGCGTAGCTCCAACACATAACTTTCGATTCTGGCAAAAATACAGAGGAACAATGCATCGTCCATTATTAATCGAAATGCCAAATTTCAGTTAAATCTGCCGACGCAAACAATAGTTACAGCGGCATTCGTGAGATCACCCCAAAATGTGAAGTGTTCTGTATATTAAACAACCGTTTGTTTAATCCCCATAGTGTCCACAGCTTGCCGGAAAATTTCGCGTAAACTTTTAGCACCATACTCTTTGTCCTATGTCAACAGTTTAACTAAAATAAAAATGTTTCCAAAAAATACCACTTTGTTTTATTACGTTATTTTGATTGCGTCAACAAACGTCACTTACGATCGAACGACTGCAGGATGTAACGCCATATTGGTAACGGAGATATTTTGTCATCAATATTCATCAATTAATAACTCCGCTCAAAAACAGTATTTTTCAATGAAATTTAGTCATCGCCTTAATAATTTATTGGGACTTGCGTACACAAAATTTTATTTAGATTCCTTCAGATTTGACAGTTCTGTTGTACGATGTCTAGGGGGTTACTTTTTTCCGGACACAGTAACGACATGTAACGTTTGCCTTGCAGAGTCTCGTCAGAACTCGTCGGCGTTGGAGTCGGCGCCGAACAAGCTACGCGAGTCTCTGCCGTTTGTCGGTCTCGACCTGCCTTCGCTCGTCATCTCCGCCAGGCCGCAGCTGTACACGGCCCAGTGGGACTGCCGGGCGGACACCGACAACGAGCTGAGCTTCGACAAGGGCGAGAGACTTCTGGTCGTCAGTCATCAGTACGAACACCTCGGCTGGCTCGTCGCACAGACCACTGCCGCCGCTGCAGCAGGAGGACACAGCAAGAGAACGGGACTCGTGCCTAAGAACTACGTTACCAGAGCCTCGTGAGACCACGCTCCACTTGCTTCGACAGCGACTTACTTCGGCTCAGAAAAATACTGAGACCTGCACAAAATTGTTGAAAACCTGTTACTTATTTAACATTTATCGTAGGCGTATTCATTTTAAGATTGTACGTCAACGAACTGAAATGACGCATCAACATGAAGTGACCCGGTGTTAGGTCACGTTTTATTGAACGACCTGTTGGCGAGTGGCGTCAACGTCCACCGCTTGCGTTCATGCTGGAGGAGGACATTTTAAGTAGATGCTGTGATGTGATGTGATGTGACACGTGTGACATTTTGAGAGACAGTCATCGCCAGTCGTGTTTGCCGCTATTTCGGCGCATGCGCTACTTAGTACCGGTATGAAATCGTTGTTGTAAAGGGGCGACGTCGCGAGACTGGACAACGTGAGACCATGTAGCAAGGGTGGACATCGTGAGATTTGTTTCAGTGTTCGAGTATCTGCTCACTAATAAGTTTTTTGTTACTGTGAATGTTATACGAACTGTAGTACTCAAACCGGAAAAATGCAAATAACACATCAACAAAAATTGGTTATGACATTTTCTGAATCTGGATCCGGATTCAGAAACAATGGATGCAAATTCTGATCCGGAGCCAGAGATGTTTGACTTCTAGACTAAATCAAAGTGATAAGCCAAATCATGAATTATTTGGCTCAAAGTCTAAATCAGAGCTTATATCAAATGATTTTAAAGTAAAAAGTCAAATAAATTTAAGCCAATTTGACTCTGACTTAGACTGCTCTATCTCGTCAGTCTAAGTCTTGATCCTTTCTTCCACTAGGTTCAAGCTGCCCTCGAGCCGTGGGCCTTACGTTACGAGCGTCAAATTTGGTGCGTACTACGCTGCCTACCTCTTCAAAACTGGCGATTACTGGTACTATTGTCGACTAATGTAGCATAAAAACAGATGCATGGATAGACAAGAAATTGCTTTATCGTAAGAAACAGTAAAAACGAGCTTTTTAGGAGTCAACATCGATGACCTTGAACGACGTTGAAGTCCAAAAGTAGTGGGTTTCGGTAGTCTATTTTTTCTCGGTTTCAGGCTGCGACGCATATTCCAAGAATGAATTGCACCGAAATGATCGAAGCTTATTGTAGATAGACTAAAGCAAAATGTCCATAAAATTTTCAGCATTATGGGCCTAAACATGATTTTAATTTTTAACAGTCTAAATTTCAAGAAGTTTTCTATACGGGAGCTTCAAAGTTGGATACCCACTTTTAAAACACGTTATTATTGCACGTTGTACAGTGATTCACGAGGTGTCAGCACTGACGCTGTTGCGCGTGAGCTTGTATTTGTTTTGTTCTCATCAGTGTCAGCAGGCTACTTTGAATGGTTTTATCGCGCATTTATCATATATACGCCGGCTTCATTCTGTCTAATTTTTGTGCTTTTTATTGTCTGTGCGTCTGTGGCCTAACTGTGTGTCTGATACGTTTTATGTTTATAATTATGAAAATAAAATGCATTCGTGCGTCATTCGTGTCTTTTCATTCATTCGCACCATGTGAGTGACAGAAGTAGGACGGTGTCGTGCGTGGAATGCGAACATTAGTGACCAAAGTAATTCGATAAAACGCGGAATCGCTCATCATAACTGAATCATACCGAAGGATTTGCAAGTTTCAGTTGGGAGTTTGACCCTGATAATCTCCCTTCTTTTGAGGGTCAGGTCGGACTCACAGACGACTGTCACTGTCAGTGCACTGTTACTGGACCCCACTGGCATATCAATCTGTCGAACGATTTAAATAGGGTGCGCGGGTATGACAGTCGACGGACAGACCACACTACGCAGAAATGAATAGCTATAGTCGAAAAGCGATTTTTCCTAATAGCGGGGTGCGGCTAAAACAACACGACGGCGACAGTTCGGCGGCAGCATGAATGGCGCGGCAACGAGAAACCCTTTCAGCCAGCCAGCGTTCAGGGGCACCGGGCGGGGTGCCAGGGACCCCTCACGACTCCCTCCGAGCCCGCTTTGCCCCGCCCCAGCTTGCTAGCGTAGTGTAGTGGCGCGTAGGCCGCCCCGCCGGGTGATCAGCGAACAGCTGTAGTCTAGACTAGACGTCGACACCGGCTCAGTCACCTTCCAGACACACGGGGACCGTAGGAAGCACTACTTGCCAGGTGATGTCTGCGACGACGACGCAACTCAACGCTGCGACTAGACAAGACTACAACGATGATCACGACTTGACTGCGACCACCGGGCGAGTTTTAAGTCGGTCGGTGTCGGTGGACGACAGTTGTAGCGTGTCGGACTGCGGGTCTTCGTCCAGTCAGTCGCACGACGAGGATCTGATCACCACGATGACCCAGGGCGAGTCCGCCGGCACAACACGACTTCACTCGTCAGTCAGGTACACAATTAGCTGCCGTCTACACAACGTCATTTACTGCAATTATGCTAAATTGTTACGGTAATACATCGTAAATGAAAGTGGTAATACTCATATTTTGTTTTCCCACGGAGAGTAAAAGGCTGAGTCGACTGAGGACCAGATCCTGGTTGTGTCATAGACTGCCACTGACACACCTGGAAAAAAACTTGTAACTTGAAGAAGGATGATCATATTTTAATATTAATATTATTTTCTGTGTGATCATTCCTAACGTAACTGGCCATCAAAATGACCGTTCGAATTGGCACTTCACCCAACTAGGGGCCTACAGCTGTTTGCTCGCCTAGTTGATCGAACTAGCCAACGCCGACGCGTTAAATCTGCGTTAAACGTAAACCAAGTCGTCAGTCAATTTCTTCGTTTAAGCGCGTGGTTTATAAAGCTCGACTGCCTTAATTGCAGACAGTTAACGTGGATGTGGCCAACTGCGTGGAACTTGGGCTGCGCGCGTGGTGCTTTTCAGTGGTCGCCAGCTGACTGATTTGCCGTTGATTGTCGTATTACTCGCGGAACCTGTAATAGCGTATCGTGATTGAAGTCAGACCCAGCTAAAGACTCGCCGAACGAAGCTTGAAGCCGCTTAATTGACGTCTCAGTGACTGTATACAACAGGCTGCCGCACGCGTGCACCCAGCTGGTTCGCATCAAGCAATAAAAACTGCTGCCTCTACGCTGCCCTATATATCAATCACTCCACCCACCAGTACAAACCGCCACCGGTTTATTGTACGTTTTCGGACCGCGGTTTAATTGCTTATCCGCATGTGGCTGTGACCCATCTCTAAATCTTCGTATTCTCTTCCCTTTTCCTCCCTTAAGTTACGTCTTACGTCTTCTTTTCTCTGCCTGCCCACCAGTTACGGTGGCTGGCGAGCTCTGGGTATAGTTTCTCAAGAGCGTCGCATTTAACGTGCATTTAGTCGCATTTTTCGGCAAAATGGAACACATTTTAGTTCAATTGAAGTTCTATGATTTGACTGCATAAAACTTGCACGTCCAAGATGTCCAAGATGTCCGGTAAATTAATTCGGCAGGCACAGTGCAGCTTTAATTAACGAAGACAATTTATTGTCAGACAAACTTTCGTGCTAACTGTTCGCACTATCAATGTCCGGTGACTACCGTGCGCTGTTATAGCCCGTAGTATATATACTGTAGAGACTTCAGACCGCAGATATATTTTTAGCGAGATCTGCGGTCATCTGCCCGCAAGCGATCAGCGTAAATTGGGCATTAGCACGAGAGATAGATAGTATGTCTATATTTGGGACTATTCATATGTGTCACACTGACTCTGTACTACAAATAGTACATCTTTTGTTCACCAAAGAATGGTGTAGAATAACAGTTACAACAACACGCGCGTGCACACACGCTAGAACCGTAAGCAATACATCTACAGAAAACTCGGACTGCTTGTGACATATTGACTATTGACCCGACCGTCATGTTGTATAGGCTATACTCCTGCGCATGTTATAATGTTATATAGGCTACGGTATGCGTCGAGAGACGCACGATCTGTTTTTGCTTGTCTGATGGTCGAAAAAAAGTTTATATGCATCCAAATGCTTTATGCATCGTGCTGTAAATGGGCAGCAGCTTCCAGTCTTGCACGCAATCTCGCTGGGAACCGGTTATATGACGCAAGCATCACGGCATCCAGTGGCTTTTATCTCTATACCTGGTGGGCGCAGCTTGCGCCCAGTGCAAATAAGGGGAAGTTTTGTTGAGCGTGTAGATCTAAACTCCCCCTCCTAATTTTCACTGCGCAATCATTGCCTTAACAAAACTTCCCCCTCTCGGTTCAGTCAAAGTAATAACTCTTTATGTTATCTGTGCTGTCTTGCTGCATTTTGAGTACTGGTGGACATTATATTACATCTTTAAGTCTTAGTTAAGTTTTAGTTAAGTTTTATTATTTCTTTGCTGTTCATTTCTTGTCTACCGTATTACGCTGAATAAAGATGTGTGTGTGGAAAGGGAAAGGAGCCCAAAAGGAGGGGTGGGTACTTGAGTCCAAATGTAGGAGGGGAACTTGAGCCAAAAAAATTGGGGGGGGTAGTTGCGCCCGATTTCGATTTCAGATTTGGAGGATAGAAGCCACTGACGGCATCAGGTAAGTCGATTAACTGCGTACGTGAGGGATGATGCGTTTCCACTCCGTGCGTCAGTCGTATTAAGCGTGCTTTCCATTCAACGCAACGTACGCAACGAATGCAAGAAAAGCTCGCAACAAACACAGCCAATACGGCCAAAACGCCAGCATAAAAGAAGTCGTTGCGGACGTTGAGTTGGATGGAAAACGCGCTTTATCGGGCACCTGCTTAATAAGTAAGTATGTAATGAGACCGGGCACGCCGTTCGAAAGACGCGCACTATGAATGAATAAATGGACCGCCGAGTTTATCATACACGGTGTTTTCATAAAATGGACCCCTTTTTGTTTTTTCATAATTTACTGAAATTATGAGCAATTTACATGAAATTTTTACCAGTTGTAGCTGAAGAAATACTAATTCGAAATATTTGAACAAAATATGGTAGTTGATTAAAAAAGGTTTTTTATGAAACACCGTGTATACACTGTGTCTCAAAAACATCCCTGACATTTTTAACTGTAACTTGAAAATCAATCATCAGATTTTGATAATTTTTGGTAAGAATATTCCTGACACAACTTGCCGTCAAATGACCGTTCAGGTTCCCACCTAACCCAACGTTTGTTTTTGCATTACCTGGGGAAAACACAACCAGCGAAATATCACTTTTTATCCAATGCGATATGATTGCTTAATTAACACAAGGTGTTAAAACATATTTTGTTCACATTTCTGACACGTTGGCTGACAATTCATCCAGTTGTCTACTTTTCAACTGCCTGCAGTAAAATTGCTTGAAGTGGTGGCCTACTATGCGAACACAGGCAAGGAGACGCTTTCTCCATTTATTGACAACAGTATCGATAAAGTTCTGCTCCAGACCAGTCCAGGCTGTACCAGCCTCTTCTTGACTTACAAACATTCCCAAACTTCGTGTGGTAGACACAGTGCTGCATGACAGTCAAACCTTGTAATAGCCCGGCTGTTGGGGGCTCACAGATTTGGATCGATGGAATTTATCGACGTTTTTTCATTCATTTCAACGCGTATTATGCTTGGTCTGCTTTTCCAGGTAGTGCAGAAGCAGACGTTGGGTAAAGTGGGAACTAAAACGTTTATTTAATAGCCAGTTGTGTCAGAAATCTTTGCCAAAAATTATTAAAATCTGCTAATGTTTCTTTAAATTACGATCGACAATGTCGGGGATGTTTTTTCAGGTTTTCTGTTTATTTCAATACATATTTCGCTCGCTTGATCTCTTTTCCTTAGGTAGTGCAGAAGCATACATTGGGTGAGGTAAGAAACTAAGCGGTCGTTCAAGTTGTGTCGGAATTATTCTTACCGAAAATTATAAAAATCTGGTAATTAGTTTTCAAGTTATAATCAAAAATATCGGGTATTTTTTGAGACAGTATTAATTTCAGCACAGCACTGACTGAACATACGTTGGCTGCTTTTCGAAATTCTTTGACTGGTATACACGCTTGTCGGTAAACTCGCGGAATAAACTGATCGTTGAAGATCCTAACCGCCACGTCAGCTGAGCCTGAAACACAGAAATATGATTTTTTTTCCAGCCGAGTGATGATTAAATGACTGACAGACGAACGGACGGACAGCGTGAAAAAGACAGACTGCGTGATGAAAAACTCTGGACCTCTATTTATAATTTACTTTTTATGGGGCCGTCCTTCCTAGAAGGAGGCCCCATCATGTATCGATGCTGTCCGTCTGTCTGTCTGTCTGTCTGTCCCGTGCCTCCACCTAGAGGGAAAACGAAAAGGCCTATGAAAACCAAACTTGGTAGGAAGGGTCCCTGGGACACGAGCACTCCGTGGACCAATTTCAAGGTCAAAGGGTCTAGGGTCAAGGTCACGGCGGCTAATTGCGCAGTTTGCAAAAAATCCCCATAACTTCACCGCCGGTTGACAGATCAACTTCATATTTGGCAGGTGTCATAAGGACCCCTCGCCGCCTTGCCCCGGGTGACCTCGTTACCATGGCAACGGATAGCAACAGACCTAGAAAGCCCCAAAACAGCACTCAACTGCAAGGACGGCCCCGTAGCGGGCGGCCCCTCAACGGCCGCACCCTCTTGTTTGCTACGAGTTTTGTCGTAATTTCATTTATGACGCTAGAAAATACGTTCTGTGGAACGAGGTATCTGTCCCATTGCCACGCTATATAGCCTAGCAGCTGCGTTTTAGCGTTTGACGCTCTTGTGAGCCTGCAGCCAATTTAGTCGTTGAATAAAAACGGTTGGTTCCATGACAACAGGAGTCTTCAGGGGAGAAATTTGCATGACACCATTGCATAGCCTGGGCCCGAAAATAGGGGGGTAGGTGCAAACAGCGCCCAATTATTTTTTACGGGGACCGAGTTATACCGCTTCGAAGTCTCTATAGGCCGTAATGCATTTTTTTAAAATTGGGGTAAAATAGGGGAAGGAGTTATCAGATTTTTATCCCAAACAAACTCGATCTTACTTTTCGGGGCCCGAATCACATGTGCAAAATTTCATCAAAATCAAATCAAAATTGCGGCCGTACGAGAGAGACTGACTGACAGAATGACAGACAGACGCAAGTGATTTTATAATCTGTCCCTTGCTATGCTATAGCAATGGGACAGATAATGTTAGACCTCTGCGATACTTGCGTAGCGTTCTTGCATAGAGAGGTGCAATCGGTGCGGCTGCGCATAATATTATGAATGGCACGTATGCAGTAGTGATCATGTGGGATTTATGAATGGAGTTGAACGCATGCAGGCAGGCACGGTATAATTATTGTAGCGTACGCCGCCTCTATACCGACGCGTTCATTCGTTGTGAGAATTGCTGGCTGGCTGTTAGAGCGGCGCGGATACCGACCAGTATTTCTATTTCAAAATACCGCCGCGCAGTTGGCGACAAAGTCGGCGACAAAATCCGCGAACTTTGTCGCGGACACAAATCACGAAAGTCGGCGACGTGATTTGTATCGCGTACTCTCATGATTTGTGTCCGCGACAATTCCGCGACTTCGTCGTGGACTTGTCGCGGACTTTGTCGCAAAGTCGGCGTAATGGAATTTGGGCTTTACCAACTTGACTTCTAAGCTTGGCCTGGTTATTTTGTGCAGTTTGGCGTATTTTATACGTATTCTTGCATATTTTAACTCACGATTCGTTCTCTGCAGTGCAATAATTACCTTTTCTAAATTCTTTGCCAGACGGCTGGGAAATGTACATAGGTGAAGGAGAAATTTCTGTGAAAAGGTAAATTCCGACACTTGATATATTGCGCTGCTTACACGAGTTATATTCGTGACCGGAAGCGCTTAAGTTACAATCTCAGAAGTTATATGCGGCCATCTATTGTCCTCGCCAGCTAACATTACTGGACCCTGGTACGGGCAGAAGACATACCACCGCCCTAATCAGTCACACTAGGCCGCCGTCACCCCACAGTCCAATAGCTACTGCTTATTTTCGCATCCCGCTGAGGGTAAGAGGCTGATAAGATCGATAAAAAATCGCGATACTCCGGTATTTCTCGATACCGCTCACTTCACTAGCATCGGCATCTGGCTAATAGCTGATGGCCGGCCGCGTTGTACGTGCTTCTATCTTGTCAGCATCACGGTCTGACTCATGGCGCTGCTATGCGATAGAAAGGCGAAGTCCTTCTGGCTATAGACTCGTCTGACTGCCTGTCTGACTGGCTGGCGTAGCTGAGATGTCTTAATAGCATGTTGTCTGCTATCACAGACCTGGCGACTCGCCAGCCCGGCCAGATCTCAGTCACAGACAGTGGCGTCACCAGGATTCGGTGCTAGGGGCACGAAACTAAGAGAAAATAGTTTAAGAACGGCGCACGAAAATATGATGAAGTTCGTGGAATAAGCACTGACTGTCAGTACTGCGGAACTGTAAGTTTTAAGCCTTGTTCAAACTCAACTCAGCTGACCCAGTTTTCCATTCCAGTGCGTGGTGATAAAATGACAAATGAGTGATGGTTACTAAACAGGAACGCGTTTGCATTCGCAACTCAAGGCTTCACGTGTAATGAAACGTATAGGCCTATGGGTCTATCTTGTTCTCAGTGCCACGTATGAAAAGATTTTTTTCGCATGTCCTTCCTGTATTTCTTTTCCTTATGAAGTTCGACAGAGTAATATTACGCTATTACTGCAACAGCTTTCATTTTACGTGAAGTGCGTAGGCCTTTTGGCCTCAACCGCCTCATATCGGCGCTATAATATTTGCGATGCTTAGCGTGGGAAATTCCTAAGCCCGGCACGCTGCTATTGGTCCAGTGTGAGTCACTGCAGTTGAGTTTGTCGCCATGAACACGGCGTTAGGTTATGCAGCATACGCTAGGGCCTATATGCTGTTTTACTAGAAAAACAACCATGTACTTGTCCGTTAATTCATCCGCTCCGATTATTATTGTTAACGCTAACCCTAACCTTAACTGTAGCGGTTAATTCGGTTGCGGGTGAATTAGCGGAGAAGTACCAGCAGCAATGCAGTTGGAGTCGAATGCCAGAGTTTGTGCCGCTCTGAAGTGACCTAAAAAATTAGCCCTCTTTCTTCTTCTAGACACGAAGACGAGGGGTGGGCACATGCCGCAGTGAGTGCCCCAACGCTCGCAGACAAGAGAATGTCGTCGCTATGCGTGCGTATGCTTGTGCATATAATGGCGAGTTGGCCGGAGAAGAACTACACAGGATAGCTGCTGTTACTAGTGATGTGCCGTATCGAGAAATGCCCGACGGCGACGACTCGAATATCACGAGCCAGCGCGCACCGCGGCATGTTGCGTAACTCTGCCGACGTGAGCTATTGCCCGGGGGAACCAGCGCGTGTAAACACTGCACCGAAACAAGGTGTGCATTGAATACATACTTAGAGAAAAAGTATCCTGACAAATGGCATACTAAAGACCGGGGACATATTTAGAAATGTAACAGGGAAAAGGGGCTGGTTTACAAATAGCAGAAATGTCTTCGTATTAGGCCTGACAAACTCTTTTCCTCCTGTGGTTAATTTTACGCTTTTCATGAACGCTTTTGTCGCTGTTATTTGCCATAGCACGCTTTATGCTGCTATGACCATGTCGACAGTCACTGATGCAATCAGCTGATTTACAACCGGTATCCGGACTACACTACTATATGCTGGGACAGGCCTGGTAGTTTACAACTCTACACAAGCCCTGGTGAACTGCTGAATGGGATGCGTTGAGCCTCGAGCCTTTATATCCGGAATCCGGATTATAATGGAGCGTGATCCAATGAGCGAAGGTCGGCGAGCGATTTCAAACCGTGTTTCGTGCGCTGACTATGCAGTGGTCTATTATAATCACACCCCACCTGTCGTTTAGCTTCCTGTGTCAGTACTGCCGGGGCGGAGCCGGAAGTAAGTTGTAATAGAACGGTTGCAGCTCTACCTCTTTACTTTAGGCTGACCGGATGCGGGACTGAGCCATAAAATACGGCGTCCCCAGGTCACCGACTCGGTGCAAATTTTGATCTGCCCTGGGAAGTGGGGAACGTTTACGCCAGTCATGGCTTTTCTGTGCCTTTCGTTTTAGAGTTAGGAGGCTGTACGGGACAGAGACAGACCGTCGGACGTCGACGGGGAGTGCCCTTTGGGATACGGGGTGTTCATTAGCTCCATCTCTTATTGTCCATTTATCATTGCCTTATAATCTGAAATGGCTATGTAATACTTGTGATTTCTCCAGTTTATCCCCAATTCAATAATTGTATTAAATTACTGTGCATATCACTGTAGTTGACTTGGCAACTGTTTTTATGTATGCTTGATATTATAACGCATTACAAGACCTGTATAGTGCGACGTAGGGCCTGTTAGGACGGTCGCGTGGTTATATCTTGCTGTTGACGTGACAGAGTTGCACCCAGATGCATGCACCGGTAGGCCTATGCTAATGCTGCAGTATTTTTCGCGCTCATTTCCGCAAAACTGGCGCGCCGCCAGCTTTGCAGATATAGGTCGAGTATAATAGACGTGATGAATGGCAGACAGCCAACGAACCAGCCAATCAGTCGCAAAATTGAGTGAGGCGGCTTACCCACTGTAATGCACTGCATCTATATAGCCGCCACACGGTCAGCTGTGTCTTCAGTTGCACATCCGGCTTGCCGCTGTGTCCATCGTTCATTGGCCTACACAGCATTTTTGCATTCACAATGAAAGTGAAGATATCCGCATGGACCCAAAGGTCTATTTTATAGGCCCGTAACCAGACTTTTCCAAGGGGTTTCGACTTGACCCTGGGCCGCAAAGCGGCCGTCCACTATTTCAGCTAGTCATTATAAGGAACCTGGAGACTGAGAAAAGCTGTAAGCTTCCCGGTGGGTCCGGTAATGCATGTCCGGCCGATAATGCATGTTTGTACATTTCTAGTTCGAAAATCACGTCTGGCGATCATGTTTTTGGTTACTTTAAAGTAACGTTTCTTGGTTCCGGCTGACGGGGAGGTTTGATAGAACTTCGAGCTTGCTAAACTGCAGCGTGGCGCTATAGCATACAACCCAAATCAGCCGGATAGCCGGCTCTGTTGAACGGAGTGACCGCATTTAACTTTATAGTTCAGAATTTCAACGTAACTTAAACCCCGTTTACACGAGGCAGCATACATGAAGCACACTTAGAGCGAACTTGAAGCAAACTTAGAGCACACTCTTAGAGCTGGCTCGATAACGGTGTATATTGCAAATATTCATGAAACTAGCTCTACGTGTGCTGCATGTATGCTTCATGTATGCTTCCTCGTGTAAACGGGGTATTTCTGTAACTTACGCAGAACTCACAGAAAGATTCAATTGACAGAAACCCTACTGCAGAAAGTGATACAGAGAAAGTTGCGCCTCTTCGGCCATATCTGCAGAATGAACGACAGCAGAAAGATAAAGACCCTGGTGTTCGGAA
>Ga0056128_1008739_pt1 | contig 12759 bp, 6 predicted proteins | sample WorMetLIZISLAND2_FD_71113 | JGI IMG/M metagenome (GOLD analysis project Ga0056128, IMG submission 71113) | Marine gutless worms symbiont microbial communities from Max Planck institute for Marine Microbiology, Germany - Olavius geniculatus... ...
TCTCTGCAGCTTAATTAAGACTCTTGTGAACTTGTGAACTCTACAAAGCACGCTGCATTGTCAGGTTGCGCAGCTTAAGCTTACAACAGTATAACGTACTAAGCGTCTACAGCAAAAAAAACATACTTGTGTAATTCACTTCACTGACTTGACTATAAACTCCTACTACTGATGCATGTAAATACTTTCAATGCTTAGTTTGTAGAACAAAAAGATGGCGGTACAGTCGGCATCTGAATCAAGACGCTGAAGGCGTCGAAGGGAAGGGAATGAAATGGGCGTCCCTCTTCCCAGCAGATTACTAGGGTCTGTGGCAAGCGTCGCGTCGTAGTTCTTCCCCAGTAGAGTCCTGGAACATCAAAAATGCATAGCGTTTCGCCGTTATGATCATATATAAAAACCACTCTGTACGGCATACTGCCTCCAAGATAAATTTTGGTAAGGCTTTGAATATGGGCCTACACAACTGGTAAAGTTGTTGTACCTCCGTAAACGATAAGTTAATCTGTAAGCTTATTTATTTGGTAATTGTTTTTAATGAGAGCTTGTTAACGAAGTTTTGGTGGACAAACAAATTTTAAAACTTTCGATGACATCGTACTCGATCGACAAAAAAACAAATTAACGCATCGCGCATTCTGTTCTCTACGACGGTTGGTCTACGGACAGACAATCAGTATAGAAGCTGATTTAATAGCGTGTCGTCTCTAGATTGCGTTCTGTTCGTCTCATGTTAGCGCTTGCACAGTCTGGGGATTTCACAATCAACTTGTCATATTCTCGCCTGCGCTGCAGTGCGATTACATATTTCTCATATACGCTTTATGTAATCTGCTCTAATACGATTTGCTAACAGTTGATAGGGCCCCCTAGGCCTATCTATGCAAAAGATCGTCAACTCAAAACACTGAATCTAGTAGCCAGTGCACGTTTTGGGCCGATAATGTATAACCTACGCTGTTAGACAATAACCTACAATATACTACAATATTCTTTTATTGTAATCGTAATCAGAAACATTTACGTTCTTGTACTATAGGCTTACTCTGCAGTATAGCTATTCCTCCTTCCACCGTGGTCAATGATGCTGATGATTCCGTAGTAAAATTATACGGCTTTGCCACGGGTAAATATTTTTGCATGGTGAAGCCAGTATCCGTTAGCATTTCGCATTTCGCCTCCTCTTAATATAAAAGCGGTGGGTCTGTGCTGCAAAATTTCGTCTGCAACCGATGATCTTACGGATGAATACACAAATTAGCATGCGCTTTTCTGCCAATGCCAATATGCTGCATCGCTGTAAACACGTTAGTTTGGATTAAACCACACTTAGCTTGCACTGCTACTTTTTTCTCGATTTTGAGCTGCAGTCGTGCGTCATAAAGCAAACGACGCTGTAGCCTGCAGGGCAATCTAAGCGTGGTCAGCAACAGCAAGAATGCCCAGATGAACCTGCTGTCTGTGGAGCAGTTTCTTACGTCGAAAGGACAATGCACCACCCGAATGACTATGGACAATTTTCTAAGAAAATAGTCGGCTCAGAGTAGGCCTACAGACTGTACACTAGATGAATGATCTGACGTCTGTCTATCGTTCTGTCTGCGTGTGCGTGCAGTGGCGTGACGTCATAGTAACAATGACGTTTGATTGAATGCATGTGTTTGCATTGCTAATAAAAGTATGAAATGTGCTATGTTTGGTTACAACGTACCTCGGACATAACGTACCAATTTTTCCGGTCCATAGAAGTACGTTATAACGAAGTTTTACTGTACGATACCGCACTGTCTGGAGTGGTATAAGCTCGCACTACGTGCTCGCTTACCTACTCCAGCAGTGCGGTATTTAGTAAAGAAATAGGAAACTTGTATGGGCCTTCGCGAATGCTGCCGTTGTATAGAGTGCTACTAAGTTCCTATAAAAACTGTGTTTACAAAAAAGTGAACCCTAAATAAAAAGCAAAAACATGCACCTATTTAAATAAAATTTTGGGTAGGTAGGCCAAAGTTTTTCAGAGTTGAATCAAATAAATTACAATTAATGTAAAGTATGAATTAACGTTAATTTGTGCCAAATTTATTTGACAATAAATTTATACAGTTACAAGTCGTAAAACAAAGTGGTTCTACTTTTTAGCCGACCCACGGTCGAGTTTATAGTACGGTTGTCGTCCGTCGTCGTCGTCGTCTGTAACGGAAGTATTGTGGCTAAACAATGCGAGATAGCACCTAGGTTGCTATTGATCACTAATAAGAAGTCGCATATTGGCTTTCAAATGACATGAAAATCATTGACCTTGGATGATCTTAAAAAGTCATAACGCACTATGGTATGCCAATCGTGCGATATTGTGGCTAAACGGTAAGCCGTAGGGTGTCGGCGATGGTACCATCGGATAAGGCGCTGACGACTTCCTATTGGCTGTCAATAGTAACCATGTCTCCGTCTGCAGCGGTTTGGCCGCAATTTTCAATGGAACGTTTCAAGCTACTAGTGGCCGAATTTCGGAAACGGTGAGAGATAAGGCCAGGGTTGGTATTGATCACTAATATGAAGTGGCATATTGACTTTCAAATGACATAAAAATCATTGACCCCGGATGACCTTAAAAGTCAGTGACAACCATTATGGTCGGCTATCCTAGCGACAGCTGTGCTTCTTGTTCGTTTACTGTGTAGTATGACAGAGATCGTAAAAACTGTTTTCGATAGTTGAGAATAGCTAGGCCTACATGACAAACAGAATGTACGTACGTGTTGGTGTTACATGTCTTTGCAGTTACGTGGCCAAAACAAGACTGCCTGCCGACTGTGGGTGGGCGTTCGATTTTCCACTCACACCGCCGCCTCAGTGATGCGTTGACTAAGAACCGTTTTATATTGTATCGAATCGACATTGTTATTGCAAATTTGCAATCGATTTCATCAAGTCATCGCTCTACGTAGTGGCGGCATCGGTTGGAGTTTTTATTATAAAGTTAATAAACTATCAAAGCGGTTTTCGTTGCACAAAATAATGGGATATTAAAGGTAAAGGTGTCCAGTAATTACTGGCAGCGGTTCTTACATGAAAAGAACTCGAGACCAAAAGCGCTTTTACAGTCTCGGAAATGGCAGCTAATGAGCATAAGCTAACGATACCGCAGCGCACTATGCGGTCATCCATTGCCCAATTCCTGCGTCAGCGAAAAATTGGAACCGCAGTTTGCAGCAGGCAGACATACCGCCGCCCCAATCAGCTGCAATAGGCTGGTCAATTAATTTTCGAAAAGTTGACCAATAAGACTTTCCGCGTGTACTGTCTCCAACGAGGACCGAAATTAGCATTCGTCGCAGGTTCGGTTTCTGTTCAAATGAAATCGAGACGTCAGCCCGTCAACTGTGGCAGACTGACGTAGATCTAGTGGTGATGATGTGTTCGCCAGGGGGCGTCCGTACGTCGGTCGTTTTAACGCAATTATCACTCGCTAGAGACGCTTCATTCCTTCTGTATCCGTGCACCGACTGCTTAACTAGACTATATGGTTTGTAGACGTTTCAAGAAATATTTTGTCTGAACTCTGCTAGTTGTTTTAAAAACTGCATTTACCGGGCATTCTAGCAATTTGTGTTTTAGCTCGATGCTTATTGTCAAAATAGTAAGGTTTATGATAAATGCGTCGTGAACAAAATGGAAAAATTCCCAGAGTAATCGCGCCCAATATGGCGTAACTTTGTCGAAGTTAGAGATAATTTAATGAAACTTTGTAATTTGGCACAGATTTGAACCCAGAATACGCATGTAAAATAGGCACAATCACTTAAAAACCGTCTTTGAAAAATAAATTTTACAAAAAATATTATTAGATTGTGACCAATCTAATGTAGGCCTACTTCTCGCTCGCATTATATTCTTCTGTATTCTTCTAAGTTTTCTTTGTTCCTTTAGACTTGTATTAGAGACCCGGCGTTTATTTGAAACTTGTCTAATATTACACTAATAGTGACTGGCGTCGAAGTAACTGAGGGGAAAAATTCCAATAATGGTCGATGATGCAAGTTGCCATTTGTCTTGTTATACCTCAACGCATACATCTATCTGGCACCGTCATTGAGATATGACGCCTCAAATATAACGGGGTTACGACCTTGACCTTTTGGGGTCACGTGACGTCATCGGTCACGTGACCATTGGACTCGCGGTGGACAATTTCCTATGCATGGGTGGTCCATAGTGACCATGCGTCTCTCTAGCACTGTTATGGAGATATATGTAAAAAAAAACTTAGCAGTATAAAATTGCGTGTAAGGACGATGTGATGATATCAGTCCTCTAAAACAGCAAAAAATCATTTGGGTAACCTTAGATAGGGCGGATGAAAAGCGATAAAGCAGTAATGCATAATGCAGTAGCCTGTAGGGCTTAAGCTTATAGACGATCGATGTCTTGCTGGCAACTGGCTAGCATCAGTTCTTGAAGCAATCAGTCCAGGTGTCGGTAAAGGTAAATCCCATGCGTAGCTACAACTAGCGTTGCAGAATACCTTCGTTTACCTGCCTACCGCTGCGTTACAGAAGTGCGCATTACCTGTAGTGCGTAGTGCGCAGGTGTGTTGAAACCGAGCCAAGAACTGTAAGGCAGACTCGACAACGTCAGAGAGTTAATCCTGCGATCTTTTACTTAATATCGTATCATATTGTACGAATGCCGCTGATGGCGGCTCATATGTCAGTGAAAAAGCCAATTGCAGGCGTGAAAAAACAATTTCTGATTAAATAAAAGATAACTTTTTCGGTAAAATATGTCTTCTGGTTTTTATTCTGCGCACGCTACGTTTCTAATGCAGCAAGGAGGAGTATATGACATCAGTGTAATATGGACGACCGACGACCGACTTCCGTTCCTGGAAGCGGCTTCCTGGAAAAACTTCAAATGGCATTATCTTAGCAACCGATCATCCGATCCACTTCCGGTTTGGTTTTACGGAGGGATAATCGGGGTCGGCCAATTTAACAGTGCCATTTATATTTACGCCTTACCGACCCTCGTTGCCGTGGCAACAGAATTTGGGACAAAATGGACTATAACTCCGTTTGTTTAAAGTTGGTAAACACGCTGTGTTAAAATCATTCGTCAAGGTGAGACGTAACGAGTTCCGAACATTTGGGGCGGGTGGCGCGGCAGAAAGCTTGGCTGTGGAACACGGTCGTGTGTTCTGCAGCGGCGACGTGCAGTAAATGGTGTTCACTAGAGTGATTAGCACACGTGTCGTAACCAACGGGTTTCGGGTACAACTTAAAAAATGTTGAGACAGAAACCACACGAAGCAGGTCTGTATCATTGCAAATACTATACATGGTTTCAAGTGCTATACAGTGTTGTCTACTCGACCGAATTTTTAGCTCATAGGCCTATACTGTGCACATTGCATTGTATACCGGGTGGCACTAAAAAACGTCCCGAAATTTGCGTAAATATAACGGCTCGTGTATCTTATAAAGATAAATTTCCCTTCGCACATTTGTAGACCAATGCGTGCTCTTACTCGGTTATAAATTCCAGTGACTTCACTAGTGACACCACCGAATGCCGCTTAATGACGTAAGACAAGTTAAAAATCTAATTATGTAAAGACATTGTTTCATCACACCGCATCAAAGTAACTTAAAATTTTCTTCAACACAACACGCCAGATTTCATCAGCTCACAGGAATGGACAACGGACTCAACAGATTTAAATCCCGCTACATTATTCGACTTGGGGTATTCTTTTAAAATAGGCATAGTTTACAAATACTATTTAAAGGTAGATAAAAAATTAATGATTTTTACACCAATACTGACTAAATGTATGAAATTAAAACAACACTAAAACTGCTGTAGCGAAAAAAATAATTATGTAAAACGACTGATTATTTCCGCGGTGGTGTGAATTGGTCTTTACGCTGCAGAAGCAGCTATAGTTAGTAACGCATAGCAACGCCATCATCGAGATCAGCATACAGCATACAGGTAGCTACGTAGACATCTGATAATAATAAGCATTAATACAGACTACACAAACCGTTTCGATCTATACTACAGCACTAACACTGATGTAAGTACAATGATGTCTAACATTGTATTACAGCATGTTAATTATATTAGGGTGGTCCTCTGATGTGTAATGTGTGTTATATACAGTATCGAAAAATGAGCCCCCGGAAAGCTTGAAATAACAACCACGGACTTGCACAAAATTAAAAAAAATTACACTCAGTATGCGACATCTATTTTAATCGCCGACGTAAAATTTTATTAGAATCCGTCGTTTTGTTTGAAAAATTTATAAAAAAAGTGCTGTCACATATTTGCGTTTTCAGCTTTTCGGCTTATTTGGTTCACTGCAGTAACGTCTATCGGTGTTGATAAGCGAACAAAATGTTGTCAAAACAAGACGTGGTTTTAATCCATAATGCTTAGATTTTAAAAAATGGGGCGCTAACAGATTAGTTGCTAAATTTTCGAGTAACAAACTGGTTTCATGCTTCTGTGAGACGTTTGCTACACCAGAGTGATGAATGACTGGATGCGCAGACCTCAAAACCGGCATTGGTCGACGTCGAGGCGACTGAAAATGCGAGATTAGAAAATATGAGCACAAAAATGCAGGGAGTGGGAAAAGCGAGACTGGAATAAAAAAATGAGCGTCTGGGTTGGATGATGTTATGATATGATATATGATATGATGTTGAATTTACACTTGAAAACTGACAGACAGGTTGTCTGTTTAATCTACTGCATAAACTATAAAGAAATAAAATAAATGAAATAAAAATAAAATCAGAGAAACTGAAATTGGAGTACAGTTGATAAAGTTGATAACTTGATATGCGTAATTAAACTGCAAGTGCTAAGAAAAAACTGCAGCCTCTGCGTCAAATCTTTGTCGACGTTTGTCGAACGTCCGGTGCAAGTGCACAACATGCAACGTTCGTCGAAATGATAAGGTTATTTGCATAACTGAATATCTGACATATTCTGCAGGCAAGAAATTGTGTGTTTTAACGGTACAGTTTTTCGTGACTTTTTGCATGCAGTTATAGCCTTAGACATATTATTTCATCTTTATGATTGAAGTTGACTACATTAACCATAGACGTAATTTGTTTTTCCCGCATTTTCCAGCCCTGAGTTTTTAGTGCTCCATTTTCTAGTCTTGCATTTTCCACCCCTGCATTTTTGACCGCGTTTGTGCCGCAAATTCCAGTCTTGCATTTTCAGCGTCCCCTCGACGTCGCACGTTATGGTGTTGAGGAGTTTGCGCTGGATTAGGAAAATGCAATAGGAACACGCAGAAAACGGTGTACATCAGATCGCACGAAAGCGCGGCACTTTGAACAATTGATGTGAACAGTTGAACAGTTTTGACTGACATCAAGCCTAATTGTGTTTGAAAACTTTTAGCGTTTGGCAATTTGACGTATTTGAAACACAATGCAGTATTTAGAATAAACGTCTTTTTGTGTGTGCATGCGTGTGTAAAAATTAATTCAACTCAGTACAAATTTGCACGTGTTATTGCAAAATATGTAAGGGACTCGCTTTTTCCTGGACACAGTGTAGAAATTTCGTGAGACTTACTGACGCATCATAAAACAGAATAAACCAGTGTGTTAAAAATTGTCTGATTTTTAATACGGAGATTTGTGACGAAAACACAAAAAAATGCATGTAGCATATACATCGAACATGCCATAAATAAGATTTGTTTTATGTGACGGACAAACTGACAAATTTGCTATATCATAAATTGCACAATAAAGTTTAAATTGACGTTATGCGGCAATAATTATAATTAATTGACGATGTGTTGATTGCGACGTTTAGCCGAGCAGATGGCCACTGCGATAGAGAAGCTTCGTATGGCCTGTCTGCAGCGCGGAGTATCTGGCATTCACGGCATTGGCAGGTCAATAACATTACACTACACACTTCTGTACACTTTACACACGATTCTGTACACTTTACTCAATCAGCAGACCTATTCGCAGACCTTGGTTTATCCTGTTTCCTGGTGGTTGCATTGGTCCACGCGCTGACGCCATCCTGCTTTGTATGCATGCTGTCAGTCTCAGATATAGCCTATTGAGTCTGCGATAAAACCCGAAGTACCGCAATATAGGTTTTCTCTAGATTAGTAGCAGTATGACTGTCTTTGTGACTCATCAGCACACGGCGCTAAGTTTTTTTCCAGGCCTGGGTGCCAGGGTTAGTCCGTAAAACCGTTTCAGGATTATTGCCGTGCAGGCTTTGCGATTAATTTCTGGCACAGAGAAGTAGAGCTTTCGACGGCGTTCTCTATAATCCCTGTCAAGTAATGCCTCTCAAGTTTGAAGCGACTGTGCTATGGCACTTTACGAAACGTATAGTCTTAAGCTATTTTGTCATATTAATTGAATTTCAAATTGGCGTATGTGACGTTTAGAACGTTTCGTATAATGGACGACAACGGCAGCAGAACGTTGGATCGAGAGGAGCTCATGAAAGGACTATACGACTACGGACTACTACTACTACTACTACTACTACTACTACTACTAGGTTTATTCTGTACGACTACGGACTGAGGTTTACCAAGGCCGAGGTGACGCAGATAGTGGCCGACATCGACAAAGATCGCAGCGGTCAAATCAGTTTCAATGAATTCCTCATGGCGCTCAGGGTAAACATTTTTTCAGTTTACACCTCGCAAATGTATCTATACAATTGCAGTAGAAAAATGCGTTTTCTATTTCTTCAACCGCGTATCGCTTCTCACGCATGCATGATGTTTGTAACCTGTTATCATTCGCAATTGCCCCACAACATGCATGCCGTAGCGTCGTTAGACATTTTCCTATAACTTACAACACAACTTTCAAGCCTTCCTAGTCCCTCATCGCAGCTTTTTCGCCTCATATTCGGCGGATGTGTGCTATATAGATTAATTTATATAAATTTATTTATTTACTTACTTACATATGCCGTTTACGTGATGATCTGTACTGAGCTTAAATTATCCGTCTGGACTGCAGTAGCACGCGACGTGCGCACTGTTGCTGCGTAATCTGTAGTGTAGACAGCGTATTAATTATGCATCGACAATTAGGCCTAGTGCATCAGCGCTATAGCAACCAGGTATATAGCCCCATAATAGCCAACACTGTCAGTATGCCTAAAATTACTGCAGTAATATAACCGGCATGCACGGCAGTTATGTAGGCCTAAGTTAAGGCAACCTACGCAGAAAAGTCATTGTTTACAGTAATGAGTGATAAGTAATAATCGGTGTAGTGTTCGACGAGTAATTATTTTTCCAATTCAGTTCACTATATTCGCGCAAGGCAAGTCATCGGCGACAAAAAAGTATCGCCAAAACTGTTTGCCCTGCCACCAAACGTATTTAATGATAAAACAAAACATGAGGTTCAGTTGTCGCTAGAGTGGGCCGAACGTACCGCCTATGTCCGAAGGCCAGCGTAAGACTTCCGGTCGCAGAGAAAAAGCGACTTCGAAGATGTGACTACAGCTCTATCCGCGCTGTGTTAACGCTACTGTCGAGCTTTACAATCAACGCTAGTATACTGCAATTCGGTGCACGTAAATGATCGATAAAGGCAGCAACTTTGCGTTGAAAATTGCGGCCAAACCGCTGCAGACAACGACATAGGAACTATTGGCAGCACATAGGAACTCGTCATCGTCGTATCCAATTCCAACAATACCGTCGTCGAGTCCTTTACGATGTAAAATTTTGCCACAATTCATACGTCACAGACAACAGCAAGACAGACAGAGAGACAGACACAACCTTATGTCATAGACACAGCCGTAAGTACGGTCGGCCAAAAACGATGTGTAATGCGACAAACATCATCCCGCGTCTCCAAATCCACTTGTTGGATAAACAACAAACAATAACAACACCAACACGCTATTGAATGACGTCTACACGAATTTTTACTCATTGTAGCAGTGCAGACACATAAGCGGGTTACCTATAGGCATATATTTTTTATACTTGTGAAGTGGGATAATTTACAGGCTGCGTACGCAGTGGTTTTAACTGTGACTATTACAGGTCGCGTTACGCATTGTGCCCGTTCGTCTGCCTGTTCGTCTGTCTTGTAGGGGCTCATACATCGATAACAAAACTGGATTGGTGACTAACCGGCGTATCAGTAACTTAGCCATTGCTTGGCCTAGTTTACTGTCGGCGTTTACAACCCTCGGCAACTTGGCGGACAGCCGCATACATGTCGGCACTAGGCGATGACATTTCTGCTTGTTTGTGTGTGACAAATAGCCGCCGATGTCACAAGCTCGACTGGACATCATCTACAAGGCATTCGACAAGATGGACACTTCAGGAGACGGCGTAGTCACCGTGGCAGATCTCATGAACACGTATGACGTCAGCCGCCATCCCAAGTTCATCTCCGGCGAAAAGACCAAGGAACAGATCATCAAAAAATATCTGGACGTATTTCAGCGCGGCGACACCGATGACGAGGTTGATATTGAAACGTTATATCACTTTATATATCGTACTAGAAACTGTTGATTTTTATGATTGACCTAAACGAGCTTGGTGGCGCAGTGGTTAAGTCGTCGGAGTTACGATCATGCGGTCGTGGATTTACTCCCGACCGTGTCGCTATCATGCAACAACTCTGGGCAAGTTGTTCATTTACAGTGACGTGTCTATCACCAAGCAGTACAATTTGGTAGATATTAAGGGATGACGCTTCGCGGCTATAAGAAGGTAACCGTATCTATAATGTCCAGTGTCAAACAGGCTTAGCGGTCCATCCGTCCCAGCTACGCGCTCAATGGCTTCTACACCTTCCGACTACGATTGTAATAAAAGAACAACACGTTGTGCTGTATTGTCAGACGATCACACCGAAATAATTACGGCATCGCGCTGTTTCCTTACGACGATAGTTTTGTTGTTTTAGGTGACCAAAGACGATTTCGTCAACTACTACAGCGGCCTGAGTGCCTCTATCGACAGCGACGAGTATTTCGTCAGCATGATGAAGAACTCATGGGATCTCTGGGATTAGTCAACACGCAGCTAGCCAACCGACATGGTTGCCGAAGTGCCGCAAGTCTTCGGTCACAAACAAACAGCTGTCGGCTGTCTTTCAGACATACCGCGTGCAAAGCGTGTGTTGTGACGTAACGTAACGTGTTCCTGTATAATCTGCGCAGCGCGGCCGCTATCGTTAACTACCAGAGCTGAGAAATTAACCGATTGATCACGCGATTAATCGTTAAAAAACTTAATGACTAATAAAAATTTAAATTACAAATTTCCATTAAAATCATGTCGACAAAAACATTAAAAAGTAGATACAATAACATCATAGCAAGCGTCTCAATTAATTTTTCGAAAAAAATCAACATTTTAGTTTGTCTGTTAAAAACAGTCAATAATTGTGTCAATGTGCATTTGCGACAGTTCTTATATTACCTCAATTAAACCTGCTAAAACATGTGCTAAACAAGAAAATGCATTTTTACGGCAATTACCACTGCTAGCTTATAAAATCTGCCGCTCCCGAAAAATGTCCATGGGCATTTAGAGCCATCGGTAAATACAGACAGACAGACGGTCGTGCGTAATGCAAAATTGCAAGCACAGCCACGTGAAACAGTTCACAACATTATGACGACTTTTTATGCGGAAATCGCGGAATCGCTCTAGTGCAAGCGGGTCCGCGTTCAGCTATACATTTCTCCGTAGCGTGGTCTCTCTGTTGTCTACCACATTCGTCCACCCGGCTTAAAATGTTTAACAGATTTAGATGTCATTCTGCACATACACTTTTGGGTTTCAACGACACATTGTGTTAGATGCAGTCCCTTACACCAAGGAAAGGAAGGATTCAGAGATTTAAAGATTCAGAGAGATTGAGTCAAACCCCAGCCAAAGGACGCAATTGCAGACTGCAGCTGCCACCAAGCGAATAGAAAAAGAAGTTGCGTCGACTAGCGAAAGCGATTTTGCGTATTACCAAATTCTTAACTTGTTAAACGTTGTTGTTGTTAGAAATACACACTATATCATTTGTTCTCTTTGTACACCAGAATCTGTCAGCCACAAACAGATGTAAACAGCGATGAGATTAGGGATAAATTTTAAAAAAAACAGGAGAAATCAGGCAGTAGAACATGTTACAAAAATGCACGGCGTTGAGCTTATATCGTCGTAAGTCATGGCGTTTTTAACAACATTGCATTACTAAACAAGAAATTTGAGCTAACACTGACGAGACACACAAAAGCCTATAGCAGTTCCGGTTCAGTAGTTTACCTAAAAATTGGGGTGTTCACGCTAAGTTAATATACAAATACTACCAAATTCTCTATCTAAATCTAATAACGATAGTAGCGTGGCGCTACCTTGTGAATGATAAAGACTTGTGTCGCAGCTCAAAATCGCCAAAAAATCCATAAAACAGAATATTTTGGCGTTCAAAGTCATTCAAGGTCATTGAATTCGGCGACAATCGAGAGCCAGTGTACGACTTACTATTAGTAATAAATGTACAAAACATTAGTTTATACACTTGTTAACGGCAACATTTAAGGACTTGCACATCGAAAACAGCAAAAATTACTAAAGGTGATATTATTCAGTAGCACATTGACACACAGTCAGTGTGATGCTTGCAATATCGCCTTTTGTAATTTTTGCTGTTTTCGATGTGCAAGTCCTTAAATGTTGCCGTTAACAAGTGTATAAACTAA
>Ga0056128_1008740_pt1 | contig 12755 bp, 7 predicted proteins | sample WorMetLIZISLAND2_FD_71113 | JGI IMG/M metagenome (GOLD analysis project Ga0056128, IMG submission 71113) | Marine gutless worms symbiont microbial communities from Max Planck institute for Marine Microbiology, Germany - Olavius geniculatus... ...
TATAAAAACTTTGGTTACCCTCAACCGTCAACTAAAGCAAAATATAATCTCGAACGATTCTAACAATTCAATGTACTGTTCAAACAGGACGTGCAACATGTCACTAGTAAAGATGCAAAACCAAATTGATGCTACTGCGGCACATGGGGCATCTGCCTTGCTGCTCTATCTGCGTGACGCACAACGCGCAGAAGCGCTGGTGCCCACATGGCACAAGCGCATGTTGGCCGTCACGTGGCTGAATAAGGCAAACTTCACACATCTCTGCCTGCGGATCCATGACATGACCACACTACTGTTGCCGCCATCTTGAAATTATTATTTTTGTCGATTTTGGTCAAACGATCCATTTCCGGTGGCAGCCGTCTACACTACTGCAAAATTTCATTTATCTACGCCAATCGGTGGCTGAGTTATTGCTGTTTGTGCAAAAATCCAAGATAGCAGCTGCCGCCATCTTGGATTTTATTTTTGTTCAATATTTTGGCATGCATGTATGAAGGACCTCAAACGTAATACGCACGCCAAATTTCGTGCAAATCTGTGCAACGGTAAACGAGTTATGAGCGATAAATGAAATTCAAAATGGCAGTCGCCGCCATCTTGAATTTATTAATTTTGTCCATTTTGGTCAAATGATCCATTTCTGGTGGCAGCTGTCTGCATTACTGCAAAATTTCATTCACCTACGTCAATCAGCGGCTGAGTTATTGCTGTTTGTGCAAAATCTTTATAATGTTGTAATACTGGACCACACACGATGTCCATTTGTGCACCTGAAATTCCCCTCCAAATTTCGTGTTGATCGAATGCGTACTTTTCAAGATATCGTGATTCGAAAATTTAGCAAATATGGCTTAAAATGCCTATTCAAACCCCCAAAAATCATGTTCTTGGGGAGTTTTGACCCCCAAACATTATTTTTCATCATCGAGACCCCAAAAGACACCTTACGTGGAAACACGCGTTTTGAGCCATAAATGCTCGTGATCGGTCGTCTGGTGTGACCTGGAGATGAGGGCAAGAATATAAACAAGAAATTTGAGCTAATGCAGTTCCTGTTTGCAAACTGTCAGTCAATCTCCAGCCATTTCGTCCCAGTTCATTCTTGGAGTGTGCGCTGCTACCGAAGATCGCAAAAATCAATAAAAACTCCTTATTTTGGCAGTTCAGGATCTTCCAAAGTCATCGACGTTGATGCGACTAAATAGCTCGTCACTAGTGCTTGTTGAGATAAGCAGCATGCCCATGCCTATCTGCAACCGCTTTCACGAAAGACTGGCCAACAACGGTAAAATAACAACTTTTACAGGGGGGGTACTCCTCTTTGATGCCCTTGTGCGCAGGTTTCCTTGAACCTAAAAAATCGAGACTTGGACCATCAAAATCTACATTCAATGCTAAAAATTTCGTATGCAGCTTCTCCATCTTTGTTCAATTGATTTTGGTGCAATTCTATCTTAAAATGTGTCTCGCAACCGAAAATCGCCAAAAAATTAATAAAAACCCTTATTTTGGCGTTAAAGGTCATCCAGGATCATTGAATTCGATGGCAATCGAGAGCCAGTGTACAACTTCCTATTAGTGATTAATAGTAACCTAGGCTTTATCTCGCACCGTTTCTGAGATACAGCGACTTATTTACTGAAAGTCGCCATTTCTTCCTAGCCACTCTCATTTATTGCCCTCGATGGGGTTTTGACGATAATGCGCTATATAAATTTACATTTGACATTTGACCCCTTTCAAATTTATGAAAAAGCTTCACGGATCCTAAAACTAGAGTCTTCCAGGCAGCCGTTGGTGAAAATTTGGTGATCCTAGCTTGCATTGTTTTTGACTGATCCACCCGTGTGAAAGACAGACAGACGGACGGACGGACAGAATTGCGATGGCTAATATGTGCCGAAAGCAACAGCTGCTTTCGTGCGTAAAAAAGGAAAGAAGCCAAAAATCACCGAAAATTTACTCCCTGCACAGACCCCCTTCCCGTCATTCCCCATCAACCAAATTTTGCATGTGGGGTCATATCCCAAATATCTTTCTTGGCTTCTAGTTTCAGAAAGATTGGCTGAAAAATGTGGGAGCTGTGGGGGGTCGAAATTTTGGCCTTCGCACTGACTTGGCACAGCGCTTATACAACAGCTTGTTGCTACCGCACAAGCTGTGAAATGCCAGGCAATTTCAGCCTGGCTGGTGAATGGTCATCAGAGATGACAGAAAAGCACCATTTTCAACCCATATTGCTGAATCGGCATACAAGTTGACAACAGCTATGGTAAAAATACTGGTAATAATGTCAAAAAACCTGTATCTGGCCATTTCTTGCTCATGCACCTTCATTTCAGCATTGTAGCTGTCAATATATTTTTGCTATAAAACATGCATGCACACATAGCAATATGTCACACAGCTGAATTATCACAACTTTCTACCAAATTTAATAGAATACCATCTATAAGGTACATTATTAAGTCATCAACATAAGCTGGCCGTAGTATTACTGTTAACTTTTTGTTTAACCAATAGTTTTTTTGGAGTAACTCCATGTTAAAGAGATCATCAAGATTATTTTTGGCAGCAGGCATGGCATCATGCCTGCTGCCAGGACATACATGTCAATGCATCAAATGCCACTGCCCTATTAACAGTGCTAAACTCTAGATTAGCCATGTAGTTTAAGATTTATTATACAAAAGAATACTTAACATGCAAGTGATTGAAGTGAACCAGGTGAAAAGTACAACAGTAGTACAATGACATCAAACTCATAACCAACTACCCAATCAACCAGCCATCAATACAATCAACTCAACTTAGCACTACACAGACTCAGATGCATCGAGTATTATTATGCTTATTTATTTTCCATTAGTACTAAATTGTACAGACAATTTTTATCAACTTTAAAATAAATCTTAATAACTCACTTTAACAACTACGGTATACCTAATCATTTATCAACTCCAGTTTACATAGTTACTCAGCTCCTTTATTCCATGTCTAAAATACATTGTTCAAAATTTAAACAAGAAATCTGAGCTAATGCTCATGAGAGGCGCAAGAGCATAGATAGCAGTTCCAGTTCGTAAGTGGTCTTGGTCTATATCCACCCATGTCATCACAGTTCACTCTTCTGCAGCCAAAAATCGCAAAAGAATCACTAAAAGCCTCTATTTTGGTGTTCAAGGTCATTCAAGGTCATTGATATTAATACTACTAAAAAGCAGGTCACCAATGCTTGTTATGATAAGCAGCATGTCTGTGCATATCTGCAACCATTTTCATGCTGAACAAGCCAATATCAGAAAAAAATAAGCACTTTTAGGGGGTACCCCTCTTTGACTCCCACATGCGTGCAGGGGGTTGGGACTTGCTAAAATCTACATTCAATGCTGAAAATTTTGTGTGCAGGTCATCATGGTTTATCTCCAGCCACGTCGGCACAATTTACTCTTGAAATGTATGTCGCAGCCCGAAATCATATAAAAAGCACATATTTTAAGAGTTCAGGGTCATTCGAGGTCATCGATGTTGACACCCCTAAGAAGCTCGTCGCCAGCGATTGTTATGACATGCAGCATGTCTGCACCTATCTGCAACCATTTTCACGCTGGATAAGCCAATAGCGCTAAAATAACATCTTTTTACAAGGGATGCCCCTTTTCTCACCCTAATTCAAAGAGACCCCCTTTATCCAGCGGCATAATATCAGACAATACTATAAACTCTAGGCTATCATGTGATGAAAACCCGAAGTCTTTCTCACCTGGTCTTGGATCGGTACCGGGTCATGACAGACAGACAGACAGAATTACCATAGCTAATACACGCTATAGCTAGTTCTTGTGCATAAAAGTCCATAGAGTATTATAGAGTACTACTATAGAGTATTACCAACTGCATTAATAATAACATTTAACTGGACTATTTACCAATGGTGATTACTGAAACTGAACTTTGCACAAGTTATCAAATGCCATTTCTGAAACTAAACCAATCTAAAATAATACAGCAACATCTTCATAAATCTATATACCCCAAAAATTCTTTTAAACATGTTTACACTATGTCAAAAATTTTTAAAAACCACTTCCATTTTTACGATAACTTTGTTACTGAACCAATGTCAACCAATTTTTTAGCCAATGCAGAAGGGATCATGACCATTCAAGTAGTTTTCCAATTGTCATTATTTTTTGTTTGTTTTTTTGTCTGAAACTGTACCAAATCATGCACATTTTCATCCCAGAAAATTCTGGGACCTATATTATAAATCAAATCCAATTACGATCATGCATGAAAGTTTTAAAAAAAGAAAACGCAGAAAGTGCTAAAAAAGAAAAAAATAATAAAACAAAGAAACAACAGTAATAAAACATAAAGGCCTACATTGCAGCTATCACTCTTCGCTGAGCACCTTGATAATTCACTGATGTACCTGTTTCTCTGGAGACAACTTCTGATATTTCTTTGATAATGCCTTCATGACTTGTGCCATTGACATGCCAGTGTGTCTGCTGCAATATGACGGCCTCTTCTCCACGAAATAGCGAGAAAATGCAGATATCGGACGTTTTGGTTTATCAGGGTCGCGTGTCTAGATACACAGACAAAGCAGCTGTTGGTACAGTAACAAGCTGCAACTAATAAACTTTGCACAAAAGAACTGGAAGGCCAGGCCGCATGACAAAAACGATATTGGCTAAATATGTGTAGAATGTAACACTAATTAATAACATGCTGATCCAATGAAATGAAAACATCGCTTTGAAGTAATCTTCAGAGAAATATGTTGTGCCAGCCAAACTCACCCGAACGTGCCACAATAAATGATGACGTCACGTTCAGGACGTTTTGTTGACACACCGTCATTCGCATTGAAAAGATAGCAAATCCCTCCGTTTACTCAGAATAATGCTGATTCATAGTACAAGTAATGACACATATGTGACATCAGAAATTATGTCATTGTTTATCAGTTCACTATTAAAGGTGTGCGATTTGTAAAATTAACAATGTGCTGGAATACTGTGGTTTTTTATTGGGATAACTACTGATGAGAAATTTGGCCTTTTTAAGGCTATTTGGCTGTGAATTAAGCTGCATTTGACCTCAAGGCAATAAAGCTAATTAGCAACCCTTCTGTTCGTGACATCGCATTTCCAAAAATGGCCGAAGCCATGAAAGGGCAAAAGTGAGTAGTTTATACCTTATTTATTAGCGTATGAAGATGTATTAGCAACCAGAAGATTAATGAATATTGACAAATTAGCATTTGACTAATCCGATTAGAGCTTTATAACAGTTACATAAAATGATGCGACTTAAACTTTAAAGCAGTGCAAGTATAACAAACATTTATGTCAAAAAGCTGTTCAGCTAATAAAACTCATCTGTAAGGGTAAAAACCGCAAAAATCACTTCACACCAAGTACCCGATACAAAATTTCAATTCCAGCATTACTCATCGATATCTGCCTCTAGTGGTGTAATGTTGATTTGACAATTTTTTTTCTAAACTTTCAAAGTTACGCAATGGTTCAAAAGGTGATCTCTGCTTTGTCTATAATCACAGTGATAATTAATTTAGATTGGTTCGGTACATACTGATTAAATTGTTTAATTGATTACCAATAATCTTTATTCACACAAAAACAGTGTAGAGTGAGACACAGACAGACTAAGAGAATAAAATAATCAATAAACCTAAGTTATGTAAACATAGAAAGCATGCCAAAGAGAAGCTTCAAAATGACTGTGAGAATGTCTGTATGTAGAACAAACTGAACATAATTTGTTAAATTCATAAAAAACCAAACACATCATAAAAAATATTGTGGACATAAATAATATGAGTACTTTATTTAAAAAGAAAACATAATCTGTGTAAATCGTAATGTCTGATAATTAAATGAAGTTACTTTATCAATTCTGAATAATTTTGCAATAAAACAGACGCATCATGATAACTGAGGAATTTATCTATTGGTTGCTGGTATCTTTTGCAAACTAATGTCTAAGCCCACAAAGTGCAGACAAAAAAAACTGCTATACAAGTACAAATCACGATTAAAAATGCTCATTATCAGTCATTTTAGGCTGTTAAGAGATCCACAATTTTAACTGATTAAAATATGTTAATTTCCACAGCCCTATTATTAACAGTATTGTAGAAAGTAACAGTTATTTTAAATTCCACACTTCAAAAATCTAATAATGTTTGTGGCTGATTCAAGTTCAGTCAAGATCATCATTAGTTTATGTTTTCATGTATATCATATCTAAAAGCCATGAACTCAGTTCCATACTGAGCTGTTATAAGAATTCCAAAATTTCTATACAAGTATTCAAGATCTCAAAGAGTACGGTTTGCATGTAAACAAGCAGTATAAAAAATATAACATACAATTAAGTCACATCATAAGCTTGCTGCATCATTAACCTCGATCTCTTAATATCAGTCTTTTTCTAAATTTAGTTTGTACATACTGAACTGTTATTTTTAATCGGCAATTTTTGTTCAGGTTTTTTGTCAGTTCTAGTTCTAATCAGTGGAAATATCACTGCCCAAGAAAGATACACACAAAATCAGTCTAACATCTACATACAACTGCACGACTGAGTTTCAGTTTGTTGGTGGACCGTGCTTGTTGGACCAGATCAGCAAGCGTCTTGTATTTGTGGATCTAAGCAAAAACAACATGCAAGTCACACTATGACCGTTCAATTGCTTAAAAACTTTAGTATTTAATAACATGCACTGCAATTTAATCTCTAATCTAATGACATGCTGTGTTGCTTAAGGCACAAGCACACCAGGTGAACGCATAAAGAACGCACGAGGAGCGCGCTGAATAATGGTTTGTGCGCCGTTGTTTGTCGTCATTCATTACCCATTCGTCGAGCTCGCTGCACCAACGTTTTTGATTCATGACTATTCGCTTGGTGCATCAAGCACAGCACAGCAATATTAATAAGTTTTGTCTACTGTAATATACCAGTACCCAATAGACCCCTACATTGAGCCTAAAGGCTTTCACCATCGATACTTATCGAATGATGCGTTCCTTTTTTTCTCAAGTAAAGTAAGCATAGAACACACAGTCTTTGCACACACGAGTGGCAAGAAACAATGTGAATCGATATCATTCTTAATCTTGAAATGTTTGTTCGTGAGTTTTGAGGTTAAAAAGACGGAGGTTAAATTTTAGTGATTCATGACACTGGATAAGCTGACAAAATCATGACTTCTGCAATCTGCATGTATGAATGACCTACAGCCCATGGTGATTTAGGTACCGTACACCTACACGCCCATATATAACCAGTCTTCCAAAAGAGGTTCAACTCTTTTTCCTATTTAACTCTTTTAGCTACGAACCAGTGGTACATTTAATCAGCTAAAATAATTTGTATCACATAACTATGTTTATTGGCTAACGAGATAATGTGCAAGAGGAAAAGGTGAATGGGGTCATGTCACATGGGTTTGTAAGGGCAGCCAGTTCGTCGTTCTGTCACTCTGTGTCCTACTAAAATGATTTCTGCTGTTTTGGATGTATGACTTAGTCGCCCTTACACAGTAGTGTAATCTGCGAAGTTTTTTAATATTTGCTGTTTTATTAGCAAATTTAATTGTGAGTTAAAAGCAATAATGTGACCCAACCCAATCACGTGACCATTTGACTCGCAGTGGGCCACTTCCTATGGCTGGTCCATAGCAACCATGTGTCTATCTTGCACCGTCAAACTTGCATTTGCCATGTTAAAGGCCAAAAGTTCACTGCGCATGCTTTGTGTCACTTGACCTGTATGCAGGAGGTCCAAAATGATCGCATATTTAGAATTACCCAGGCCATAATTCCTATTCATTATGCAACTTTTGTGGCACTGTGATGATGATTTAGGGTAGTTTGTAGATGAGCATCTCCATTGTTAAGCATTTTCAGTTGTAATTTTTTAAAGTCCAAAAATGGGCCTAAAATTTGCGGTTTTGGGGGGGATTAGAAGGGAAAAATATTAAAGATGAATGTTGAGACCCCGCTAGGAAATCAATCCCACAGAAACACAGCATCCAGTGCAAAAATACGGCAATGCTCCCAAAAATGTGTTCTCCAGAGCTTGGCAAGCAAAGTAAAAAAAAAAAAATAATCCAATTGAACACTATATTTCACCCCTTTGCCCCACCAGCCCTGGTGGGCCAATTTGTACCATTTTTTGGCACGTAGGGTCACACCGCCGACGTAATCATCCAAGTCAAATTTTAAGTTGATTGATTCAGGGGTTTGAGGGCTACTGGTGCCCAAAATCTGGGGTTTCCCATTGACTTTGATAGTCGCCCTTACAACAGTGTTATGCACTACCGTGCTACACTGTGAAAAGTAACACCATCTGCATTCTGCAGTTACCGGGTAGCATATTAGCAGTGCTTCCACTCTGGTACTTACAGTTACCATCAAATAAATATACACAAAATTTGAGCTAATGCTCACGAGATGTGCGGGGGGACTTGTATCACAGCCCGAAATCACCAACAAAATCCATAAAACCCCCTATTTTGGCGTTCAAGGTCATCCAAGGTCCCTGAATTCGGCGCCAATAGAGAGCGAGTGTACGACTTCCTATTAGTGATTAACAGTAACCTAGGCCCTATTCACACCGTTACTGAGATACAGCGAATTATTGGCCAAAAATCACAAATTTTGCCCACCCCCCTCTCATTTAGTGCCATCGTTCGGGGTGACACCCTTCGAATTTGTGGATAAGCTTTATGGTTCCTGAAACTAGAGTCTTCCAGGCAGCCGACGGTGAAGATTTGGTGATCCTAGCTTGCACCGTTTTTGACTGATCCACCCGTGTGATGGACAGATGGACAGACGTACAGACAGACAGAATTGCGATGGCTAAGACTCGCTGAAAGCAGTAGCTGCTTTCGCGTGAAAAAAATCCAGACATGTTAAGAATAAACATATGGCAAGTTCTCTCATTCAGACATTCTGAATTTTTTTTATTTACAACTAAACAACTCTGACTAATCTAACAAACAAACCTGTCGGCTTATCTGTGCCCACATGCGCTTACAATCATCAGCTGAGTATGAGGCAAATCGTACTTTGTCCCACTCAAACTTAGCAAGAGTTTCAGAATATGGCTCCTGTGGTCCATCAGAGAGAACCTCTGCCATACGACTTAACAGCACACTCAGCACATACGTTCCTGCAACACAGTTAACACAGCACTAAATGCTAAAACATTCACTCTTTGATTATATTCACAAATGTTATTTTACTACTTTCAAAGTAACAACATTAAACACAAATTGTATTAGGTTCATACTTGTTTCTTCATTACCAACATCTATCTAAAACAGAACAGAGATAGTGCATATAGTGGTACCATATAACCATAAAGATACCACAAGAAAAGCCCACAAATGGAACCAAATCCCAGTTTTATTGTAATGTCTGGTAACAGAAAACTACAATACTTTAGTTAACAGTTGGTGAAAAGCTTGATGATATCTGTTCACTATCACACAGATCACAATATGCAGAACTGACAGCTGCAGTTAAAATGTAAAGTATTTGAGCTGCCTCCAGCAGAAATCGTATAAACAACCCAACACTAAAACGAATCTGTATACTGCCAGTATGTCAGTTGATTTCAAAGGCGAATACTTGTCTGAATGTTATGTAACAATAACATTTTGCACATCTTTTATAATGAAATCTTTAAAAACATTAAAATTCTCACCAACTTTAGTACCTGATTCTGACCGCTGATCTGTCTGTGGTTGCGAACAAAGATCTGAGTTTAAACTTTCAGCATTTCTGTTTTCATTTTTTGAATGCTTTTCTTCTACTTTGAAATCAGCATCATCCTCACCGTTGACTACTGGAGATAGAGTCTCAACAACAGTCTTGTTTCTCTTCTTCTTTGCAGTCTTGTGCCCATCTGACAATTCAGACTCTGCAGTCTGTGTGTGCTTCTTATCAGAATGGTGCTTAAGTAAATGGGGCACTGCACTGCTGTCAATGCAGTTCTCTTGTGAACTTGACACCACACCATCACTGCCAGACTGCATCTTTTTTGACTTTTTCCTCTTTAACTTACTGCCATCTACGCAGCAAACAAACACCATAAACACAACAGAAAATTTGAGCTAGTGCTCACGAGATGCATGAAAGCCTATAGCAGTTCCTGTTCAGAAATTTTCTTAGTATATTTGCAGCCATTTTGTCGCAATTCACTCCTAAAGTGTGTGCTGCAGCCAAAAATCGCAAATTTTTAAATCAATAAAACCCCTTATTTTGGAGTTCAGCGTCTTTCAAAGTCAACGATGTTGATACGACTATAAAGCTCGCCACTAGTGCTTGTTATGATAGGCAGCATGCACGTGCCTATCTGCAACCGCTTTCACGAAAGACTGGCCAAACACGAGGTAAAATAACGACTTTTACGAAGGTACCGCTCTTTGATGCCTTCGTGTGCAGGTTACCTTAAACATAAAAAATAAACTCTTGGACCATCAAAATCTACATTTAATGCTGAAAATTTCATACGCAGCTTGTTCTTGCCTATCTCTCTATTGATTGCGACAAAATTCGCTCTTGAAATGTGTTTTGCAGGACAAAATCCACAAAAACCTCTATTTTGGTGTTCAAGGTCATCCAAGGTCATTGATTTTGGTGTTAATCAAAAGCCAGTGTAAGACTTCCTATTAGTGATTAATAGTCACCTAGGCCCTATCTCGCAGTTTCTGTGATATGGTAACTTATTAGCTAAAAAATCACAAATTTTGCAGACCCCCCTGTCATTCAGCGCCCTCGCTGGGGGTCAACCCTTTCGACTTTATGGAAAAGCATTCAGAATCCTGAAACAAGTCTTCCAGGCAGCAGCTGATGGTGAAGATTTGGTGATTCTACCTTGCACAGTTTTTGACTGATCCACCTGTGTGATGGATGGACAGACGGACAAACAGCGGAATTGCGATGGCGAAGATACGCTACAGCAGTAGCCACTTTCGCGCATAAAAACCATTGTGTGCCATACATTTCAGAGAGTATATTATACAATACAAGTGTTAATGCATTCCAGAACATACATTGTAGTTTCAGTTCGCACATCATCATCATCATCAATAACTGGCGCACATTGTATTTTGAAAGTCAAGAAATGGGGACCACCGTAATGAGCAGAATTAGGCCTAGGCCTAAATAAATTGCAATGGTGTGTGACACATGAAGATATGCGAAAATTGGGAGGGTACTTGAGATTAAAATTTAAATGGACCTATATTCAATCAATCACAGCAGATTAGGCCTACTAAAAATTCTGCTTCACAGGAATGCTATCACATTGTCCGTGCCAAAGCGTATAAACATGCGTCTGTCCTCCTTTGTAACCCTACACATCACTGCATTGTCCTACTGACGACAACAATTTCCTGCTGCACGTGTTCCGCTCACCCACACCGAGTTTACATCACAGTCATAATTATGAACGTCAATTAACAGCTGAGGCCACCGTAGATCAGATCAAAGAACGCTATCCTACACGCTGCTGCCTACACAGTGCGGGCGGCCAGAGAGCCTGTCAAGAGCAGCGGCGGCACACAATGCGGATGGCCGTAGTAACACGCTATCCGTACTGATCGCACTGTTCCCATTCTTAAGTATCGCCCAAATTAATTGATTTTTCAGTCTTTTAGGCTTTAGGCTGTTGTAAAAAATGAATATTGTGTAAATCATAGTTCACAATATTGTGTACATCATAACTTTTTAAATGGATCTTTGTGTGAACACTGACGGTTGCGTTTCTATTTAAAATTAAATGATTTTTCTTTCACAAAACGAACGTCTAGATTACACTGTATTTGACACAAGCAATGGTACTTAGTTCGTGCCTTGACGCCGACTGCTACTCACGCTCCCTCAATAATAGCGCACAGTGGCCTCGCACACCGCCTCGTTAATTACCCCGATCCTCGCACCTTTCGCACGAATTCCTCGCACGCTCTCTCGCACTATACCCTTCTCGCACCTCGCGCCTCGCACTTTACCGTCGCCCCGAGCAAGCCATCCTTGCTACTGCCGATATCTTCTTACGGAACTACGAAACTTATGCACACCTTCAACGGCATGAATCGACATTCTGCAACGTGTAATAATGAGCAGGTGTGACAGAATTCATATAATTTAAAATACAAGCAAAATTTAACAACTTTAAATGTCAATCAAACCGAAAATAGTCAGCTTGTACTATTTTTTGTAATACTGAACCCGGACATAATTTGCAACAAAGAGATATTAGCACTGATCGAAGGAGTATTTAATAACAAAAAAAGTCCCCACCGTTCCCCAGCGATAAGCAAAAATTTATTATAAGGGCTCGAACCTTGCACTATATTTTCATGCGCTGGAATACACATATCGGCGTGTCGTCTTCGTTTGTTTACATTTTAGTCAGTAATCAGCAATCAGTAATCAGTAATGGAGATAAACGGATGCAGGCACTAAAAGTCCCTCTATGTTCGTATCATGATGTAATAAATTATACTAATAATCTAATCACTTTTTTCGACATACTTCGATCTATCTCCGCTTCCGGTTAATTCAGATTTCCAATCATACATAACTTCTTGTTCTGCCCAAAATCTATCTAGCCGCACCTTAAATAAATCAACAGATTGAACATCAACTACCCAATTAGGTAAGCTATTCCAGATATTCACAATACGTGCTGAGAAAAAA
>Ga0056128_1008747_pt1 | contig 12749 bp, 8 predicted proteins | sample WorMetLIZISLAND2_FD_71113 | JGI IMG/M metagenome (GOLD analysis project Ga0056128, IMG submission 71113) | Marine gutless worms symbiont microbial communities from Max Planck institute for Marine Microbiology, Germany - Olavius geniculatus... ...
CCCCTAGAAAGGCGTGTTATATGTCAAAAGTTTTAGAATGTTGTAGACAAAAAGGGCCGAACTTGCATAGCAAATCATTTAAATATTCTTTGCTTAATTTGCATAAATCTTCATTACCCCTAAAATTAGGCATTTGCATGCACTCCCATGTGCCCGAGTTCATTGAATTCAAAAACTTACTGCCAAAAAGCCCAGATTTAAATTCTGTGAATTATTCAGTGTGGGGGCATTGCAACACATAGCATGGTCACAAAATTTCAGTAACTGACCAGCTAAAATGTGTGCTAATCGAATGCTGGGCTCAGCTGATCCTGAACACATTGACTGCAGCGATCGATCAGCTGCCTAAAAGGACTGATGACGGTTATGAATGCAAAAGCTGGGCAACTGCCTATGTCGAATTTTATGTAAACTCAACGTATGTGTTAATGATTGTTGATATTTCACTGTATGCTGAATAAAAATCAAGTTGAATTCATGTGTTACTGCCAATTTAGCATGATTTTAGGGGTGGGGCAGATTTGTGTAAATCAAGCAAAGAATATTTAAATGCTGAGACTTGCAAGTTGTACACTTCTTCTGTATACAATTTCAAAACTTTTGGCATATTATGCGCTTTTCCATCAATAAACATCACTAAGTTATAAAACCTCAAATAGGCTATCCATGTTAAATTCATGTGTTACAGTCAAATTTGGCAGAATATCAGGGATGATGAATATTTATGCAAATTAGGCAAAAAATATTTAAATGCTTCACTATGCAAATTTGTTGTTAATTCTTTACAGCATTCTGAAACTTTTGACGTATCACAGGACTTTCTACCACTAACCATCGCTGAGTTATCAACGCTCAAACAGGTCCGGTTTTTTTGGCCCACCCTGTAGTTGTGTCTATGTTTTACAGGAAGAAACTGAAAGTGCGACCAATGTGTGATAGGGGTGCACCGTTTCCAGATCCAGGTCTGGCCAGATATCCAGTTTTTTTGTGGATTCGGCTTAGATGCTGATCATGCATCCACAGATTCAGTTCCGGCTGGATCTTGCATCTGAGCATCTGGCCTGGATTGGGGTTTGCATGGATCCAAAGTCTGTGGATCCACTCTTGATCCGGATCTGGGTCCGGCTGGATTGAAACGTTCTGGATTCGGTGCACCCCTACCGTGTGGTTTGTACTGTCTGTAAGGTATTCCCCCACCTTTTTTCATTTTTCAGTCCGTATAGTTTCTCCCACATGAATTTTAAGTTAAAGTGTTGATTGTTTGTTGAAGTCAGTGTTTAGCCACAAAGATTTGTTGCCACCAATTGGTGTCAGTTTTGCCAGGTTTACTTCTGCTAGGGCTTCGTCCCTGCAGACTTTGCCAGACAAGCTCACAGCGCTCCATGGACCCCCTGTGGCTGTATTTAAAGGGTCCTACTTTTAAGGGGATGGTGAAGGGAAGAGCAAAAGAGGAAAAGGGAGGCAAGGCAAAGGAAGGTGTAGGGGAAAAGGATATAGAGTTCCTGCCCCCCCCCACTTTGATGACTGTCGTTTGCCATATGCAGGTGCTACACACAAGTGGTCTAGCTGAGCCCAGTCTACTGGCTTTATCATCCGGACCGGCGCGGCTCATCTTTCGTCTGTACGAGCATCCGTCCGTCACCACCAGAGTCCGTCATTTCAATTACCTCATGTCGTCATCGTCGTCAGCTGCGGTGCTGGCCGGTCTGCCGGATATACACGCCGTGGTGGATCGCATTGCAGCCATCGGTTTGTTCGTTTTTTTTCTGTTGTTTACTGGTAGAATTGAAGTCCACTAGTCAGGGTTGCTAAAAATCTGGCTTTCTAAAAAATAAGCTCAACCTGGTAGTTTTTTGAGCTTTATTGGGTTTTTGGCATTTTTGGTTAAAGGCCAAAGTTCGGAAATTTTGCAGTTTTCGGTTGGTTGATCCACATCAGTTTCTGTTTTTTTTCACGGCATAAAATATACCAGTACTTGCAAATGTGTACGTTTGAATGTTCACCAAATATTTCATTATTAGTTAAAACTGTACACCACTTTTATCTGTTTAGTTTTTACCTTCATATAATAAGCAGTTTTAGTTAGATCAGTGTGCTGTGCAGGCAGTTACTAGACAGTCTGTATACGCCGGTTGTTATTTTGGTCGAACGTGAACGTAGTACAATTTCTGAATGGCAAAAAGTGTTGTGTTACATTTGTAGTTTTGGGGTTCATCCAGTGATCAAATGTAATTTTCATAACTAGAAATTGGGGCAGAACTCAACATGAGGCCACCTGGCACCATAAGTTTGATTGTCTTGGTTCACAGCTGCTTATTTGTCCAGCCATCGATTAGAAATAAGATAAGTATTTTTTTCATCTAAAACCTTGCAACGGATCTTGCTGAAATTTGCCTCAATTTCTTCCTAGTGCAGATTGTCTTTCCTCACAATTTTCGTCCTGTTCTGCCATTCGGTTGCAGAGAAGAAGAGTTTAATAAAAAATAAAAACAAAGTGGAATAAACCAAGCAAAAACATAAGCTTAAAAGTTAAAGGTAGTTATATAGCTCTTTATGGGCGTCCATTTCAGAGCTACGGAGCATCACCTGCCATATAGGATCACATAGTGTTACTTGCTGGCCAACACAGGTGAACGTGCCCCGCCTTAACCCCAGCCAGATAGGCAGGTACTCGAAGCAGTCACCCATCCAAGTACTAACCCAGCAGCCCGGCGTAGAGTTACTTCGTTGATCGGATGAAACACGCTACCGCTATGCCATGCCTATCATTACTATGTGTGGGCTTCCTAATTAACATGAATCATATCTCCCCTACAGGTTCGGTCAACACGTCGAAAGTTCGTCAGGCGCTACTGGACCAGTGGCTAGCGTCAAACGCCGGCATCAAGCAACTGGAATCAGCCGATGTCACCATGATTGGAGAGGACTCCATGCTGGCTGCCGGAGTGACTGGTTCAGTGGAGACTGGGGGTAGTTCAGATGATGTAGACCTGCTACGTGTGGTGTACTTGCTACAGCACCCTGGGACGTCATTTGAGAGCATGGTGCTCATGCTCATCAATTATCTAAGTGACACCAGCTTCGTCTCCGCATCTCAGCAGGTAATCTATCTTTTCATTCGCTTTTTTGAGCTTTTGAATTAGGTGAAGGAAATGGAGAGAAGGGATGGAGGGGGCGAAAGGAAGAGCCTGCTGATAGATAGGGTTGCCACAGGTCCTTCTAAGTCCTTGAATTAAAAGAATTTTTTTTGACCCGAAAAGTTTTTGAAACAAATAGGGCTCGATTAGTAATTGGATGGGTGGCTGACTGCGTGCAGGTAAACTGTCTCAGTATGAGGTCAGCCAGTTTGGTTTACTTAGCTTTTTAATCTCTGTGGGATGGTAAAATGGGCAACTGCTTTCGGGCTGAGTGGCTTGTGTAATAAATGACGATCGTAGTCACTATAGTTGTCAGTTTAGGCAGATCTTTGGCTCAAGCTGACTAACTTGTCGGCTGCTACTTATGCAGTCAGCAAATGAAACTGTTGAAGCTTTGCATTTTGTTTGTGTTTCTTTTCTTTTCTTCTTTTGAAATTTTGAGTAACTGATGTTCTGTTGCTATGGGCGGCCAGCTTGATAGGCATATATTGCTTCTCTGGCAGCCTGCCATTGTGTTATTGTGTTGTGCTATCTTAAGTTGGTTTGGCAAATAAATTCTCTCTCTCTCTCTGCAGCGGCACCATTGTTGTGGCTGATATTGTTTCTGTATTTTGGCAGTTTTGTAGTGTAACAGTTAGGTCGCGATGTGCCGTCGCAAGGTCATTGGTTTCACCTGGTTGGGTTGCTATCAAGTGGTTATTACTTAGATGGGTAACTGTCTGTAGACTGGTAAACCATCTCAGTATATAACCAACACCAAGGTCAACTCAGCCTTGCACCCCTTTGGGGTAGGTTAATCGAGTACCAGCTTGTCTGGTAATCTTCAACCTTTAGGCTTATATCACAAGCTGCCGCAAAATGAAGGAAGAGTCGTACCTTTTAAACCTTTAACTGTTTTAGGGATGAAATGTTTGATTGATTATCTGGCATATCCGCGGGTTCTGCTGTAGTACTGTAGCTGTTAGTTTAGGCGGATTTGTGGCTCAGGCTGATTGGCTTGTGCTGAAGGTCGCTGGCTTCTATGTTGTGCCTGTTACTGTTTCCAAATTCTAAGATAAAATGACTATAGGCTTAGTTTAGAAACATCTATTTTTCATTACGCCTAGCTCTAACTGAAAGCACCACTGTAGCTGTCCATGGCGCCTCTGAAGTCAATCCAACATAATGGTGCCATTCATGTTCCTTTATTATCATTCTTATTATTGCTGTTGTTATGTGTGTCAGATCCGCATTTTCCGGTGTCTGTTTTTGCTGACGGATGTTGCGACTGTCGAGCACATCTCAGCGCGTGGTGGTTGGACCGACGTCTTCACAAACCTCCTTTACTCGTCCGAGCTTCATAGACTCCGCATGTTTTCGTCATCATCCAGGGGACCATCGCTGGAGATCGTGGACAAGTCGGGGTTGGTTCGGTCGCTGTGCCGTTGCCGTGACGACTCGGCCGGGCGTGTCGCCGCCTGCCTCGCGGTCGATTTCCAACTCTCCAACCCTCAGCTCTGGACTGCGATCATCCGTCGGCTTTCTGCTGCAGCATCTGACCTGGAGGTCCTACTTCGTCCGTTGCCGTGCCGACGCAGCTGGGAGATCACCGAAGCAACGTACGGTCTGGTGACGTCATGGTTGAATAGAGACACGGTGGATCATGACGGAGCACTGCGGATCTGCGCGCTTCTTCAGCAGGGTCCAGCGTATATAGACCCGGAGGTCGTCCTCCGCTGTGTGAAGGAATTTGCCCACCACTCTCTGCCTCTCTGCGCTGTGTCCTGCGCCCTCATGTTGCCTCGTGACCTGAGCGTTGTTCAGCTGGTGGACGCGGTGCTGGCTGCAGGCTGTTCGGTTGATCCCGAGGTGGCGGCGCTGGTCAGAAGTGGACGCGTTTTGCCGGCCGCTCGCCGCATACAAGTGTTGTTCAATCGAAACTAGACATGGCTGATTGTTTTCGCATTGATTTTTCCCCATTGACTGGACCACTGCATCAAAGCTGTTGTGAACTGGTATTTCAAAGTGTTAAGTTTTATTCACTTTACAGGTTGAAGCTGGCGCTCCTTGAGCATTCATCGAGCACACATCAAGCAAGACAAGCTATGCCATTGTAGTCTGTATATACTTGAACAGCTTATATCGATAAGTTCTTGACGAATGCTTGTCGAGCCAACTTTCTTGCATGAATGCGATATTAGTCAAAGGAACATTGCTGAAAGAACTGAGTGTTCCATTTTGGCTGTTTTTTGCGTTATTCTTCAAATTGGTAGTAACACAGTCAATTTGGGCACAAGTTTGGCATTAATTTGGCAATAAATGATGGTTCTCAATGAATATCATAATTATATTATGCATTGTTGAAAATGTGGCATATTTTGACAGTGAACTGCATTGTTAAGTGTTTATTTTGAAACTGTCCAGTTGCTCATTTACATTCTACTTTATATGCGCCACCCACCCTTTAATTAGTTAAGAGACATTGCTGTGTTGATTTCATGTTTAGTCAAAAATATTGTTCACTACATTTCTTTAATAGTGTACGTAGTCTAGCTGAACTTTTGTTATTGTTTAGTTGTTTAGTTATTGAACTTTTTAACCTTTACTAGTATGTAAGAGTCACTAGTGGTGTCGGGGATTGATAAAGCTGACGGCTGGGAATTTGTGTTTTTTTAACAGAGGAGCTACGATTGCTCCAAATTGTGATTATGCCCCTAAATTTTCCCCTAAAATGTGGTGGATTTTTATCCCTTACATTTTACCTTTTTGGAAGAAAATCATTTACAAGAAAATTTTTCAATGTGCTAAAATTTAGGGGTAGAGGTGTCTGTACTCCACTTTCTGAATGATACCAATGATAGCTCAAAGATGTGTTTCGTTCATGCATTGAAAATAGTTTGCACTTATCGGCTGTCAATCACTTTTTTCTGTGCTCTTTAAGTGGTTAAATTGCTGTTTAATCAGTTATTAGTAGATGAATGTAAATTTCTGAGAATTAAGCAGCGTATAATAAATAGAGTGCTGCAGTTCTGTTGCTATTTTTTTTCTTGTTCCTGATTTAACTGTTTGATATTGGCAATTGGCACAATTGGAGTTGAAATTTCACACATCATTGTTTTTGTGAAGGATTTTCATTAACACTGCAAATAGCAAACAATGATGCTCAATGTCCAACTTTGAATTTATCTAAATTTACCTTAGAAGAACATAACATTTTGCATACGGTAGTTTATAGTCATAGCGTTTTTCGGCATTTTGAGCTAGTGACGGTTAAACCCAACTGAGACCAAGTCAGCCAGATGCCTGGCTCTATTAACAGCCAGCTTCTTCAGCCGACTGGGTCAGTATACTAGCAGTTCTGGTATCGGGGTGTCTTGGTCTACACAGAACTTGTCATGTCTTTCCTAGCGGTGGCTGTAACTATTGCCAGTACTCACTTTGCCATGCAGGCAGTTGGTCAAGGATGGCCAGGCTGAGTTGTTCTCGGTGGCCTGGTCGAATATGAAAACTGATTTTTCGAAGCAAACATGATACTGCAAACGTCCATTACACAACTTCAGTTTGCACATTTGCTACTCAGTGATTGCAATCCCGGGATTGAATTCTGAATCCCGGGATCTGGGATTAAGAAATTTGTAATCCTGGGATCCCATTTCAGGATTAGGCTTACACATTGGTCGTCATTTTGGTATCTACAGTGACTTATTTCAGGCATAAGATGTAGTATACGTCCTATTGAAAATGTATTTGAACTGTAGAGGGTGACAGAAACTGTCAAAATACAAATTACAGTGCACAGCAAGCTTTGAGCAAGGAGTAAAACTGTAGTGCACATAAAATATTTTAATCATCAGACAGCTAAAATTCTTATTTGTATCATTTAGCACGTGAAAAGTACAATTTTAGCTAATTTTTGTAATCTCGAAATCCCGGGATTGGTACGCTGCCAATCCCGGAATTCGGGATTGGTGAAAACGGCCGGATCTCGGGATTGCAATCCCTACTCATCATTTTTTATTTCAATATGTATTGCGACAAGTAATGGATAATAGTTTACTGAAGTGACCAAACTTTTCATCAACTTTTGTGGTACACCCCTTTAGGTAAATGGGTTTACCTTTACCTTTCCTACGGAGTGAATGACCGCAGAAGCAGCCACCCATTCAACTGAGGCCACTGAAATGGGTTAATTCAATAATAATAATAATAATAAATTTGGTGTATTGTATACTATTCTGCAGCCGTGCAGCCGCAGAAAGTCGCAACTACAAATTTCCAGAATGCAGACTACAATGCAGCCAGCTGTTGTCTACTGAAATGCAGCCGGGCACGTTTGTTTGGTCACGTTGGGCATGATGTGTCGTCTGTCTGTCTGTCTGTCCGTCGGCGGCAAGAGTTCCTTATCGGACCACTGTCAAAATCCGTTTTAATCATGTTTGATTGTTAGAAATGTATTTGTTATGTGATTAATATGATAATTATTGAATAATTAAAATTAATTAAAAGTAAATCCTTTTTCTAAAAACATCTTCTGTCCCTTAATATGGGAACAATCAAACAGTGGTCCAATTCGGAACTCCTTCCCTGTTGGCATCTGTAACACATGTATTGCGGCTAAACCGTACGTCGTAGGGGGTCGGCAATGGTACCATTGGAATGACTGAATATTGTGATAACGAGTTCTTATGAGCTGTCAATATAGTGCCAGCAGTTTGGCTGCAATTTTGAATGCAAAGTTGCTGCCTGCAGCTAATCGCCTATGTGCCAAATTATCGTGTATCATATTTTGTTGTTGATTTTAGCAGCGTCACCATAGTGTATAATGGTATATATGGGACTGTATTCAGTCTGGGAAATACCTCGTTCTTTCCAAAACCGGAAGTCAAATGCTGGCCTTCGGATAATAGGCTAGCCCGCCGAGCGACAGCTGGGCTTCTTGTCTGTCTTTCCTCTTAGACTGTGTTCAAGTCAAGTGATTGGAAGATTCATTTTGGCTTACAATAATGGTAATTGGCTACATTAATGGTGAGATAAACGTGAATGTTATGCGATTTTGTGCATTTTCGTGTGACCCAAATTCTGTTTTTTTAAATGACTAAACGAATCATTGCCAGCTGCTACCGTTGACCATGCTAGTGTGTATTTTTTTATTTCACAAGCAGTTAAGCAACGCAATTAAAATGAGGTGGTAGACGTATTAAAACACGGTGTTTCTTAAAAAGGGACCCCTTTTTGTTTTTCTCATAATTCACTCAAATGATGATCAATTTGCACAAAATTTTTACCAGTTATAGCGGATGAATTGCTAGTTCAAAATATTGCAACAAAATGTGGCAGTTAATTAAATATTCTTTGCTAGTCATGACGTAGTGCTGACATAATAATGTGTCACGGGTACAAGCTTGAGAGTCTCAACTGGTGCTGTCTATCGCTATTTTGCTCCAATGGTGAAAAATTTGGTTCGCTGATGACAAATTTTTGAAGTTTTATAGTTGCAGCCACAAAAACGTGCTAAGCGATCGCATTTACGTATCTGTGCGGATAGTTGGAATTTCACATGTTCGAGCAAGACAGTGCACTAGCACACCGAGCTTGCAAAATGGTTGCATTTTTGGATCACAAGAGGCTTGATTTCATTTCCCCATGTTGCTTAATAGTGCTGACACAATAAACATTTTTCATTAGCGAAGCAGATTAAGTTCACAATCGAAGCTGGGTAGCAACTGACAGCACCAATTGAGACTATCAACCTTGTACGTGTAACACATTATGACGTTAGCATTACGTCACGACTAACAAAAAAACAAAAGGGGTCCCTTTTTATGAAACACCGTGTAAATAATAATCACGTTATTACAAATTTTCGACGAAATGCTCTAGTGAAGAAAATGCAAATCGCATAATAGGGGCTCATACACTATCGCACCTAACAGTGTTAGAATTAGGGTTAGTGTTACACTAACCCTAACCCTAGGGAGTTACTGCAATAGTCTATCACTGTTAGGTGCGATAGTGTATGAGCCCCCGCATAATATTTGACGAATACATGGACACCAGCAAAAAGTGTACACGAAAAATGCAGGCCCGCTGCAAAATAGTCTCTGAAACCGAGCTGTGACCTACATGGTGCACGTGACCGGTTTCATCCAATCACCGGGCTTCGCCGCCGGCGCAGATTACATATTCATCATCATCAGCAGCATTCGGTGCATTACTCAAAATGCCGATCTTCGTGTTGACGAAATTGTCCTGTCTTTCACCAAACCGCACTGCATCTATTGTCTGCATAGTATCTATCAAATCGAGCTTTAAAGCAATTAACAGATGGCGCCATGACCTCATCTTCTGGCAGGGTATTCCATAGGTTTACTACTCTGTTGCTAAAGAAGTTCTGTCGTAAACTTTTTTTCGCCAATTTCAATAGCATCCCATCTGACTCTTCTATAAGCACGTGATGGCAAATCCATTGTCTGTAATCTTTCTTCATATGTCAATTTGGCTAAACCTGGAACCATTCGTGTCGCTCGATGTTGAACTCCCTCAATCAGTTCGCCATAAAATTTAATACACTTTTCTATGGCAACAAACAACGTCTGTTTCCGGTTGGTTTATTTACGTCTCGAAATTTTGTTAAAATTGTCGTTAAATGAATGAATTTTTTTTCAAAAGATAAATAGTTGCAAAGTACACGTGCGCATATTGGTACTATGTATTTCTGCGTAGTTTATCCATTTATTTTCACCTGCAACTTTTGCCTTATTTTGTATTTCACTTTCTCGATTGCACCTAATTCTTGAACCGACCGTTAAGTTAGTGCTAGCATGAGGTCGGCGATCTCGCCGTAAGCACCAGCAGAATTGCTAGGATGAGATCGTTGCAGATCGGGTCCCGTGATTTGTCAGCTTGGCTGTTTTGCCACTGGACGACGCTCCCTCTGTGCAATCTCATGCTAGGCAAGAGTTCTAGAATGAGACCGGCGATCGGGCGATGGTAAAGTGCGAGGCGCGAGGTGCGAAGAGGGCATAGTGCGAGAGAGCGTGCGAGGAATTCGTGCGAGGATCGGGGTAATTAGCGAGTCGGTGTGCGAGGCCGCGGTATTGTTCGTGTCAGACAGTGAAGTGGCGTTTTACAGCCGCACAGTTGCTGGCGATGTGTGGGAGACGGCGTGACCGGTTACGTAATATTTATTGCAAAAATATTCTACAATATGAAATTGCCGATCTCGTTCTAAAAAATAATGCTCATGCTCGTATGATATCGTCGTGGAATTTCAGGAGCTAACGTACCAGGTAACATACCAGGTGCGGCCGCGCCTGGACCAGTAGATGAATCTCCGGAGCTGGTTTGGCCATAGGGCTAAGCGGACCGGTTAGTCCATAAAGAAGCCCATCAGTCTTTCTTGTGTGCTCGAGACCATTATTGAAATAGTTCATACTGCTGGAGTCTATGACACTTTGCTGCAAACGGTTCCACCGATCAATCACTTTTGAGGAGAAGAAGAAACGTCTAATGTTCAGATGGCATCTGCATTTTGCAATCTTGGCAGTGTGTCCACGTGTTGTAACTGACGTACTGAGAGTAAAGAAATCGATGAACTTAGCTGAAGATAGTCCTTTGTACATCTTGAAAACTTGCAGCAAATCAGCTCTGTTCCTTCTCTCTTCCAAGGTCCACAAACCCAACTGCTGTTGCTATTCTTTCATCGTACGATAATTTCTTGAGGCCCAGAATAATTCTCGTAAACCGATGTTGGATTCTTTCCAACAAGAACTTGTCTTTTTCATAACATGGTGACCAGGCTGAAACACAGTACTGTAGGTGAGGCCAAACAAGAGATTTGTACAGCTTCACTAGGACACTGGCACTCTTAGAAGAGATGGTTCTTGAGATGAGACCAAACACTTTACTGACTTCAGCATATGCTAACTGACACTGTCTAGCTGGCTTCAAATTGTTACAAACAGGTCCTTCTCCTCTGTCACAACCTTGATTGCCTGATTCTCCATCTCATAGGTGTGCTGAGCGTTCCTGGCACCTAAGTGCATGACCACACACTTGATTGTATTGAATGGCATTTGCCGCACATAAGACCAGTCTAGCACTCTATGAAGATCCTGCTGAATACTTTCTCTATCTTTGTTGCTATTGGCTTTCCTGAGCATTTTAGTTTCATCTGCAAATTTCAATATTGTACTGACCAAGGCAGAATCCAGATCATTAATAAATATCAGAAACAAAACTGGGCCTGGAACAGACCCCTGTGGTACTCCGCTACTAACCATTCTCCAAGAAGATTTACCGCCACTGATGCAGACTCTTTGCTTTCTGCCACTGAGCCATTCTTTCACCTATGCCCAGACTTTACCTCCGATTCCATGGCTAGACAATTTATGTGGTAATCTGCAGTGTGGAACCTTGTCAGATGCTTTGGCAAAATCTGAGAATATGACGTCAACACTGTCATTATTATCCAGCTGATCAGTAACAAGGAACGTCAACAGATTATTTAGACAACAACCGCCTTTCCGGAAACCATGTTGTGAACTAACCAGTCCATGTCTGTTTAGATGATCGCTTGCAGAATCTTGCACAATCATTTTGTAGGGTTAGATCATTAATCACTGTGTAATATTCGCTCTAGCTTGAAATTTTGAAATAAGATCGGAATACTTTAGGCTAAGCCTATCATCATCCTAAGATCACCATCTCGATGCTGATAAGATCGCTGTCGAATTGCAAAATAATTGTAGCTAGCTCCAGAATCCAGATCAACATTCCCTGTGTAAGATTTCGTGCCAGTTAGAAGTTCTAGAATAAGATCCGTGATCTCAATAGGCCTATCACCATGCTTTGATCGTCGGCTTCGATCACTACGTTTTTCTGTCAGGCCTTCCTGAGGTGCGCGTTAAAAAAATTAACGCGCGTTAAAAAAATTAACGCATATGCGTAAATTTATTATTTTATTTCATTTAGTTAAATTCTGTGCAGCAAAAGTTCAGATATTCCATTAAACTGCGACAGGCATCACAGTAGGCTATTGTGACACAGGCACTACATTGTGGGCTTCATTCCAGTCACTCTGTCCATGTAGTCCACTGTCCACCTACAACGTCGGCAATAGGCCTATTGATAGTTACTTTTATTAAAGTTTATTAAGTTTTTAAATCTTTATTTATTCACCAATCACAAATGAACAGACAGACAGACAGGCATACAAACATACGCACAAAACTGACAAAAGACAGTAAGCAAGCAATTCGCGTAAGCGTAACCCAAAAGAGTCCATCACAAAATGATGGACTCTAGTAAGTAAATTTAATTTAATTTATAAAGCGCACAATGTCAGCGAGAACTCTCTGAATCTGAGGCGAAACTCACTGAATCTGATGCACAAGAGATGATATACAAAATAAAAATACTGTAATACTTAAATAGTAAATAGTCTAAATACGCTAAAAAATAAAAATTATATGTGTTTTAAAAACTTTTTTTTCATTTTTATAACTTTCTGTATTCTACAGGCGGGTCCCATAAACGTCTCGGGCCCGGGGTAATTTACCTCCTACTCTCCATCTCGAGGGGACTGGGTGCGTTAATTTACGCGTTAATTAATGCATTAAAAAAATTAACGCA